>ERZ809296.3124-NODE-3124-length-14524-cov-7.429677_pt1 | contig 14524 bp, 16 predicted proteins | sample MGYA00520511_ERZ809296 | MGnify/ENA primary metagenome ERZ809296 (study PRJEB31576, sample SAMEA3212662) | Homo sapiens | biome: human-gut; feature: human gut; material: fecal | place: Sweden | collected 2012 ... | reverse complement strand
AAATCGCAATTTATCGGGCCAGAAGGCACCAGAAAAATGCTCATTTCACATGAAATTAGGAGGTGCGCATAGTGGCGGTTTATAAGTTTGAAGATATAGCATTTAATAGTACTGCGAAGAAAAAACCGGTAGACGAAGATAAATATACTTATGTGGGATTGGAACATTTGGATCCAGACAGTATCTATGTCACAAGATTTGGAGCCGACGTTGCACCCAAAGGAGAAAAGTTGCTAATGAAAAAAGGTGACGTTTTATTCGGAAAAAGACGTGCCTATCAAAAGAAGGTTGCGATTGCACCTTTTGACGGAATTTTTTCTGCTCATGGAATGGTGTTAAGACCGAAAGAAGATGTTATTGATAAAGATTTTTTCCCTTTGTTTATTAAGTCGGATTATTTCTTGGATGAAGCAATTAAGATTTCAGTAGGGTCATTGTCCCCGACGATTAACTGGAGAGATTTGAAGGAACTGAAATTTTCACTACCAAGTTTAGAGAAACAGAAGAAGTTAGCACGAGTGTTGTGGTCAATCTACGATACAAAAGAAGAATATAAAAAGCTTATAAAAGCCACTGATGACCTCGTTAAGTCGCAATTTATCGAGATGTTCGGTACGGAGGATAATCACCCTGAGAATGTACAGTTTGTGAAATTAGGAGATATTGCAACATATACTAACGGTATGGCATTTAAACCTGATGATTGGGGAGATCAAGGACTTCCGATCATCAGAATACAGAATCTTACAGGTAGTGGAGAAGCTTTTAATTATTTTGATGGAGAATATCCAGAGAAGGTTGAAGTTAATACGGGAGATGTACTGATATCTTGGTCAGCAAGCCTTGGTGTCTACCTTTGGCAAGGAGAAAAGGCCATTCTTAATCAGCATATTTTTAAGGTTGATTTTGATAAGTTGCCAATTGATAAGTTCTTCTTTATATATGCTGTTCAACAAAAACTAGAAGATATGACACATAAATCCCACGGGTCAACAATGAAACATATTGTGAAAAAAGAATTTGATAATACAAAGATCGCTTATCCAAGCGAGGTGCTACAAATACAATTTGCAGACTTTGTTAATCAGAGCGATAAATCAAAATAATTGTAGGAAAATTATGAGAACAGAAGTGGTTTATTCATCCGCAAAATTCCATCCGGGATATGGAGCAGGTTCTGGTGATACAGAAAGAATTGAATATAAGTGTCTTTGTAGAAAAGGGAAAATAATAGAGGAACGAGATAATATTCTTGGTTTTCGTGACTGGGAGTTAATTGATAAGGAAAATTAATAGATGTTCAGATGTCCTGGACAAAAAGTAAATGGTTATAACACATAAACTTTACAAACGCTGTCAATTTAGGAAGGGAGGAATTGAATGATGGTAAACCGTTCTTTTACAGAATATATGAAGAAAAGATTTGATAATAATTTTTGGGCGGTTGCTGAAGAATTCCTTACAGATAATACTGATTATGTAGAAGGTTTATCATATAAGCTACATAAAGTTGGTGATGTAGAGATTCTAGATGTAAGTGTTGAACATGTCTGGGTAGAAGATAAGCCAGATATGGAAATACAGTTTGATGTTGCGATATCTGTGAATTTTTGTATTCAAGAAGGTGACTATCATTATGATGATTCAGAGGAAAGAAGCATATGGTTGATGGTTCAATGTCGAGGTGATCTGGACAAGAACTTAGATGATTTTGAAATACTTCAATATGATGTTTACAACGGAAAATCTCGTGGACAGGATCCAATGGACGATTCACTTGTGCCTTACATTCCTACAGAAAAAATGGAAAAAGAAGCTGAGGCTTTCTTAAGTAGGTACTTTCCGGAGGCTCTTAAGGTACCATTCAGAGGGTAGGCTCCAATATGGGGTGATCCTACAATTCTTGCTGAGAAAATGGGGTTATCCATTAAAAGACATAGAATAAAAGAAGATGCTTCTGTGTTTGACCAAATATATTTTGAGGATACAGAAACGGAATTATATAGTGAAGCAGATAGTTGTAATAAGCTAATGCGCGTACCTGGAAAAACTATATTAGTTGATCCTGAAATGTTTTTGTTACGTAATTTAGGCTCAATAAACAATACAATTATTCATGAATGTGTACATTGGAATAAGCACAGAAAAGCATTCAAGCTGGAAAAACTTTTTAATAGTTCTGCGACGTGTATTAGTTGTGAAGTTGAAGGGGTGCCTCAACAGGTGTCTCGAAAAATTCTACAGATTTCATGGAAAGACAAGCTAATCAGCTTGCTCCAAGAATCCAAATGCCGCGAGAACCATTTGCTGCTAAAGCAAAGGAATATATAGCATCTTATATGCGTGCATTTAATGCAAGACATGAAATTGACGTGATGGAGCAGGTTATAGAAATGCTAGCTGTTGATTTTGGTGTTTTGCGTCAGGCCGCTAAAATAAGATTAGTGCAGCTTGGGTTTGATAATGCAATAGGCACATTTACATATGTTGATGGTCATTATGTTAAGCCTCACTGTTTCAAAAAGGATGCCATTGAAGTATCACAGACGTATACTATTGGCGCTCAAGATGCCGCGATTCAGCGATTTATAAATAAAGAACTGGCGGAGAAAACATCTAATGGTGATTATCTTTTTATTGAAAATCACTATGTTTATAACTCGCCTTTGTATGTTGAAGCTGGCTTTGATGGTAAACTTGAGCTTACAGCCTATGCAAGGTCCCATATGGACGAATGCTGCCTTGCTTTTGATATGAAGATTACCAGCAAGGTAGAGAGCCAGTATCACACTGTATGCTATTTGAACCGTGAGCCGAGTGATATTACTTTTGAGATTAAGTATCACAATGGCTATGAGAATGCCCCGCAGGAGCGGCAGGTTGCAATGCGTCAGAAGCCGATGCAAGAGTGGATGGATATCCGTAAGCAAATGACGGATGCTCCTGAACAGTGCATGGAATTACTTCTTGACTGGCGTGGTATGAATTATACTGATTTTGGTTTAATGATTGATAGAGATCCTAAGACTATTAGCAGGACTGTAAAAGGAACAACAGCACCGAAGGTCAAGACAGAGGCACTTATATGTTTGGCGATGAAGCTGCCTCCAATGATAAGTGATAAATTGATGGATGTTCTTGGATGCAAATTAAAACCTATGGACATGAAGCATCAGTGGATAAATGAGGCATTGCATGTTAAGTACATGGACTCACTTGATGCTGTTGCGGAATATTTGGAACCTTACGGTATTGATTTAGGTATCGAAATATGGAAGACTCTAAAATCCTTAGTAGTAACCCTTTCCATTTTACTACCATTTTTACTACTAACAGGTAGTAATAACTTGCTCAATCTTGCTCTGATTTGCCATAATCTGTAATTTCAGAGCATTTCACAAAATCCCCAGAAACCCTCGCAAAAACAGAGCATCCCGGGACAAAACAAGGAGTAAACAAAACCATGATAAAAGTTCTCTTCATTTGTTTAGGCAACATCTGCCGTTCCCCCATGGCAGAATTCATCCTAAAGGACCTCGTCGCCAGACGAGGGCTCACCGACCGATTCGAGATAGCCTCGGCTGCCACCAGTACCGAAGAAATCTGGAATGGCATTGGGAATCCGATTTACCCGCCGGCGCAGACGGAGCTTAAGAAGCATGGAATCGGGAATACGCCGGAGACTGATTTTCGGGACAAGCGGGCGAGACAGTTGACAAAATCCGATTATGAGATTTATGATTACCTCATAGGGATGGACGAAAGCAACATCCGTGGAATCGAGCGGATAACCGGGCATCGTGGCGGCAAAATATTCATGCTGCTTTCCTTTGCCGGAGAGCAGGCAGCAATATCTGACCCATGGTATAGCGGCAGGTTCGATAAGACTTATGCGGATGTAACACGCGGATGCGAAGCATTCTTAGAATATCTCATAGAGCAGGGAGAAGTGTAGATGATAGAAATCTTATTTGGCGAGAGCGAAGGCGGAGCCATGAAGCTTGCGAAGAACTATCGGCAGCCGGATTATGAGGATGGACCAACCGCATGGCTTGGGGAAAAGCCGGACAAAGCCACATTTGAAGACATGTTTGCAGGAGAAGCGGTTGGCGGAACTTCTGCGGAGGTCATTATACTGCCATTTATGTTGGACATTGGCAGCCTGAAGGAACCGCTGGATAGTACATACCGGAAGCAGATAATCTTAGAACAGTATGGTGTCTATTGGAATGAGGATGAGAAAGAGGAGCGGGAAGAATTAGAGCAGGCAGTGGAAACCTATGGGAAAGAGCTGCAGCGGATGGAGCAGTTTGCAAAGCAGGGAGAATCTTTCCGTATCTGGTACAGCAACAAGCCTTATTCCCTGTGCGGACTCTGCCATGCAGTCAGTGTGCTGCGGAAATATGAATGCGCGATATCCGTGGTACGTCTGCCGGATTTTGTAAGAGAAGAGGAAAATACGACGGTACGTTATTCTTCCTGGGGAGAAGTAGATGCCGGACAGTTTTATCGATTCCTCCCATTGGAAAAGGAACTTTCAGAGCATGAGCAGAAAGTATTTGCATCCAGATGGGACGAACTTAAAGAAGAGGATGCACCTCTTCGGGTTCTGATAAATGGCTGTCTGGTGGGCGTAAAAGAGGATTTTTATGATTTCCTGATTCGAAGAGAACTGCCGGAGGGCGAAATCATACAGGCAAGACTTATTGGAAATCTGTTGTTAAAATATCCCCTTGGAATCAGTGACAGTTGGTATATGAACCGCATCAATCATATGATTGAGACCGGAGAGATAGAAGTAGTAAAAGAGGCGGATGAAATTTTCCGCCGGAGCATCAGAAAGGAGCAGTAAGAAATGAACGAGATCATAAAAGCAATGGAGACAAGAAGAAGTATCAGAGGTTATAAGGAAGATATGGTGCCGGAAGAGCTGATTGCAGAAGTAGTGGAAGCCGGAACTTATGCGGCTACCGGAATGGGCAGGCAGTCACCGATTATACTTGCAGTTACCAATAAAGAAGTAAGAGACAGACTTTCCAAGGTAAATGCTGAGATTATGGGAACAACCGGCGATCCGTTTTATGGAGCACCGGTGGTACTGGTGGTGTTAGCAGATAAGAGCCGTCCTACCTATCTTTATGATGGAAGCCTCGTTATGGGCAATCTGATGCTGGCAGCACATTCATTAGGCCTTGGAAGCTGCTGGATTCACCGTGCAAAAGAAACTTTTGAGCGGGAAGAGGGAAAAGCAATTTTAAAGGAACTTGGCATTGAAGGAGATTACGAAGGCATTGGAAACTGTGTCATCGGCTATGCAAAAGAACCGGCAAAAGACGCTGCTCCGAGAAAAACAGATTATGTTCATTATATAAAATAAAATTGGATAATATAAAGGACATAGTGAAAAAATAGCATCAGATTTGTAAAAAATACTTGCAAAACAAAAAAAGCAGTGCTATCATAGTCAACAACTAGGAGATATAGTTGCAAAAGCTGGGAAAGAGACTCTTACTTTTAGAGGCCGACAGGAATACAGCGTCACCGACTGAGAGCGCTGTTTGGAAGAGAAAGCAAAGGGAACACTCTGGAGCCGACTGGCTGAATTACAGTAGGTCAGTACGTAGTGCACGTTACGCACGAAGAGAGGGAAGATGAAGCATTCATTTTCCAATGCGGGTGGTACCGCGGATAAGAAGATTATTCGCCCCGGAATACGAGTCAGTATTCCGGGGTTATTTTTATACTCCGGGCTGACAATCATATCAGAAAAGGAGTAGATAAGATGAGCAACATTTACAGAGACGTAACCTTAAATCAGGTAAGCGAAAACGACATTGGAAAGACACTTCGGGTAGCAGGCTGGGTAGAGAATATCCGGGACCATGGCGGCGTATCCTTTATTGATTTAAGAGATATGTATGCAGTAATGCAGATTGTAATCCGGGATGGAAAACTGTTAGAGGGAATCCGCAAGGAGCAGGCAGTTTCCATAGAAGGTCTGATTGAAAAAAGAGATGAAGAGACCTACAATCCAAAGATTCCGACCGGAACCATTGAATTAGAGGCAAAGAGCGTAGATATTTTAGGAGAGGTTTATACACAGCTTCCATTTGAAGTAATGACCAGTAAGGAAGTCCGCGAGGATGTCCGTTTGAAATACCGTTATCTGGATTTAAGAAACCAGAAAGTAAAAGACAATATTATTTTCCGTTCCAAGGTAATTTCTTTCTTAAGAGAGAAAATGACAGAGATGGGATTCTTAGAGATTCAGACTCCGATTCTTTGTGCATCTTCTCCGGAGGGCGCAAGAGATTACATCGTGCCATCCAGAAAATACAAAGGAAAATTTTATGCATTGCCACAGGCACCACAGCAGTACAAACAGCTTCTGATGGTATCCGGATTTGATAAATATTTTCAGGTTGCACCATGTTTCCGTGATGAGGATGCAAGAGCAGACCGTTCACCGGGAGAGTTCTATCAGCTTGACTTTGAAATGAGTTTTGCAACCCAGGAAGATGTATTTAAGATTGGTGAAGAAGTACTTTCTGCAACCTTTGAGAAATTCGCACCGGAAGGCAGCAAAGTAACGAAAGCACCGTATCCAATCATCAGTTATAAGCAGGCAATGTTAGAGTTCGGAAGTGACAAACCGGACCTTCGGAACCCACTTCGTATCATCGATGTGACAGAGTTCTTCCAGAGATGTACCTTTAAGCCATTTATCGGAAAGACCGTAAGAGCCATCCGCGTATATGCAGAGATGTCCAAAGGTTTCCATGAGAAACTTTTGAAATTTGCAACCGGAATCGGTATGGGCGGCTTAGGATATCTGGAAGTATTAGAAGATGGAAGCTACAAGGGACCGATTGATAAATTTATCCCGGATGACATGAAAGAAGAATTCAGAAATCTGGCAGGTCTTGAAGTAGGAGATACCATTTTCTTCATGGCAGATAAAGAAGAGCGTGCCGCATATTATGCAGGCATGATTCGAAATGAATTAGGCGAGAAGCTGGATTTAATTGAGAAAGATGCATACCGTTTCTGTTATGTCAATGATTTCCCAATGTTCGAGCGTGACCCGGAGACCAAGAAAATCGGATTTACCCATAACCCATTCTCCATGCCACAGGGCGGCTTAGAGGCACTCAATACCATGAATCCGCTGGACATCTTAGCATACCAGTACGATATCGTCTGCAACGGTGTGGAACTTTCCTCCGGTGCAGTCCGTAACCATGATATGCAGATTATGGAGAAAGCCTTTGAAATCGCAGGTTATGATAAAGAAGTGCTGAAAAATAAATTCGGAGCATTATACAATGCATTTCAGTTTGGAGCACCGCCACACGCAGGAATGGCTCCTGGCATTGACCGTATGATTATGTTACTGCGTAACGAGGATAATATCCGTGAAGTCATTGCTTATCCGATGAACGGAAATGCACAGGATTTAATGTGCGGAGCACCAAACGAAGTAACCGAGCAGCAGTTAAGAGAAGTTCATATCAAAGTACGTGATTAAGGAGGAAAAACAATGGCAAATGTGATTTCAGATGAAACCATGGAATACGTTGGAATCCTTGCAAAGCTTGAGCTTTCCGAAGAGGAAAAAGCAGCAGCAAAAAAAGACATGGAAAGCATGTTAGATTATATTGATAAATTAAACGAACTGGATACATCCGGTGTAGAACCGATGTCCCATGTATTTCCGGTGCATAATGTATTCCGGGAAGATGTAGTAACCAATGGTGACGGCGGCGAGGATACCCTTGCCAACGCGCCGGAGCGCAGAGACCGAGCATTTGTTGTACCAAAGACCGTAGATCAGTAAAGGAGGCGGCAGAAGATGAATTTATTATCACTGACAGCAGTAGAGCTTGGAAAGAAAATCAAAGCCCATGAAGTATCAGTAGAAGAAGCTACAAGAGCCGCCTTAGATGCCATTGCAGCAAGAGAGGATGCGGTACACAGCTTTGTTACCGTAGATGAAGAAGGTGCAATGAAGCGTGCGGCAGAAGTGCAGAAGCTCATTGATGACGGCACATTGACAGGACCGTTGGCAGGAGTTCCGGTTGCAATCAAAGATAATATGTGCACAAAAGGAATGCTGACCACCTGCAGTTCTAAAATTTTATATAACTTTATTCCGACTTATACCGCAGAAGCAGTATTAAATCTGGAAAAAGCCGGAGCAGTAATTCTTGGAAAGACCAACATGGATGAGTTTGCCATGGGAAGTACCACAGAGACCTCTGCTTTTGGAGAGACCAAAAATCCATGGAATACCGAACATGTACCGGGCGGTTCATCCGGTGGAAGCTGTGCTGCAGTAGCAGCAGAAGAGTGCTTTTATGCATTGGGTTCTGATACCGGTGGATCCATCCGTCAGCCGAGTGCATTTTGTGGTGTCACAGGAATTAAGCCAACCTATGGAACCGTATCCCGATATGGACTGATTGCCTATGGTTCTTCTTTGGATCAGATAGGACCGGTTGCCAAAGATGTGACAGACTGCGCAACCATTTTAGAGGCAATTACTTCCTATGATAAAAAGGATTCTACTTCCATTCAGAGAGAAGAGACCGATTTTACCAGTGCATTAGTCGATGATGTGAAAGGAATGAAAATCGGTATTCCAAGAGATTATTTTGGAGAAGGACTGGATGCAGAAGTAAAGGATGCTATTTTAGCAGCCGCTAAGAAATTAGAAGAAAAAGGTGCTATCGTAGAAGAGTTCGATTTGAGCCTGGTAGAATATGCAATCCCTGCTTACTATGTAATTGCAGATGCAGAAGCAGGCTCCAACCTTGCCCGTTTTGATGGCGTAAAATATGGCTATCGTACGAAAGACTACGAAGGACTTCATAACATGTATAAGAAATCCCGTTCCGAAGGCTTCGGAGCAGAAGTAAAACGTCGTATCATGTTAGGCTCCTTTGTTTTAAGTTCCGGTTATTATGATGCATATTATCTAAAAGCACTGCGTACGAAAGCATTGATTAAGCAGGCATTTGATAAAGCATTTGCAAAATATGATGTTATCTTAGGACCGGCAGCACCGACCACCGCTCCGAAGTTGGGAGAGTCCTTAAACGACCCGCTGAAAATGTATTTAGGCGATATCTATACCGTATCGGTGAACTTGGCAGGACTTCCGGGAATCAGCCTGCCATGCGGCATCGACAGCAAGGGGCTTCCGATTGGCATGCAGTTGATTGGAGACTGCTTCAAGGAGAAGAATATCATCCGTGCCGCATATGCCTTTGAACAGACAAGACCATATCAGCACAGCCCGTTAGCAGCAGAATAGGAGGAAAAGAAGATTATGAGTAAACAGTATGAAACCGTCATCGGACTGGAAGTCCATGTGGAACTGGCAACCAGGACCAAAATCTTCTGTGGCTGTTCTACTGCATTCGGAAGTGCACCAAATACACACACCTGTCCGGTCTGTACCGGTATGCCGGGCTCTCTTCCGGTTTTAAATAAACAGGTGGTAGAATATGCCATGGCAGTAGGTGTTGCCATGAATTGTGAAATCAACCAGTATTGTAAATTTGACCGGAAGAACTATTTCTACCCGGACAATCCTCAGAACTATCAGATTTCCCAGCTTTATCTTCCAATCTGCCACGATGGCGGCATTGAGATTGAGACTTCCGAAGGAAAGAAAACCATTGGAATCCATGAGATTCATATGGAAGAGGATGCGGGAAAATTAGTCCATGATGACTGGGAAGATGTTTCCCTGGTGGACTATAACCGTTCCGGTGTGCCACTGATTGAGATTGTATCTGAGCCGGATATGCGTTCTGCAGAGGAAGTCATTGCTTATCTTGATAAATTGAGAATGATTGTGCAGTATCTTGGTGCATCCGACTGTAAGATGCAGGAAGGCTCCATGCGTGCAGATGTCAACTTATCTGTCCGTGAAGTAGGAGCAAAAGAATTTGGTACCCGTACCGAGATGAAAAATATCGGTTCCTTTAAAGCAATTGCAAGAGCCATTGAAGCAGAGACAGCAAGACAGATTGATTTGATTGAGTCTGGCGAAAAGGTGGTTCAGGAGACCAGACGCTGGAATGATGACCAGGGATATTCCTATGCCATGCGTTCCAAAGAGGATGCACAGGATTACCGTTATTTCCCGGAACCGGATTTGGTTCCAATCGTCATCAGTGATGAATGGTTACAACGCATAAAAGACAGCCAGCCGGAGCTTCGGGAAGCAAAACGTCAGCGTTATCAGGATGAATTCGGCCTGCCGGAATATGATGCCAACATTTTAACATCTGCAAAGAAAATGGCAGATGTTTTTGAGGCAACAACTGCAATCTGCAATAAGCCAAAGAAAGTATCCAACTGGCTGATGGGTGAGACCATGCGAATCTTAAAGGAGCAGAATAAAGACCCGGAGGATATCGCATTTTCACCGGAAAATCTGGCAAAATTAATCGAGCTTACTGATGCCGGAACCATCAATGGCAATGTGGCAAAAGAAGTATTTGAGCAGATTTTTGCAGAGGATATCGACCCGGATAAATATGTAGAAGAGCATGGATTAAAGACTGTAAATGACGAAGGTGCATTGCGTGATACTATTGCCAAAGTCATCGAAGAGAATCCACAGTCGGTAGAAGATTACCGCAATGGGAAAGAAAAGGCAATTGGCTTCTTAGTAGGTCAGACCATGAAAGCCATGAAGGGTAAAGCAAATCCTGGAATGGTAAATAAAATCTTAAAAGAACTGTTATAAGAGTTGTGATAAAGCTTTGAAAAGAGCATGACAGAATGTGTTTCGAAAGCACATTCAAATTTATAAAAAATCCTGCAGTATGGAAAGTATGTAAGAACAAACTTCCATATTGCAGGATTTTTTGTTTCCCGTTATGGAACCATATCTTTCTTTTGCTTATGTGCCGCCCGGATAAGATAGCATACGGTTCCCACTACGAATCCAAGACTAATCCACTGGGAAGTGGAGAGTGCTAAAAGATGGCCGCGGACGGCATCGTAACGCACATATTCTAACAGGAACCGGAGAATACCATAGACGATGAAATAAATGGCAATGGTATGGGGATAAGATTTCTTTAAATCCAGCACAGCAAGTACAATCGCAAGAATCAGAAGACAGATTGCTTCTACTAACTGAACCGGAAACAGTGTTGTATCCGATGGTGCCAGAGAGCCTTCCGGAAACTGTACAGCAAAAGGACCGTCATATGGAGTACCATAACAGCAGCCGGCAAGAAAACAGCCGATGCGTCCGAAACCGTGAATCCATGGAATCAGATAAATCAGGTGTGTAATATAAGGCTTGCTGTTGATATGATGGAATTTTCCTGCAAAAAGAAAGCAGAGAAGTCCGCCAATGAGTCCACCATAGAATACAAATCCACTTGACATGATATAATTAAAATACTTGGGTTCTAAAAAACGGGACCAGTCAATCTCCCGATAAGAAATGATAAGATACAAAAGCTTGGCGCCTATAAAGGCGCCAAGTAATGTGTATGCTTCTAATATAAGAAAATCATCAAAAATCAACTTATATTTCTTAAGGGGGTAAAGTGCAAATACATTTGCAAGGATTACCCCAAGGGTAATCATAAGTCCGTATGATGGGATATGAAATCCCAGAATGTTAAGATAAATCGACATAGTATCACCCTTTTAAAAAGTCGGTTCTATTATAACAAACCTGCAGATGCAACGCATGCAACACATGCGATGTATAAAGCTAAGCCTAATACAAGACCGATGATAGAACATACAAGTCCACCGGTAGCGCATTTATCCTGGTTCTTATGTCCGATAGCACCTAAGATAGTTCCTACAAGACCTAAGATTGCTCCAATCCAGCCGATAGTTCCAGCAGTGAATACATCGATAACGGTTGCAAATTTCGAAAAATAGTAAAAAACATCAGGTTTTGTCATATATGAAGATTTTATAAAATTATGGCTGCGAAGGTTGAGATTAAAACCGGCTTGAATTATAATAAAAGCAATGTTTTAGAATCTTAAAACAGATTTGAGAGAATAGGAGAATCAGATATGGCAGAGAATAAAGACAAGAGAGAACTTGAAAATATAGATACTGTAGAAGACGCAACGAAAGAGAACACAGATGAGAAGAAGGATGAATACGAAGAAATCTGTTACATCTGCCGCAGACCGGAAAGCGTTGCCGGTCAGATGATAAAGATTCCGAATAATATCTGCATTTGCAAAGACTGTATGCAGAGAACCTTCGACAGCATGAATAACTCAGGATTTCCAATGGGTGATTTTATGCCAAATGGTCAGATGCCCAATATCAGTATGATTAATCTTTCTGATCTGCAGGGCTTTATGCCGCAGAGTCAGAAGATTAAGAAAAAGAAAACCAAAGAAGAGAAAGCAGAAGCTCCGAAATTAGATATTAAGAAGATTCCGGCACCACATAAGATTAAGGCAAGCCTGGATGAATATGTGGTTGGTCAGGAATATGCCAAGAAGGTAATGTCTGTGGCAGTTTATAATCACTATAAACGTGTGGCAACCGATACGATGGATGATATTGAAATCGAGAAATCCAATATGTTAATGATTGGACCGACCGGAAGTGGTAAGACTTATCTGGTGAAGACACTGGCAAGACTTCTGGATGTGCCGCTGGCAATTACAGATGCGACTTCCTTAACCGAGGCAGGTTATATCGGAGACGATATCGAAAGTGTTGTCAGCAAATTGCTTGCAGCTGCAGATAATGATGTAGAGCGGGCAGAGCATGGCATTATTTTCATTGATGAGATTGATAAAATCGCCAAGAAGAAGAATACCAACCAGCGTGATGTCAGCGGAGAATCCGTACAGCAGGGAATGTTAAAGCTTCTTGAAGGCGCAGAAGTGGAAGTGCCGGTGGGAGCCAGCAGCAAGAATGCCATGGTTCCGATGGTTACCGTTAACACTAAGAATATTCTTTTTATCTGTGGTGGAGCTTTCCCGGATATTGAAGAGATTATCAAAGAACGTCTCAATAAGCAGGCATCCATTGGTTTCCAGGCAGATTTGAAGGATAAATATGATAATGATGAGAATCTGTTACAGAAAGTAACGGTAGAAGATGTAAAGAAGTTTGGAATGATACCGGAGTTTATCGGAAGACTTCCGATTCTCTTTACCTTGGAATCGCTTACCGTTGATATGCTGGTTCGTATTTTAAAGGAGCCGAAAAATGCTATCATCAGGCAGTATCAGAAGCTTCTGGCATTAGACGAAGTGAATCTTGTATTTGAAGAGGATGCATTGCGGGCAATTGCAGAGAAAGCAAAAGAGAAGAAGGTCGGAGCCAGAGCACTTCGTTCCATTATTGAAGAATTTATGTTAGATATCATGTATGAGATTCCAAAGGACGAAAACATCGGCCAGGTAACGATTACAAGAGATTATATTGAGAAAAAGGGCTGCTTGCCAATGATATCTTTGTGGATACACGGATACAGATGGAAGAAAAACTGGCAAAAGGTCGGTATTTTTGTATGCTCTATCAGTACAGTGATACGATCTCACAGCAAAAAGCATTGTATGAGAATGATCCGGACAGCATTTACATGGCGGTTGAGGGACCGAGAAATTCCAATGGGGATGATCCGACACTGCCGACGAACAATATGAATGGATGGACATTGACGCTGATCTCAAAAAATTGTAAATATCCGGAACGCGCCATAGCGTTTATGGACTATATGATGAGTGAGCATGGACAGATGTTGATCTATCTCGGTGTGGAAGGGGTTACTTACGATATCGTGGATGGTAAGCCGGTATTAAAAGAGGACGTCAGCAAAATTTTAAATTCCGACCGGGAGACTTACGACAGGTTATACGGCGCAGATGATGCTTATTGGATGCTGCAGAATAATGTCATGCAACTTCAGTGGGAGCAGAAGGCAGGTCCTGCTACTGAACAGTTACTCGTGTGGGCATGCAAATATACAGTCTACAATGGACAGTATGATGTGAGTTTGTCGACAAGTCCTGAAATTGCAGCTATGGATGAAAAATGTACCAAACTCTGGAGTGAGACACTGCCAAAGCTTCTTCTCGCATCAAATGAAGCACAGTTTGATGAAATATTTGAAGAATTTGTGGGAAAAAGGAATGCCATGGGCTATCAGGAAGTTTTGAAACAGAAAACAGTATTAATGAATGCAGCAAAGGAAAAAATGGGAATTAGCGAATGAAAAAAATAAGAGAGCTGTTTCGAAATACAAAGCTAAATATCAAATTTACCAGTATTATCATTCTGTTTATGGTGATTCCAATCGGGGTGTTAGCAGGGGTTTTGTTCTATGTTATGGAGCAGAATGCGGTGCAGGAGAACATGGATTACATGGAATATACAATGCAGCGGAATGAGGATGGAATCAAGACAAAGATTGATTCTATCAATATGTCCACACAGTTTTTCTTAAGTGATGATTCCCTGCTTCAAATGTTGAATGCATCTGCGATTGGGGGAGAAATCTCTA
>ERZ809296.3121-NODE-3121-length-14531-cov-3.999378_pt1 | contig 14531 bp, 15 predicted proteins | sample MGYA00520511_ERZ809296 | MGnify/ENA primary metagenome ERZ809296 (study PRJEB31576, sample SAMEA3212662) | Homo sapiens | biome: human-gut; feature: human gut; material: fecal | place: Sweden | collected 2012 ... | reverse complement strand
CGCCGATGGCGGAGAAGTCGACCTGGCCACGGCTGCAGGCGTATACATAGCCGATGACCACGCCGACCAAAATATTGAGGCGGCCCAGCAGACCCTTGAACAGCACAGCCACGAGCAGCACGGCCAACAGGGTAACCAGTGCGGTGTCGGGCGCGGCTTGGAAGTTGGTCCACACGGAAGGTGCCAGATTGAAGCCGATGATGGCCACAATCGCGCCGTTGACCACGGGCGGCATGATGATGTCGATCCATTTGGAGCCGGCGTAATGCACGAGCACGCCAACCAGGGCCAGCAGAATACCGGTGACCATGATGCCGAAGCTGGCGACCGCAATGCCCTTGTTGGCGGTGGTGACCGCGGTGATCGGTGCAATGAAGCCGAAGGACGAGCCCAAATAGCTCGGCAGCACGTTCCCGTTGATAAGCAGGAACAGTGCGGTGGACATAGCCGTGAAGAACAGGGTGGTGGACGGGTCGAAGCCCGTCAGAATCGGCACCAGGAAGGTGGCACCGAACATGGCGATGACGTGTTGTGCGCCGATACCGGCGGTGCGCACCCAAGTCAGACGTTCATCGGGCTCGACGACCTCGCCGGGCGCCAGCGTCTTGCCGTCGCCATGCAATTGCCATTGGAAGATATTGGACATTACTACTCTCCTCGCTCTCGCTTGGGGCACGGCATTCACAACCAGCCGCACTACGCGCCATTCTAGCTCACGAAGATTTTGTGAAGTCTCTCTTCCGGGAAAGGCTATTTGCCATAATACTCCAGCAGGTGCGGATCGACGGCCTGCACCACATCCACCAAATCGCCATTGGAGAGATACGGGCGCTTGAATTCGCGCCACGGCTCCACCTTGACCTCCCAGCGGCCGGTTGTCTCGTCGAGCACGGGCCGGGCGGTCTGCTCCCAGCGCACACGCTTGGAGGTGCGGCCGGTTTCCGGGTCGCGGCGTGTGTAGTGCAGGCAGGTGCAGTTGGTGATCTTCCAGTCGTCCGAATCGGCGCGATGCAGGAATTCCTCGTCGGCCAGATCCTCGATGGTGAGCATCAGGGCGAGCATGAAGTCGCCGTGGGTGACCATGACCACGGATTCCGAATCGGATTTGCGGCTCAGCGAGGTCAGGATGTTGTGCACACGGTCCTCGGCCACATCGGCAATCGACTCGCCTGCCGGCGGACGCCAGTACAGCGGATCGGTGTTCTTGAAGTTCCAGTTGCGCGCGTAGTTGTTTTTGAATTCGTCCTTGGTGATGGTGTTGATTTCACCCCAAGAACGTTCGCGCAGCACACGGTTCTCCTCCCATTTGGCTTTGGGCAGGGCCATGGTGGCTGCGGTTTCGCGGGTGCGCACGTATGGCGAGACCATGTAGCGGTCGAACAGCTGCTGCTGGCTGACCAGCCAGCGACCGATGCAGTCGGCCTGCTTGCGTCCGGTGGCGGTGAGTCTCCAGGAGCGGTCGGGTACGGTGACGTTGTCCTGCGTGTACAGGGAATTGTCGCCCTGTTCGCCCGCCTGGACGATGACGTTCGCTTCGGATTCGCCATGCCGGATTACGTAGAGATCGAGCGGCATGCTCATATGTGTTCCTCTTTCGTTATTGGTTACGTTGTGTTGTTTTCTGTTGTTTCCTACTTGACCTGCGTGATGGTGTTCCCCTTGACCATGAACGCATGCCGGGCCATGTCGATCATCGGCTGATCGAACTTGGAGTCGGTGTAGAACTCGTCGATGACGGCGTCCGGACCGTACAGTTCGCGGAACCGTTTGGTCTTGTTGGTGTTGAAGTTGAGGTACGTGACCTTCATCGTCTCCACATCCACCTCGCTGGCCACGAGATTCCTCACGCCGAGTCTGCGGCAGGCCTCCCCCACCGTCAGACCGAAGGATGCGGTGAGGAGCACATCGTCCGACTCAGGCTGGTACCAAGACTTGATACGTGCGTAATATCGGTCCCAGAAGTCGTCCACGAGCTGTTCGACGCTCGCCACCCGTTTGGATCGACTCAGTTCCGTGAGATAGCCTTCGGTCATCTTACCCACGCCGTATTCCATTTGTTCAAGCGTGGCCCGGCCAAGCTTGTATTTGACTGCGTACCGCAGCACGGGGGCAATATAGCGGAACACTTTCGGGTCGTGTCGGGCGGAATACAGGTACAAGTCGAACAGGCTTTCGCCATCATAGATGGTTCCGTCGAAATCGAATACGCGCATACCTTCTGCTTCTACTCTGTTATTCCTTGTCTAAGGCTAATCTCGGTAAGCCGGCGAAAGCGCAAATACGCAGTGAATTTCACATGAACACTGTTTTTTGATTGATTTCGGTACAGGTAACGTACACTGGTGACAGCGTGGAAGGAGGTGCGTAATGGCGACGTCTGAAATCGAACAATGGTGGATTGATAAGTTTCAGGAGAACCTGGGTCCGATTCGCAAGGTAGCCGGATGGACGACTCAGCAACTGGCCGACGAGCTGGGAGTCGCGCGACAGACGGTGTCTAACTTGGAGACCGGCAAAAGCCCGATGACCAAACTGCAGTATCTCGCTTTACGTACGGTGTTCAGCGCCGAAATCGCACGTCGTGAAGACCGCGATCTGGCACGCATCATCAAGACTTTGGTCGACGATCCCATTGAGCAACGCATTCGCGAACGGCGCGCCCAAGAGCAGGACGGCGAGGCCGTTGCCGACAATGCCCCAGTCAATACGGACGGTGGCAACGTTGCCGACAACGCCGCCACCGAGAAACGCAAGCCCAGTGCCGCCACATTGAAGGCTTCAAAGACTGCCGCAACGGGCAAGCCCGCGCTCAGCACAGCGATGCAGGCTCTTGCCGTCATCACCGGCGCATTGGCCAGTGGAGCCGCCGCCGGCATCATCACTTACTTGATGTTCCCGGACGGCGGCCCGAACAAGCGCTGAGCCTCCTCAACAACGCGAGCGTTACTCGCAGGCCACGCCATCGTGATTGCGATTGAGCTTGCTACTGTATCCGGGCTACCCCTGATAAATCGGAGCCGCTCCAGCCGCGCGAGCTTCAGAGCAGTTTGCATAGCACACATTCTGCTGTGCTTGTTGTTGCTGTTGTGCCTGCCGAGCGGCCTCCTCCTGCGCTATATCGCTGGCTTTACGAACATTGATAACAGGCTTGTCTCCATCTTCCACGGATTGAACAACCCAGTTCGAAGCCCTGAGCACCATTTTGTCCGTGTCGCTTTTCACCTCATAATCAGATGAGAAAAAACCGGCATCCTTGAGCTCGTCCTTCACGTCAGACAGCGAACGCCCTTTCTTGGCGATGGCGGCAATTTTCGAATCGTGGATTCCTCCTTGCCGTCCGCACCGTCAGAAGACCCCGAGCATCCCGCAAGCACAAGACCCAGAACCATCACAAGAATCACGGCCAACGCCCAAACCGCACGATTGACACGCTTCATGTTCCCGAAACGAACCCCGTTGTTCAACATTATTCTCTCCCTTGTAGTCGCAGATCCGCGGATGGTCGGAACCACGTCAATGTGAATCCAACCATCCTGATAATTACTGCTTATTCAATGATTTGTTCATTCATTGTTTTCTCCGTTATACCGCACCAGCGTTTCCCTCATTATCAACTGTTTCGAGTTGCATGAATGCACCGTTTATAGGCCGAGAATTTCGTGCTTTTTTGCATCAAATTCTTCTTGGGAGAGAATGCCGATATCAACCAATTCCTTCAATTTCTTCATCGCCTCGACTTGTTCTTCCACAGACATGGATGCCGTGTGAGAGGCGGGAGCAGCGGCTTCCGGTGCCGGCGCAGGTGCCGGCGCTTGAACCGGGGCGGCGGTCATAGGATTGATGGATTGCGCCATATTCATACCAAGCAACATGCCACCATCGCCAAAGCCGTTGTCTTGAATGCCTTGCGCAATGCGCTGCTGGGCAGCCATATTGCCAGCTTGTTGGGAAACGCCCTCGTATGCGGCAACATTCATCTTATTCGAGGCGAACTGCTGCACGAGCTGACGTGATTGCTCGGTGAACTCGATGCTTTCGATGCCCACGCTGGACACTTCAAAGCCAAAACGATCATTCCATGTACCGGCATTGGCTCGATCGCCACGCACGCATGCTGCGATGTCATTCGCCTTGCCGGGCAATTGCGAAATACGATATTCATTGGACAGCGAATTGATGGCCACAATAAACGACTGTACGAATTCAGACAGAATCTGCCTACGTGGCCCTTCATCATCGAATGAATACGACACGGTAGTGGCAGGCACAAAGTTACGAACGAATCGAACTGGATCAGCGACCTTTAGCGACATGGATCCGCGTGCGCGAATTTCCAAATCGACGCCATAGAACCGGTCGTTATACACCAGCGGCGCAGAAGTGCCGAATTTGATGCCACGAATCTCACGCAGGTTGACGAAGGCCACATATTTGGTGCGGCCAGGCTGACCTCCGAAGGTGAATCGATCGGCGACCTGGTTGAAGAACGATCCGATGCCGTCTCCGGCGAGCACGCTCTGTTCCCCGTTGCGATATTCATAACCGCCCGACTCGGTGATGACGTTTTCGATACCTGTTTCAGAGAAAATGAACGCCGCAGTATTCTCTGGCACATAGATACGCGAACCATTGGTGATTATTCCCTCGGAACCGTATTCATTCGAACCGCGATCGTTGTTGCTTCCGCGGGGAATGCCCGGCACAACGACGGTGTGTTCCGTGAACGGACCAGCGGTGATGATATCACGCCACAGATCCGCGAATGTACCGCCGAGCGCGCCGGCGAACGCCTTAATAACTGCCATCTGTTTTTCCTCGATATCTCATGCATATGGCCGGTCTTGCGACTATGCAATCGCAAGACCGGCCGTTATGCTGGCATGTTGGTTATAGCCGCGTTTCGCGATCGCAGTATTCGCATCGAACGACTTCTTTGCGATGACCGGAAAGCGGAGCGCCACAACCTTCGCAATTCACCGAAACCACGGGTTCGGTAATCCCAAGCCCACTACGGAATGCGCCAAAAGTGTCTTTCAGTGTCCCGGCCAGAGCCTCCGTTCCGGGGATGGCCTTGTTGAAGGCCGGCTCATCCATTGGCGTATACTGTCTGCCGCGTATGCCCATATACCGTCATCGTCCCCTTTCTTGGAAAACCGTTACCTCGATACGCCAGTCTGATCACTGGCCCACCGATGCGAGCTTCTGCGTGCATCGAGTCATGACCTCGGTGTAGTAGGCCAAATCCTCACTGCTGAGGGAGTTTTCGTCAATGGCGTCTACCTTCTGGGAGAACTCAGAGTAACGCTTCATCATGCTGGCATAGTCGGTAGCCATGCTGACCACGTTATCGGATTTCTGATATTTGTTCATGAAGGCAACGTACTCATCGATAAAGGCCTCGTAGCTGTCCATCGTGGACTTGAAGTCAGCACTGTCATTGGTGTTCTGCTGCGCCTTCTGATCCGAAGACTGGTCGCTCTGCTTGTTGGCATCGCTGGAATCAGTGCCCGTATCAGTGCTCTTATCATCCTGCTTCGCGGCGTCGCCGTCCGTAGACGTATCTTCCTTCTTCTCCGGAACCTGGATAGTGATGGACATGATGGTCTCGTCGTCAGTGTCACGAGAAACGCTCACACTGTACCCATCGGCGTTCTTGGCATTGAAGATGTCAGCGGACTTGTTATAGTCCACGGTGAAACCGTTGTCTTGCACGGACTTGACGTAGTCGGCATACTGCTTGGCGTCGGTATCGCACACCTTGATGGAGAAGTGGTCCGAAGACTCGCTTTTAATTTCACCCTTGGTGGATTTCGGCTGCGGCAGCAGCGCCGCGATATCCGACTTCGGCCATGAATATGCTTCGCACTTGGTGGCGAGCGATGCTTCCAATTCCGCCTGATCAGCCTTGGCCTTCGCACCGTCACGAATTACGAACACGCCACCGATTACCAGACCCACAACGGTGATACCGACTGCCACCCAGGCCAGCACTCGGCCTTGCACCTTGCCACTCGGGCGAGTCACGTATACGGCGAAGCCTGAGAGCAGTGCCGGAATCACCGTGGCGAACAGCAGTCCGCCCCAGGATCGGCCAGAAACATCCACAAATTGGGCGAGTACGAACAACACTCCCCAAATAATGGCGAACACAGCCAGCTTGGAAGTCTTCTTCACCCCTTGTGCATTCGGAGCAAGCACGGCAGGCGCAGCGGCACCAGCAAAACCAGTGGCAGCACCGGCACCATGTGTGGCAGGTGCAGGAGCCACACCAATACGCTTGTCCAAAGAGGCGAGGAACTCACCAACACGCTTGGCGCTTTCGTTCCCGGTCGCCTCCAGACGAACGGCGGCCCCTGCCGCACCCTGCGGGACTACGGTTAGCATGCAGTTCACCCCATCGTAGGAGTGGAAGGAAAACGCTCCGGTCTGGGTGTTTTCGTTATCCAAGGTAAACGTGGCGCCAGTAGTCAGCTGGTCGTGAATAACTTGGAACAGCTGTTGCGGACTGACCGCATATACACGATCAAATGGCGCGCCAGCGGGCTGCTGCGATGCCGTAGCCGGAGTCATCGGAGTAGTGGTAGCACCATCAGACGCTACGTTTGGTTGGCCAGCCGGTACAGTATTCGGCACGGTAGGCGCATTCGCGCGATCTTCCGGTGCGTCATTCGTGCCTTCGGACGGTGGAACCGGCTGAGGTTGTTGATCAAATGGCGTTGTCATGATGTCCTTCTTTCCTTAAGCAGCAGCATTACCAGCACAGAAGAGGCAAGCCCGGCAACCGTTACGGTCAATCCGACTGCCATGGCAAGCCGGTATCGTTCGCTCATCATTGCGTCCCTTCTTATTGCTCGCTTTGCTCTGCGATACATCGAAACCAGTGTATGGCGTTGTTATTATGTACGCAAATTAGCATTTTGTATGCATGTTAGCTTTATTGTCGATGCTTGATACCGCGCATGAACATCCTTTCCGCCACCGCGCCTACACGGATGGCATCGACCATTGTCGGCGACACGCGCGGGCCATACATCAGCTGACAACGGAATTCTTCGGCGTGTTTCCGAAAAGTCGGCGTCCTGTACGCTGGGAATCGAGCAACCGCGTACGATGGCGCAGCACAGCACCCGCAGCACAGCGACAAGGAGCATGGGCAATGGCAGACATCCCCGAAGAACATTTGACCGAGGAACTGTTGGATCGGCTGCTCGCCAGCGCCAGCATTGAGCAGTATCTCGATGAGGGACTTGTCAGCGCACGCACGCTGACCGACTATCTGTTCGACCGTATGGAAGCCCATGGCCTGAAACGAGCCGACGTGGTGCGGGCATCCGACCTCAACGCCACAGTGGTTTATGACATTTTCTCCGGCAAAAGCCGCCCCGGCCGAGATCACGCCATTATGCTGGCTTTTGGTCTCGAGTGCACATTACGCGAAACCCAACGGCTGCTTCGTCTTGCAGGCGTTTCCGAACTGTGGTGCAAACAGCGACGTGACGCGATTATCATCTGGTGTATACGCAATGGATTCGACCGCATTGCCACGGACGACGAGTTGTATCGTATGGGAGAGGTGACGTTGCTGCCGGCCGATTGACGACATTCGGCCCAACAACACTCACCAGTGAGACGCAAGTAAGAGGGCATCAAGGAGAGACATGGACGATAAGCAAGCGATGCATGCGATGAGCATCGACGATGCGTACCATGTTGAGCGCACGCTTGCTCGCGGACCTTCCGGCGTCACCGAACTGGTGAGCATTGATGGCAACGGCCCGTTCGTACGCAAGAAGATTCCCTCTCCCCTAGCGCAACGCAATGTGTGGGCGGCGCTCAGCGCCTGCCAGAGTAATCGTCTGCCGCGCGTGGAGGCAACGTACGAGCTGCCCGACCGGTTCGTCATCGTCTACGATTACGTGCCGGGCAGCGCGCTTGCGCAAATCGTAGAGGGGAACGGGCGGCTTGCGCCGAATGTGGCCGTGCAGCTTATCGACCAAATTTGCGAAGCCGTGCAGGAGCTTCACCAGCACGGCGTTATCCACCGCGACATCACGCCGGCCAATATCATCCTGGCTCAGGATGGCGCGCATCTCATCGATTTCGGCATTGCGCGCATATGGTCAGCGTCAAGCAATCGCTCACGGGACACCACAGCGCTTGGCACTTATGGTTTCGCCTCGCCCGAGCAATATGGCTTCGCCAAAACCGACGCGCGTTCCGACGTGTTCTCGCTGGGCCGACTGCTCGGATTCATGCTGACCGGCGTATATCCCGATGCCAGCGACTACGAGCAGCGACTTGCCGATGATGCCGCAGTACCGGCACGACTGCGCGCCGTCATCGGCTATGCGTGCGCATTCGAGCCCAGCAAACGGCCACAGAGCGTCCAAGAGTTTCGTCAGGCGCTGTTCTCCCAGTCCAATCCGCCCATACCGAACGCATCATCGGCAAATCCGCCATCACCGAGCACAACGAACGGCGTCACGTCGGCGTCTCGACTATTCCGGCGTCTGCACTTGAGCAAACGCGCCATCGTGCTGTGGTCCATTGCCGGAGCGGCACTGATAATCGCCGCCATTGCGGGAGGCATTGTGTTGGCAGGCCAAATCGGCATTATCGGATCGGCAACATCACCCGATTCCTCGACACAATCCAGCAGCCAATCAACCGATAAGGCCGATGGCGGGCACTCCTCGAACGGATCAGGAACCGACAATGCCAATGGCACGGGCGGAGTAGGCGGCACTGACGGCGCTGATGGAGACAATCAAGACACCGTCACCGACAATCCTCTGAAAATAGTGGAATCCGGCTGGTCGGCGAACCAGCAGGGGTATGTCCACTACGCTTTCGCCCTGCGCAACACCAGTACGACCCAGCAGGTGCAGTATCCGCAGATTACCATTACGGGGCGGGCCAAAGACGGTTCCATCGTGTTCTCGCAGGCGCAAACGCTGAATATGGCATTCCCGAATCAGACTGTATATGACGCCGGCCAAGCAGGCGAAGGCACCGCCCCGGAAACGGTTGATTTTACTGTGCTCAATCCGGATACATACAACGTCGCCAAGGCTCAGGGAACCGCCGCCTTCCCCATCAGTGGAATATCCAAAATAGACAACAGGGACGGCGGCACGACGTTCAATGGCGAGGTCCACGCCGTGGCAGATGGATTCAAGCCATCCGATGGGCAGCAAATCAAGATTTCCCTAGTACTGCGCAACGCACAGAACGCAATCATCTATGGAGATATCGCATTCGTGGATTGGCCAGGTAATGGCCGATCCACGCCATTCTCGATTACCGTCTACGATCTGCCGAAGTACGCATCTTACGATCTGTATGCGCAAATCTGCTAGTTGACTTTGCGCCTGCAAGGTGACTGTCAGGCGACTGTCAGGCTTGTGTCCGAGTCACCTGTGCACTGGTGTTGTGGCGCGCCTGGCCGAACAGATAGATGCCGATGGGCAGAGTCAGCACACCGCCGATGATGAACACCAGCGAAATCGGGATCACGTCGGCCAGTGGCGCGAAGATCAACATGCCGAGCGGCATTCCGAGCGTGCTCAGGGTGGTGTCGAGGCCGAAGACGCGGCCGACCATTTTTTCATCGGCATCAGTCTGCATAATCGTGCGCATCGGGCCCACGCAGATGGCCGAGGCGACGCCGTTCGCCACGTCGACAAGCAGATATACCAGCAGGTTCGGGGCTGTGCCGAGGCCCACCACAGTAACGCCCACCAACGTGATGCCGAGCGCGACCATGAACATGTGATTTCGGATGAATTTGGCGCCGATGGTGGACATAAACGCGCCGCCGAGCAGCATGCCGATGCTCAGTCCCAGTTCGTTGGCGGCGAGCTTGTCCGAGGCGGTGGTCAGGGTAATGAATCCGAGATTCAGATCAATGCCCTCGTATTCTCGGGCCATAAGCAACAGCGTCAGATTCATTGGAGCGACGGCGATGAAACAGGTCAGCGCGTCTCCAAGCACCACGTTGCGCAGGTTCGGCCGGTTCCACGTGTAGACGAGTCCCGCCTTGAGATCGGCTAGAACGCGGCGGATGCTAGCGATCAGCGAACGGTCGGCATTATCGTCGTCGGCTGGTTGCAGCGAGGCCTGGCCTGCGGCCGCTGACGGTGTGCGTTTCTTCGGCACCCTGATCATTGCCACAAAACCTACGCCGATGATCGCCGTGGTTACGTCGACCAGCAGAATCGACCACAGCGGCACCATGTTGATAAGCACGGCCGCCACCGCTGGAGCCACAATCATATTCGCCGAATTGATCACGCCATATATTGAATTGACACGTAGCAGTTTGCCGGAGGGCGCAACGTCTGGAATGAACGACTGGACCGCTGGCGTCTGGATGCCGCCGCCAGCCGAGCGAATGAACAGCACCACAAAGATCAGAGTGAGACTGGCCCACCCCATCGCGAAGCTCAGCGATAGCACGACGGTGACTGCGGCAATCACCATGTCCGGCAGCATAATGAGCAGTTTGCGATTGTGCCGGTCGGCCCAGGAGCCGCCGAAAATCGAGACGATCGACTGCGGCACCACGCCAAACAACGTGGCCAGCAGCATACCCATGCCGCTGTTCGTCTGCAATACGATCCACCACCAGATGGCATATTGCACGATGCTGGAACCCAGCAGTGAGAACGCTTGGCCAGTAAGCAACAATGCCACACGGCGAATCCACGTGTTATCGGGTTCTGCCGTTGCCACGGCCTCGGCATATGCATCGGATGAGGCTTGAGCTGGGGTTGGAGACAAGGTTTGGGTTGAAGTCTGGGCTGGGGTTAAGGTCTGTGTTGGGTCCGATGGCTTCGTGTCCGCACCTATATCGGAGTTGCCGGAAACTTCGGGCGTTTCGGACATGGTTGGTTCAGTTGATTCAACGGTAAGAGACATACGAGTGTTCTGGATTCCTATTTCACGACAAATTTCATATCAATCAATTACGCATGACATTCGATGACAATGCGTATGCATGCGCCGGCCCCAGCAACGGGCCGAGCCAGCCGTTAGATGGCAGGCTTGAACATCATGGCGCTATTCATTTGCGCCAGCATGCAACGATAAGAACACATGGCTCGAACCATATCAATCAGCCACGACTACAGGCTCCCGCCCATTGTTCTCGACGTGTTGCTGCACATGCATCGCGGATCATCGATATGCCCGAGCGAACAGGCGGAATGTGTCGTCAGCGACGTATCCAACGTAATCGGGAACGGGGCACGCATCATCATGAATGCGGCCATTCTCGTGCTTGGAGCTGGCATGGGTTTGGCCGGTCGATAATATGGGATGGTCGTGTTTCGCCGGCGGCTGGAATCATCCACGGCAATCCATCCGTCACGCCACGAGAACGATACCGGCCACCAGTCCACTTCCCAAGGGATCTTAGGGTTGAGCAACGTGCCGCCCAAATCCTTGGCCGCAGGCGTCTCATGGCCGGACACCGCGGTCCAGAACATGGCCAATGGCATATCGAACTTGAGGCCGGGGCCGATTTCATAGCATTCGATATCGTTATGCCAGCCACGGTTGCGCCAATGCCGAGGATTACGGGCCGGATTGTTCGCTCAGAAACCTTCCCTCGTATTCTCGAACATTGCTTCCACCTGCTGTCGTTTTTTAAAAAAAAAAATGGCTTCCTTCATATTGCGGTCATACGACCAACACCATATGAAGGAAGCCACTATGAATGGTCTAACGGCAATCAGCTTCTCATACGTGATTGCCCGTCATTCACCGAATCAGCCGCGGTTGTCGAACATCTGCAGCAGCATCTTGCTGGGTTCGACGGCATAGACGGTGTGCGGCAGACGGGCGCTCAGGTAGACGATGCCGCCGGCCGTAAGCTCGACTTCACGGCCTTCGCCGCCGACGCGCAGCTTGCCTTCCAGCACCTGGATGGTCACGGGCATGACCGCGGTGTGCTCGCTCAGTGCCTGGTCCTTGTCGAAGCCGAACAGCACGGCGCGCAGGCCATCCTCGCGCAGCACCGTACGGGAGACGGTGGCCTCCTCCTGAATATCGATCAACGAGGCCAAGTCTTCGATGAATCCAAGATGCGGCTCGGTCGAAACGGCGTGGCCTTCGGCGTCGTGGGCGTCGTGCTTGCAGGCGCAGTGGTGTTCGCCGTTGGCGGCAGCCGCTTCGGCCGCCGCGGCGGCTTCCCTACGCTGCTTGCACTTGCAATGCTGCTTGTCGCGTCCTGCCTTGCATGCGGTCTGCTGCTCGTTCTCATCGGCCATGTTGTTCTCCTATTCGTCGCGCGTACCTCACGTACGCGTCATCGCTTTTGCTTGTTTTTCCATTATCCGGCCATCGTGGGCCGGCACACCGTCGTTACGCTTCGGGCTTGCGCACCACGAACGCGATACCGGTGAGTTCGTTGCGGTACTTGTCGAAGGTGTGCTTCATGTTGAGCACGCGGGCGCGGATGTCCTTGTTGCCCAGAACGTTGCGCAGGATGCGCAGCACGCGCTTGCCGATGCCGGCCAGAAGCCAGTGGCCCTGCAGGTGGGCGGGGTCGCGGTCGGACTGCGGCAGGGGCAGCTCGCGGTTGGTGGCGGGTTTGGTGGCGGTGGACTGAGATGCCTGAGAAGGCTGCGGTGTAGTGGTCATGTGTCGTGATGCTATAGTCCACAGCCCGCCCGCACAAGGGTTTTTCGCTAGAAATCAGCCGAATGTGAGAATGCTCACCCGAGTAGGCGCCTGAGCATGCGGCTCAGGGACGATTCAGGGGATGCTCAGGGGTCCCGTCACCGATTCCCCACATTTCGCCCGCGTTCGCCCAATAGAATGGAATCCAGCATTCGATTCGGTATCCGGCACCATGCCGGCAAACGTGAGGAACTTACGATGAGGGTCATCGGCAATATTCTGTGGATCATTCTGGGCGGACTGGCAATCGCCATCAGCTGGGCACTGATCGGACTGTTTCTGTGCATCACCATTATCGGTATTCCACTAGGAGTTCAGGCGTTCAAAATGGCGGGTCTTACCTTGACGCCGTTCGGCAAAACCGTGCAATACGGTGGCGGCGTTGGCTCCACGCTGGTCAATATCCTCTGGGTGGTACTGGTCGGCTGGTGGATGGCACTCGGCTATCTGGGTGCAGGCGTGCTCAACTGCATCACCATCATCGGCATTCCGTTCGGCATCCAGTCGTTCAAAATGGCCAAGCTCGCGCTCTGGCCGTTCAGCGCGCAAATCTACAGTCTGTAACAATTATTTCTGCAGTAGGTCCGGTGCAGCGCATTATCATCGTGCGTTGCACCGGACTTTTTTTATATACAACGGGCATTTCACACACCTCGTGATTTGACGGATTTGGACGTAAGACCTTATGGTGTGCACACCATGATTCAACACATCGCATTCAGCAGCAACGGCGTGAACGAACACGCCAAGCGCCAGCAGATGAAACTGCCGGCGATGCTCGAATGCGCTTTCAAACAGGGTTTGCGCACTGCTCAGTTCCAGCCAATAACCGGAAACAAGCGCAGCCTGCTCGCTGCCATACAAATCTGATCAGTACACCTCTCATTGGCGCATAGCTGAATCATTGCCGGTGATATCGAGCCGACTCGTTCGCACCATGCCTCATAAACGCACCTGTACGAGCATGCGTTCTTGGCATAGTCGCAACTCAATGCACCGCGGCAAAACCCATTGCATACCATCACATATTCAGAAAGAACAACAGATCATGAAGTATTTCACTACTGACACGCATTTCGGGCATCCGCTGGTCAGCGTGCTGCGCGGATTCACCACGTTCGACCCTGGGCACACACAGTATGACGTTCTCCTCTCCTCGCAAGGACGCAAGGCCGCCGAGGATTGGGCGAAGGGCGTGGTGCTTGATGACTCCCGGCTCAATTTCCGCAAGGCCGCGGACACCGATGCACACGATGAAGCAATCGTGGCCAATATCAATCGGATTGTCGGCGAGGACGACGAGCTGTGGATTTTGGGCGATATCGGATACCGAACATCGGTCCGGCATCTGAAGAGCTGCCTGCGTCAGCTGCGCTGCAGGCATCTGCACGCGGTTATCGGCAATCACGATGACTGGTGGCTGGACGATGCACCCGCACGAGATCTGTTCGAATCGATTGAGCCGAACAGCACGGCGGAGCTGACCGGTCTCGGAATTGGCCGCCCGCAGGCGACGGAGACCGTCAATCTATCGCATTTCCCCTACCGTGAGGATCTTGCCTATGGCTGGCCGGATGATGCCGTACGTTTCCGCGATCAGGCATTGCCGTTCGACGGACATCGTCTGCTGTATGGTCACACGCACCAGCTGTCTCCGGAGGGCGCACGCCACGAAGCCCTCAACGTTGGACTGGACGCATGGAATCTGCAACCGGTAAGCGAAACACAGATTGCCGACTGGTTCCATGCACACGCGACCGATTCAACGCGCGTATCACCGCTGGATATGCTCGACTCCGCCGCACAGCAGGAACCAGGCGGCTCGGTTTCGGCAGCCGAATCATAAT
>ERZ809296.3104-NODE-3104-length-14587-cov-7.261767_pt1 | contig 14587 bp, 9 predicted proteins | sample MGYA00520511_ERZ809296 | MGnify/ENA primary metagenome ERZ809296 (study PRJEB31576, sample SAMEA3212662) | Homo sapiens | biome: human-gut; feature: human gut; material: fecal | place: Sweden | collected 2012 ... | reverse complement strand
GGGCCGCCACCGCTCTGGGCCGCACGTTGGCGTCGCTGCCATTGGACCCGCCCTTGGGCAGGGCGCTCCTCGCGTCGAGCGCAATTCTGGGGGCGTCGAAGGCGGCGCGTTTCGTGGCCCTCCTGTCGGAGGACGTGCGCGCGCCGGGGGCTGACCTGGGTGCGCTCGAGCGTCGGCTGGGTCGTGGTGGCGCCAGTGACGCGGGAGTGGGGAAGGCGCAGGCGGCGCGGGTGAAGGAGACGCAGGCGCGCTTGGAGCGGCTGGCGCAGCGTCTGCCGGCTTCCACGTCGGAGGGCGCGCTCGCATCCGTTGTGGCTGAGCAGCAGGAGACAACGCGCACGCGTGAGGACGAGCTGGCCCTGACGTGCGCGCTGGCGTACCCGGAGTGGATCGCGCGGCGCCGCCCGGGATCAGCCGCCTACATTTTGGCGGGCGGCGTGGGTGCCGAGCTGCCGCAGGGCTCTCCCTTGGAGGGGCAGGAGTGGCTGGCCGTGGCCTCGATTGACCGGGCTCCGGCCTCGCGCCACGCGCGTATTCTCGCGGCGGTGCCTCTGTCGGAGGAGGACGCCCTGGCTGCGGGCGCGGCGCTCCTGGAGACCCGCACGCAGGCCTTGATCGACAAGGGAGCTCTGAAAGCCACCCGCACGCGCACCCTGGGGGCTATCCCCCTGAAGAGCGCCCCGGCCTCGTCCCTGAGCGAAGAGGAGGCGACCACGCTGGTGGCCGAGCACCTGGCCGCGCGTGGGCTGGGCGATCTGGGCTGGGGGAAGGAGGCCTCGTCCCTGCGTGAGCGCATGCGGGTGCTCCACGAGGTGCTCGGCGCCCCGTGGCCCGACGTGTCGGATGAGGCCCTCGCGGGTAGCGCGCCGCAGTGGCTTGCTCCCTGGGCGAAGCGCCTCGCACAGGGCGGCTCGTTGAGTGGCGTATCGATGCTCGATGCGCTGCGCTCGATGCTGCCGTGGCCTCAGGCGGCGCGCCTGGACGAACTGGCGCCGGAAAAGATGACGATTCCTGCGGGAGGCACGCGTCCCATCGACTGGAGCGGCGCACACCCGGTGCTGACGCTGCGGGTCCAGCAGGCCTTCGGGTGGACGGACACGCCCCGACTGGTGGACGGTCGCGTTCCCTTGGTACTACATCTAACGGATCCGGCGGGTCGCCCAGCGGCGGTCACCTCAGACCTAACGTCGTTTTGGGCGGGGCCGTACCGGGACGTGCGCGCACAGCTACGCGGGCGCTATCCGAAGCACCCGTGGCCCGAGGACCCGCTGCACGCGGAGCCCACGAACCGTGCCAAGCGCCGGGGGTAGCCGCTGGCTCCCCCGCGCCGGGCGATCAATCGTCCAGTTTGCCGACGATCCCCCGCCCGTCGGGCAGGTTCTTGGACGGCATCTGGTAGGCGTCGAGGTCCGCCATAGCGGGGCGCTCGAGGCCCAGTTCGCGCAGCTGCGCGTAGGTCGACATGCGCACGGGACCCAGCTCGGCGACGGGCTGGCCTTCCTCGGTGAGCGTGACGACTTCACCGGATGAGGCGCGCGCCAAAGCGGCCCCCACATCCTCTTTGAAATCACCAATTTCTAGAGCCCTCATACCCATAATCTAAGCATGCCGAAGGGGGTTTGAACGAACGGCACGATCACTATGTGACCCTTTGTTCCCTGACACCCTCCAAACGAGCGTCATACAGCCACATGATCATGACAATAGACACCCCTGTTGTGACCACCTTGTGGACATTTCTGGTTGATGGAATAGATCCGGGCGCACTGCGTTGAGATAGGTAACCCTGTTCTACCCAAGGAGAATTATGTCCACGAACGAAATCGAGAACGTCGACCTGCTGGTTGTCGGCGGCGGCAAGGCCGGAAAGTCCCTCGCAATGGAGCGCGCGAAGGCGGGCTGGAAGGTCGCCATGGTGGAGCGCCAGTTCGTCGGCGGCACCTGCATTAACGTCGCGTGTATCCCCACGAAGTCGCTGGTCAACTCGGCTCGTCGCCTGAGCGATGCCCGCTCGGACGAGGCGTTCGGTATCGTCGGCACCGAGGGTGCGCGCGTGGACCTGGCCAAGCTCCGCGCCCACAAGGAGGGCATCGTCGGCGCCATGGTCGGCGCACACGAGAAGATGTTCGCGGCCCCCGGCCTGGACTTCATCCGCGGCGAGGCTCGCTTCACGGGCGAGCGCACGGTGACCGTCGCTCTCCAGGACGGCGGCGAGCGCACGATTCGTGGCGAGCGCGTCCTCATCAACCTGGGCTCGCGCCCCGCGCGTCCCGCGATCCCCGGCCTGTGGGAGTCGGGCGCGTGGACGAACGAGGAGATCCTGCGCCTCGAGGAGCTCCCCTCCTCCCTGGCGATCATCGGCGCCAGCTACATCGGCGTGGAGTTCGCGTCGATGATGGCGACGTTCGGCGTGGACGTCACCCTCATCTCCTCGGGTGATCACGTGCTGCCTCGTGAGGACGAGGACGCCGCACGCGTCGTCGAAGCTGGTCTGGAAGCCGCCGGCGTGCGCATCGTGCGCGGCCACGCTGAGTCGGCCTCGCGCGAGGGCAACACGACGACCCTGACGCTCTCCGACGGCTCGACGGTGTCCGCTGAGGCGGTCCTGGTGGCCGTGGGTCGCGTGCCCAACACGGACGGCATCGGCCTGGACGAGGCCGGGGTTGAGCTGACCGATCGCGGTTTCGTCGCGGTCGATGAGCACCTGCGCACCTCCGCTGAGGGAGTGTGGGCGGCCGGCGACTGCGCGGGAACCCCCATGTTCACGCACGCATCCTGGTCGGACTTCCGCATCATCCGCGCGCAGCTGACCGGCGCGTCCCTGGACGAGGCGACGACCACCACGAAGGGCCGCACGATCCCCTACGCCGTGTTTGCCACCCCCGAGCTGGCCCGCATCGGCCTGTCCGAGGGCGAGGCCCGCGAGGCCGGTCTCGACGTGCGTATCGCCAAGGTTCCCACGGCCGCGATTCCGCGCGCCAAGACGATGCGCTACGCGGGCGAGGGCTTCTGGAAGGCCGTCGTCGACGCGAACACGCACCAGATCCTGGGCGCCACGCTGATCGGCCCGAACGTCTCCGAGGTCATCACGGCCGTGCACGTCGCCATGGCCGGCGGCCTGACCTACGAGCAGCTGCGCTTCCTGCCGATCGCGCACCCGACCATGGGCGAGGGCCTACAGGTCCTCTTCGACTCCCTGGGCTGAGAGCCTATCGCGCCCCAGGCACCGTTGGGGGCGCGCCCGGATCCCTCCCGGGACGCGTGAGGGAATGACGGGGCGGGTCCGAACGATACGTTCGGACCCGCCCCTGTTGTATTCAGATGCACTGGGCACCAGGTGCGCTCGGCATCCGGCGCTCAGCGCGGGGGTCGAGGCCGGAGCGTCCCAGCCCAGGCCTCATCCCCTTCTAGCTCAGCCGAGCCAGGCGCCGGAGGACGCGAAGTGGTAGCGCTTACCGTCGATGGAGACCCAGCCGGTGACCATCTTGCCGGAGCCGTCGAGGTAGTACCAGGTACCGCCGTCGTTGACCCAGCCGATCGCCATCGCGCCGTTGCCGGTCAGGTAGTACCACTTGCCGTTCACGGCGGTCCAGCCGGTGGCCATGGAGCCGTTGCCGTTCAGGTAGTACCAGTAACCGTTCACATTGACCCAGCCGGTCGCCATCGCGCCAGAGGCGTTCAGGTAGTACCAGGAGCCGTCCACGTCAACCCAGCCGGTGGCCATTGCACCGGTGGCGGGATCGAGGTAGTACCAGGAGCCGTCGACCTTGGTCCAGCCCGTCGCCATGCGGCCGGACGGGGTCATCCAGTGCCACGCGGCGTCGAAGGTGACCCAGCCGGTCGCCATCACGGCGTCGCCGTTGAAGTAGTAGGTGGAGCCATCGATGGTGACGTACTTGCTACGGGCGCAGTAGCCGTCGGAGTAGCAGTACTTCCAACCATCGGCGCTGTTGGTCCAGGCGCCACCGTCGCGCAGGGATTCATCCACGTGGAAGTGGATCGAGTCCTTGACGTCGTCATCGGCGCGGGTGTCATTGTTGCGGCCCTCGGCGGTAACCGTGACCTCAACGTGGGGGGCGTCGCCGATCAGGTCGGTCGCGTTGTAGGGACCGGCCACGAGCGTGACCTGGTTGCCCGTGAAGGCACCCGTGCCGGTGCCGGTCACGGGAGCCTGCGTGCCGACCTGCAGGGAGGCCTTGGTGACGGGGCCGGAGACCGTGGTGCGCACGTAAACGGTGCCCGAGACCGACGCGTCGGCGAGCGGACGCCAGTCGGTGGCGCCGTCGTGGGAGTACTCGAGGCTGCCGAGGACGGGCTGCGGCTGATCCTTGAGCACGGCGGCCAGGGCGTTGACGAGGCCAGCGCCGCGGTATTCCTTACCGTCCTCGGGCACGGCGAGGCGGTCGTAGGTGTAGCCGGCCTGCTTCTTGAGCAGGGCGATCGTCTGGTCGGGGGTGTAGTCCGGGTGGATCTGCTTGATCAGCGCGGCCACGCCCGCAGCGTGCGGGGAGGCCATCGAGGTACCCGACAGGTAACCGAAGGGCGGATCCTTCTTCCAGGTCGGCAGGGTCGACCAGATGCGCGAGCCGGGGGCGGCCACGTCCACGGAGTTCTTGCCGTAGTTGGAGAACTTGGAACGCTCGAGCTTGGCCGTGGCCGGGTCGGTGCCGGTGGGCAGGGCGACGGCGGACACGGAGACAACCGAGTCGTTGAGCATGGCGGGCACGTCGATGCCGCCAGCCACGTTACGCTCGACCGCAGCGCCCTCGACGTCGTTCGGCGAGGCCTTGTCGATCGTCGGGTTGTCGTGATCGTCGTTGTCGTTACCCTCGGCGGCGATGTTGACGACGCCGTGGTTCTTCGCGTAGCGGATCGCGCGCGAGGCAGCCTCGAGGCCCGCAGCCTGGGAGCCCTCGGTGGGCATCCAGAAGGCGTAGGGGTCCATGTAGTAGCTGGAGTTCGTCACGTCGATGTCGTGCTCGGCAGCCCAGTCGAAGGCGCAGGCCACGTACTCGGGGTAGAAGGAGCCGGCCTCGTTCGAGGTCTTGATCGCGACGATCGTGGCGCTGGGGGCGACGCCGTCCACGCCGTAGGCGTTGTGCGCGGCGGCGATGGTACCGGCGACGTGCGTGCCGTGGTAGTGGTCATCCTTCCAGTCCGCGGGGTTCTGGCTGGGGATGCCGTTGATCTGGCAGCCCACAGAACGCGAGGCGTCCAGGTGCTCCTTGAGGTCCTTGTGGTCCGGGTCGATGCCGGTGTCCATGACGCCGACGCTCACGTTCGCGAGGGGGACGTCGACCTGCTGGGCCTCGAGCGCGCCGACGGCGGCCAGGCCCCAGGCGTTGGCGTCGCCCTCGTCGGGGGTAAAGTCGTTGAGCTGCGAGTCGGCGGACAGGCCGGTCGAGCGGGTGCCCGCGGCGTCAGCGACGGCGTTGGCCTCGGACGCGGTGGCCTGCGGCTGCTCGGTGCGCACCTCGGAGCCGGTGACCGTCTTGTAGCGGGTGGGGCCAATCGACTGGTAGGAGATGCCGGCATCGACGAGGCTCTTACCGAGCGTCGGCGCGAAGGAAGCCTTCACCGACTGGACGAAGAAGGTGTTGAATTCGGGGTACTGGGCCAGGACCACGCCGTTTTCCGAGGCCTTGGAGACGGCCGCGTTGAAGTCGTAGTGGGAGGCGTCGGCGGTCAGGTTGACCGCGTAGTTCATGACCTCGTCCTGGGCGCGAGCCTCGGAGGTGATCCCCGGGACGCCGGCCGCGTGGGCGGGGGCGCCGAACGCGGTGAGCGTGACGCCGACGGCGAGCGCCGCTCCTCCCGCGATGAGGGTCTTCCATGAGCGTTGATGCATCATTGTTCCTCGTTTCTGTACGGATGGGGACGCGTCTCCGGGGCTTTCCGGACGGCACGCCATTGCTCCATCGTCTCAAGGTTTGTCACTAACCTCATAGAGCGTTTCACAATTTAAGAATCCTTGACCTTTTGGTGAAGAAATGGAGAGGTTGGCACCTCAGCGAGGATCAGATCTCCCCCACACATCCCACACCACGCGAGGCTCACCTGGCCCACAAACCATTGACGACTCCGTTTTGTCGCCTACCTACGAGCGCTTTGACGGGTGCCTTCTATCCTCTCCCTTCCACCAGGGCATCCAGGCTCGATACCCATCGGACGGCGGGGTGGGCGATTCAGGCAAGAAACCGAGCTCCTCGGGGGTCTCGGGGATACGGTCGACGAGGAAGTACTTGTCCTTGTCGTCGCAGTGTTCGCGCACGATGGTGCGGAACTCGGCCAGCTCGCAGTAGAGGACGCCCGTGATCGGATTCCTCTTGTACACCACGATCTTGTACAGCCAGTAGGCAAACAGGGCGACGTTGGCCGCGAGCGCCAGGGCGGCGCACGCGATGTTCGCTCGCGGGTCCATGGTCGCGAAGTTGAAGATGTCCGAGGGAGGGACCAAGACCTCGGGCAGGAGCGTATTCATGGAGATCCAGAAGACCAGGGTGAAGCAGCGGAACCAGATCCACTGGCCCTTCGCCCACGTGAACGCGGGGATCGTGCAGGCGAGCAGCAGGGCGAGCGTGCAGTACCACGTGTAATCGGCCAGCGAGTTGTACAAGAACGCGTGGTTCCACAGGTCGTAGGCGATCACCCACGGCCACACCATGTCCACCCAGATGAGGCCTCGCACGGAGCGCTTACCGGGGGAAGTCACGATGATCTTGCCCAGGCCCGTGATCGTGATGATATTGAGCAGGCCGGCCGCGGCGGACAGGAGGTTCCAATACCCGCCGATCGTGCGGAAGCCCGTCTCCGGGTCGATGCCGACATGACGCTCCGCCAGCTTGGCAGCGACCTCCTGGTACCACTGCTGGGAGTGCAGCTCGGCGCTCACTCCCCTGGCCTCGGGCAGGCCGGCGATCATGTCGATCGTGTGCGCGTCGTTCACGCCCTTCAGGCACTGCCAGTCGGCGCCGCATGCGTAGTACGAATCCGCGTTGAACCAGATCGTCAGGTCACGGATGTTCGCCTCCATGATGTTGACGGCCAGGCCGATCCACAGGGCCACGCCCAGCCAGATCGCGTACTTGTGCGCCTTGACCGGGTTGCGTTTCGCGTACACCAGCACCGTGCCCGTCATGGTGGCGGTGAGGATCATGATCGCGTACTTGCCGAAGGGGAACCATCCAACCATGGGCGTCCCGTGGATCCACGCGTAGGGCATGAGGGCGATGCCGCCCACGGTCCACACGGCGAAGATCGTCCAGTTCCACCGGCGGTTAATCTCCGCGACGACGATCTGGGCAGCAAGCACCAGCAGCCAGATGAGATAGACCTTGGGAGTCCCAAGCTCCCACAGGAAAAGCGAGTCCACGGCATTCTCCTTCGAACGCACAACCGGGCTAATAGTTGTCGGCTATCATAATCCGAAACACTAACCTAGTGTGCGGGGTTCACCGTCGAATCCCGATCATTCCGGGGCTCCCCACGGGCCAGCGCCAGCGCGGGTTCCCCTCGTCAATTCCTCAAGGAGGAGGACCCATGACACGCCTACCCCGTCGTACCCTCTGCGCCGCCGGCCTGACCGGGACGGCAGCACTCCTGGGAGGCATGTACGCCTTCAGCCAGCTCAGCGGCAAGGCCACGCCCGAGGAGCAGGCATGGCACTACCCGGGCGACGACCTCATCGACGCCAACTACGACAACGGCTACTCCTCGACCTACGCGATCACGATCGACGCGCCCGCCTACGCGGTGTGGCGACTCTTCAAGCAGATCGGCGCGGAAAAGTCCGGATCCTTCTCCTCGGAGTTCCTCGAGCGCGTCTTCGCGCGCCTGCCCTTCTTCAACTCCTACGAGATCCAGGAAGAGTTCCAGCAGCCCGACTCGATGGTGCCCGGCGACATCGCGGCCTTCGACTTCCACGGCATGTCGATGGAGTGGGCGGACGTCGTGCCCGGCAAGTACATGGTCCAGTGGGTCGACACGAAGAACCCGCCCAAGGCGCCCGGCTCATACGCGTTCCGCTTCCCCGGGATGACGAACTTCGCGGCCGCCTGGTGCTTCTACATGGTGCCCCTGTCGGGAGGGCGCACGCGCCTGATCAACCACTGGCGCATCGGCTACGAGCCCGCCTCCCCCGCCATGAAGGCCCTGAACTGGATCAACATCGAGTTCATCGGCGGGTGCATGACCCACCTGCAAAACCTCTACGTCAAGCGCGTCCTCGAGTTCAAGAAGAAGCAGCACCTGACGGGTCGCTTCATGCGCGGCATGCTGGGCGGGCGCTTCTTCAACTCGGGCACGCCCGCGGGGCGCTACGACGGGACTCCCCTGTTCGAGGAGACCTTCACCCAGTGGTTCCGCTACGGACGGTCCGCCCCGGCCGTCGCCGAGATCCGCCCGCCCGTCACCGACGACCCGTCGTGGCCGCCGACGGGCGCGGACAGCCCGTGGGCAAGCGAGGTCGACGCCTCCTACTTCGAGGGCTGGCGTGAGCCCGCATTCTCCTGGGAGGAGCAGATCCGCCAGAAGGTGGAGCGCACCTACCTGCCCAATTGGGGGAAGGAGCAGCGCTGATGGGCGGCATTACTCCCCCGGACTACCCGACGCTCTTCTTTTTCGAGGTCGGCCAATGGTGGGACTACGCGATGCTCCTCCTCGTCATCGCGCTCCTCGCGGGCGGGGCGTGGCTGGCCCAGCGCAACATGTGGGTGGTCCTCGCGCTCTTCGTGGTCGTGCCCATCGCCCTGACGATCTTCTGGTGGCCACACTCGACGGCGGGGACGGCCTCGGCTGGCTGGTTCCCGATCGTGAAACAGTACTCGGCGCTGGCGGGGTCCCTGTGCCTCGTCGCCCTGCAGGTCTTCCCGAGGCTGCGCTACAACCGCTGGTACCTGATCATCCCGCCCGCAATCCTCGCAGTGAACATCGCCGAGGCCGTTGTGCGCGACTTCCAGTGCTACGGGATTCACGGTGTGGACCCCTCGCAGGGCATGGTCACGTGGGGCGGGCCGTGGAACATCATGAACGGCATTGCGGGCATCTTGAACCTGCTCGCGATCTCCGGGTGGGTCGGCATCTTCGTGTCCAAGGGCAAGGAGCGCGCCCTCATCTGGGGCGACCTGACGATCGGGTGGATCATCGCCTACGACCTGTGGAACCTCGCCTACGTGTACAACTGTCTGGCGGACCGGGCATGGTACTCGGGCGTGGCGCTGCTGGCCTCGTGCACGATCCCGGCGCTCATGAAGTTCGGGCGAGGCGCGTGGATCCAATACCGCGCGTACACGCTCACGCTGTGGTCGGGCGTGGTTCTCACGTTCCCACACTTCATGCAGGATTCGATGTTCGCCCACCGCAGCGCCCACAATCCCTGGGCGATGCTCATCCTCTCGGCGGCCGCCCTGGTGGCCAACGTGTGGGTGTTCACCGCGCACGTGCGCACGATCGTCTCCAAGCGGCGCAACCCGCTCACGCAGGAGGTCCACGCCGACGAGGCCACCTACGCCTCGTGGGTCCGTGATCTCGCGTCCGAGGAGGACAAGGAGCTCATCGCCGCACGCCTGGGCACGACGCCCGAGAAGGCGGGCTTCACGTCGACAAGCGAGGGATAAGCGTCTCTTCAGCACGCGAGGGGCCGCAGCCTCGTGGCGTCTACTCTTGGGCCGTTCCCCATTAGGGGACGGCCCGGGAGCGGGGACGGGAGCTTGGTCAGGTCGTAGCCACGCTCAGCCTCATCAGCCCACGCCTGAATCTGCTCATCGCTGACAGGATTATCGCGAATGAGACGATCATTCATGTGACACCTCGAGATACCAACGCCGCCGAACCTCCACCAGCGGAACCCGCACAAACAAATGCTCGACCGAAGACCACGCTCTCCTACTCGAGCGAATCGATCAAATCGCGCACGAGCTGCGACGGCGTCGTACCGCGCTCCTGAGCCACCTCAGCAAGCTTCGCGCGGCGAGAACGATCAAGACGGAGGGTGAACGGCTTAGCGCCAACACCGACGCTAATCGGGCGGCCGGCCACAGACGAACCGAGATGCTTCCCGTCGTAAGGAACGCCGGTCTCGGCCTCGTTCCCCCAACGCTCCAGATCCTCATCAGTGAACGTCGCACCGTCAGCTGACGTATACGTCGCCATCATTACCTCCTTAAACCAACCTCTGCGAGCACCGCTCGCGTCACCAGCATCGCATGGAAAACAAGCCATCCATCAGGCTCATCCTCAACCGCAATATATTCCAGAAGCCGACCCTTGCGGTCGAGGCCAACTCCAACCCACTGGATCGGATGCGTATCGCGCGCACGCGAACGCAACGTCCCCTCGAAGGCCGCGATGACATCGTCATCATCAACATCACTATGACGTTGATGGACGCGAGGATGAACCCGGACTCGCACGCGATCACCTCCAGAGTTTCGTATGGACATCAGTGTAGTACGAAATAGGTCCCAAGGGAACGGGACCCCGACGACGTCTCTCCTCGTGGGAGCAACAGAGACGAGGGGCCGCGCACGAGAAATCGTACGCGGCCCCTCACCATCTCAACCGGGAAGGAACCCCGGCCTCGTGGCGTCTACTCCTGGAGGCGCCCCTCGTCGTCGAACACGTAGCGCGTGCCGTCGATCCAGCGCACCCCGGTCACCATCGCCCCGGAGGAGGACAGGTAGAACCAGGAGCCGCCGTCCTTCACCCACCCGATGCTCATGGCACCGGAGGGAGCGAAGTGGTACCAGGAGGACCCGATGCGCGCCCAGCCCGTGGTCATCGCGCCAGAATCAGCCAGGTAGTACCAGGTGGAGCCATCGCGCATCCAGCCGGTGCGCATCGCGCCCGAGGAGCCCAGGTAGTACCAGGTGTCGCGCACCTTGGTCCAACCACTGGCCATCTCGCCGCTGATGGGATCCAGGTAGTACCAGGTTCCACGCACGCTCACCCAGCCCGCAGCCTGGCCGCCGGAGGGACCGTAGTAGAACCAGTGGTCTCCCTCGCTGACCCAGCCGGTCACCATGTAGCCGCGCGCGTCGAAGCGATAGATCGCCCCGTCGATGCGCAGCTGCGTCGAGGTCGGGTAGGTGCCGTCCTCGTAGCGCCACCACCAGCCGAACGCGCCGGACACCCAGCGACCCGAGCGGGCCTCGTCCGGGCCGACATGGTCGGGGCTGACGGTGAAGGGAACCTGGAGCGTCGCGTCGTCGTCGGCGCGTGCGTCGTTGTTGCGGCCCATCGCCTCGACCGTGACCGTCGCGGCGCCCACGTAGCGTCCCGTACCGTTCGGGTGGGACACATCCACGCCGTCGGCCTGCAGCGTCACCGAGTTACCCTCGAAGGCACCGTTACCCACGCCGGTCGCGACTTCGCGCTCACCGCCGAGGAGACGCGCGGAGGTCACCGGACCGGTGACGGTCACGCGGATGGAGACGCGTCCAGCGACGCTCTCCCCCGCCAGCGGCCGCCACGTGGTGCCATCGGTGGAGTACTCGACACTACCGATGCTGGGCTTCGCCTGATCCTTGAGGACCGCGTCCAGGGCGTTGGGCAGGCCCGCGCCCCGGTACTCGCGGCCCTCGACGGGCTTGAGGCGATCCCAGTTCGCCGGATCCCCCGCCTGCTTCTTGGCCAGGGCGATGATCTGCTCGGCGTTCATCTCCGGGTGGACCTGGCGTAGCGTCGCGATGACGGCGGCCGCCAGGGGCGAGGCCTGCGACGTGCCGTACAGGTTGCCGTAGGCCTTGCCGTACCAGCTCGTCAGCGGCGCGTAGATCTTCGCGCCGGGGGCGGCGAAGTCGACGCTCGTCGCGCCCCAGTTCGACCAGGACGCCGGCTCGAGCACGCCGGTCGCAGGATCGGCGCCCTCGGGCAGCTGCAGCGCGGACACCGAAAGCGTGCCACGCAGCTTCGGCGGCATGTAGACGGCGCCCGTCACGTCGCGCTCGTGCGCACCCCAGGTGTCGCCGGGAGCCGAGTCGTCGGTCGTGGGCAGGTTGTCCAGGTCGGTCGAGAAGTTACCGGCGGCCACCACGTTGATGACGTCCTTCGAGGTCGCATAGTCAACCGCGCGCTGCACCGCCTCCTGGCCCGCGGCCTGCTCGGGATCGTTGGGGAGCCAGTACTTCCACGGGTCCACGTAGTACGAACCGTTGGTGACCGAGATGCCGTGCTCGGCGGCCCATACGAAGCCGCACACGATGTACTCGGGGTAGAAGAATCCGCCGTTGCGCGAGGCCACGTTGATCGCGGCGATGCGCAGAGTCGGGTTCACGCCATCCACGCCCACGCCGTCGTGCTTCGCGACGATAGAGCCGGCCACGTGCGTGCCGTGGGTCGCGTCGTCCCAGCGCCACGCGGCGGGGTCGCGGTTCGGGATGCCGTTGAACGAGCAGGACACGGACTTATCGTGGTCGACCTGTCCGACCAGGTCCGGCACGGTGTCATCGACGGACTGGTCCATGACGCCCACCGTGACGGGCGCGCGCATGACGTCCACGCCCTGCGCCTCAAGGGCGCGCAGGGCCTGGAGGTGCCACCCGTTGCCGGTCTGCGGGTCCGGGGTGAGGGCAGGATCCTGGTCACCCTGCTCTCCCTGCGCTCCCTGGGAGCGGGGCGCCGCCGCGATCGCCGCATCCGCCGCGACTCGCGTCTCGTAGGAGATGGGGACCATGGCCTCGTTACCGCCGACGGGCGCCTGGCGGGTCGGGCCGATCGAGTCGTAGCTGATGCCCTCCTTCACGAGCGCCGCGCCCAGGTCGGGCGAGAAGGTGGGCGATGCCGACTGCACAAAGAACGTGCCGAAGGCCGGGTACTGCGCCAGCAACAGGCCGCCGTGGAACGAGGCCTGGGCCGCCGCGCGCTGGAAGGTGGCGTCATCGGTGCCCTTGGGTAGGTTGACCGCGTAGTTGGCGGGCAGCTGGTCGTTGCTGCGCGCGGGAGCGGTGATGCCGGCTTTGGCGGGGCCCGACGGCGCGGGAGTCGCGTCGGTGTCGGGCGCGGGGGCCGAGGTCACGGCGGCGTTCGGGTCGCGTGCGACGGTGAAGACGGCCTCGCGGCCCGTGTCGTCATCGGCCTGGCGATCGAAGTTGATGCCGGTGGCGCTGACCTGAACGCGAGCGGTTACGGAGTCCGTGCCCTCGGGCAGCAGGGCGCTGAGGTCCACGTTTTCGATCGAGGCGCCCAGGGCGTCGTCGAAGTACTTGCCCGAGCCGTCGCGGTCGACGGCGGCCAGGCCGGCGACATCCATGTGCAGGTGGCTGATCGGGGCGATGGCCTCGGCGTAGAAGGTGACGGGGCCGGCCGGCAGGGTCGCGCCGTGCACGTCCTTCCATTCACCCTTGCCGACCCGGTACTGCAGGGTCTGGACGGTCGGCTGGGGCTGGTCGCGGCGCATAGTGGTCAGCGCGTTGATGAAGCCGTAGCCGCGGAATTCCTTACCGTCCTCGGGCGCTTCCAGGCGCGTGTATTCCATGGCGGCCTGCTTGCGCATGAGGTCGGTGATCTGCTTGCCCTGGAAGCCCGGGTGGATCGACTTAATGAGCGCGGCGATGCCCGTGATGTGGGGCGTGGCCATGGAGGTGCCGCTGGTCTTGGCGTAGCCGGAGGCGAAAATCGACGTGGGTACGGTGGAATAGATGTCCTGCCCCGGAGCGGTGAAGTCGACGCTCTTGCCGTAGTTGGAGAAGTCGGCGCGCTTGAGGTTCGCCCATTCAGGCTTTGTCTCGACGTTGGTGCGCGTTGCGGCGCTGACCTGGCTGACCCCCTCGACCATGGCGGGGACCTTCACGCCGTTCTTCACGGGGCGGTCCTTGATCGGGGTGTCGAGGTCGGTCGGCGATCCGCTGTCGGTCGTGACGTTGTCGTTGTCCATGCCGTCGTTGCCCGCCGAGGCGATGACGGCCAGCCCCTTGCCCTGCGCGTAGGCGATGGCTCGGGTCGCGGCCTCGAGGCCGGCGGCCTGCTCGGGATCGCTCGGGCTCCAGTAGACCCACGGGTCCATGGAGTAAGAGTTGTTGACTATGTCGACGCCGTGGCTGGCGGCCCACATAAAGCCGCAGGTCACGTACTCGGGGTACATGAGCTGCTCGTCGTTGGAGGCCTTGATGGACACCAGAGTCGCGGTCGGCGCGATGCCGTCGATGCCGATGCCGTTGTGGTTGGCGGCGATGATGCCCGCAACGTGTGTGCCGTGGAAGTAGTCGTCGCGCCAGGACCCGTAGGCCTGGGAGGGGATGCCGTTGTGCCCGCAGGAGACGGAACGGGAGGTGTCGACGCGGCCCACGAGGTCGGGGTGCGTGTCGTCGATACCGGTGTCGATGACGCCGACGGTGACGGGCGCGTGCGCGATCGGCACGGCCGCCGCATCGGTGGCGCTCATCGCCTGGGCACCCCAGTTGACGACCTCCTCGGGCTTATCGGCCTCGGTCGCACTCTGTCCACGCATGGAGGACGGTCCACCCGACTGTGCTCCGGACTGAGCGCCCGATTGGGCTCCTGACTGAGCCGGGCTCGCCTCCCCGGGCTGCGGGGCGGGCTGCGGGTCAGGGGCGGCCTGGCGCTCGCCCTCGGGGACGGCGGCCACGCGCGT
>ERZ809296.3103-NODE-3103-length-14587-cov-7.900014_pt1 | contig 14587 bp, 10 predicted proteins | sample MGYA00520511_ERZ809296 | MGnify/ENA primary metagenome ERZ809296 (study PRJEB31576, sample SAMEA3212662) | Homo sapiens | biome: human-gut; feature: human gut; material: fecal | place: Sweden | collected 2012 ... | reverse complement strand
GGCGGCGGTGTCGCGGCGCAGCTGGTCCTCCAGTACGCCGGATGCCTGGGCCGGGACGCCCTCGAGCACGGCGAGATAGTCCTTTTCGAACGTATGCGCCTGCACCTGCCTGGACAGCAGACTGTCCGCCATGCGTGAGCGGGCGAAGACCATCACGCCGCCGACCGGCCGGTCCAGCCGGTGAACGGTGCGGACGCAGCCGGTCTCCGGCTCGCCGAGGGCGCGGCGCAGCAGCTCCGGCATGCCGCCGGGCTCGTCGGTGGACAAAACGCCTGCGGGCTTGAGGCAGACCACGATGCGCGCGTCGGTATAAAGCAGCTCCATGCCCGCCCCTCCTGTTTGCGTTGATGCTGCTATAGTATATCATGTTTTTCGCCCTTCGTCACGCGCATTTTCGGCCACTCCGGGCACATTTCCGGACAGGCGCAAAGAAATGTCTTAAAAATTCTTAATTCTGCCCGCTTTTCCGGCGAGCTGTGATACAATGGACGGGCAAAGGAGGCGTCAAGTATGGAAGAAACGATCCGCATTCTCGTGGTGGACGACGAGCCGGATATCCGGCGCATCTGCCGGATCCTGCTTGAAAACAGCGGCTATACCGTTCTGGAGGCGGCGACCGGCCTCGAGGCCGTCGAGACCATCCGGCGCTGCCCGGAGATCGACCTCATTCTGATGGATATCATGATGCCCGATCTCGACGGCTACGACGCGTGCAGCCGGCTGCGCGCCTGCTCGACGGCGCCGGTGCTGTTCCTCACGGCCAAGACGCAGGAAAACGACAAGCGCCGCGCCTACGACGCCGGCGGCGACGATTATCTGGCCAAGCCCTTTTCCCACGCGGAGCTCATGATGAAGGTGGAGTCGCTGCTGCGGCGCTACCGGGTGTATAAAAACAAATCGAGCGGGCGGATGCTCCGCCCCGGCATCGTGCTGGACGAGGAAAACCGCCGCGTGCTGCTCGACGGCGCGCCGCTGGAGCTGACGGAGACGGAATTTTCCATCCTCCAGTGCCTGGCGCAGAACCGCGGGCGCGTCGTGCCGGTGCGCATGATCTATGAGACGGTCTGGCATGAGACGTACATGCCGGCGTCCAACAATACCGTGATGGTGCATATCGTGAATCTGCGCAAGAAGCTGGAGGAGGATCCGGCCAACCCGCGGCTGATCCGCACCGTATGGGGAAAGGGCTATCAGATTGACTGAGAAAAAGAAACGATTCCTCTCGCTGAGCGTCAAGCCGCTGTTCGTGCTGCTGCTGGGGCTGGTGCTGGGCGTGGGCGCGGCGCTGCTGGCCGAGACTGCGGGCGAGGCGATCATCGAGCGCTGCTATCTGAGCGAAGCGGCCGTATTGAAGCGGACGAACCGGGCCGCGCAGGAGCTGCAGGGCTACGTCCGGCAGAACGCTCTGACGACCCGCAATACGAACGCGCTGGCCCAGTGGGGCGAGAGCAGGAAGGACTACTATATCCTGCTCTACCGCGACCAGCGGCAGATCCTCGAAATCGGCTGGTGGGGCGCGGACATCGCCGCGGTCGACGCCTATTCCCTGAAGGAGCAGGGGGCCGAGGTCGTCTACCCGATCGCCTTCCGCGACGGGACGGTCTACGCCGTGATCTATGACAATTCGGACAGGCGGCTCTACGATGTGACCTGGGTCGTCTCACTGATGCTGGGCTGCGCCGTGCTGGCGCTGACGCTGCTGGCGTATAACCGGCGCGTGGCGCGCAAGGTCGTGGCCATCTCGCACGAGGTGCAGTCCATCGGCGAGGGCAATCTCTATCTGCAGCTCGAGCCGAAGGGCAGCGACGAGCTCGCGCAGCTGACCGCGAGCGTCGAGCAGATGCGGCTGTCTTTGCTGCGCAAGACCAGCGAGGAGCAGCGGGCGCTGCAGCAGAACAGCGATCTCATCACCGCCATGTCGCACGACATCCGCAACCCGCTGACCGCGCTGCTGGGGTATCTGGACCTTGCAAAGACCGGGCAGTACCGGACGCAGGAGGAGCTGCAGAGCTATCTGGACGCCGCCTACGGCAAGGCCGAGCAGCTCAAGCGGCTGACCGACGAGCTGTTCCGCTACTCCCTGCTGTTCGGCTGCAAGGAGCTGCCGCTGCAGCTGGAGCGCTACGACGCGTCGATCCTGCTCGGCCAGCTCCTGGGCGAGAGCCGCGCGCAGCTGCAGCAGCAGGGCTTTACGGTCCAGCTGCTCCTGCCGCAGCAGGACGTGCAGATCGAGGCCGACGTGACCTACCTCAAGCGCGTGTTCGACAATCTGTTCGACAACATCCGCAAATATGCCGATCCCGCCCGGCCCGTGGCCATCGCGGCGCTGCTGGAGGATGGGGCGCTGCACGTCTGCCTGTCCAACAGCGTGAACCCCGGCGCGGGGCGCATCGAATCCAACAAGATCGGCCTGCGCACCTGCGCGAAGATCATGGCGCAGATGTCGGGCAGCTTCAAGCGCTATACCGAAAACGGGAAGTTCACCGCCGAGGTCATCCTTCCCATCCTGCCCGCAGGGGACCCGGACGGCAGTTCTTAAAAATATCTGAATTTTGCAACGCCGGACTTTTCTTTGCGTCTTTGATTTGGTATGATACAGGCAGCAAAATAGGCCGATGCTATCATATGACAGTACAACATATAGTTTCTGAATGAAAAAGGAGAACAGCATGAAATTCAAACGCTTTTTTGCACTCGCGCTGGCGGCTCTGCTTGTGATGAGCCTGTTTGCGGGCTGCTCGAAAAACTCTGATACACAGGGCGGCAAGACCGACTCCAGCGGCTCGCTCATCGACCAGACCAAGCCCGCCGCCACGACGGCGAAATACGCCTATCAGGCCGACTACCTCGACCTGCAGCTGCCCGAGAACATCCAGTACGTCAACACGATGTGCACCGCGGGCACGACGATCTTCCTGACCGCCTACGTGCAGGGCGACGAGATCGTCCAGACCGACCCGGACACGGGCGACACCTGGTCGTATTACACCCAGGAGCTGATCCTTCTGTCTGTCGACCCCGATACCGGCGCGTGCACCCAGCTTCCCAACCTGCAGCTGCCCACGGTTCCCGAGGACTGTGAGGGCAACGTCGACTGCTACAACATGGCAGGCTCCGACGACGGCACGCTCTGGATGCTCGTGAACGTCTATGCGGCAAAGTATGACCTGCCCGCGGACTTCGATCCCAACACCATGAACAAGTATGACTACCCCTCGACGGACATGAGCACGGCCTACCTCATGCATGTCGCCGCCGATGGCAGCACGATCGCCAATGTCGATCTCTCCGTGACCGACGACGGCACGGACGAGGAGGATGGCATGGGCAGCAACATCTCGTCCTTCGCCGTCGACGCGGCGGGCAATCTCTACGTCACCGACTACAACTACATCTATGTGCTGGACGCCGAAGGCAAGCTCCTGTTCAAGATCGACGACAGCCAGTACAGCGGCAGCCTCTGCCGCCTGCAGCCCGATCAGGTCGGTATCCTGTGGTACAACTACGCCACCGACACCGCGGAGAGCACCGACGAGAACGGCCAGTTCTTCATCCCCGTCGATCTTGAGACGAAGACCTGGGGCGAGAAGATCAAGATGCCGGCCAACGTCTGGAACGTCTATCCGGGCGACGACGCCTACGATTTCTATTACAAGAACAACGACAACATCTATGGCTACACCTTCGCGAGCGATACGAAGGACAAGCTCGTTGACTGGATGGCCTGCGATGTCGACACCAGCAACATGTATGACTCCGGGATGCTCTCCGATGGCCGCGTCGTCGGCATGACGCAGGACTGGAGCAGCGACACGACCGCCTACCAGCTTATCGTCCTGCACCGCATTGACGCTTCCGAGGTCAAGGAAAAGACCGTCCTGACGCTCGCGTGCATGGGCCTTGACTGGAGCCTGCGCAGCAAGATCGTCGAATACAACAAGTCGAACGACCAGTACCGCATCCAGGTCGTCGACTACAGCGAATACGCCACGGACGACGACTATAACGCCGGCATCACCAAGCTCACCACCGAGATCATCAGCGGCAGCGTGCCGGATCTGTTCCTGACCAGCAGCCTGCCCATCGACAAATACGCCGCCAAGGGCGTCGTGGCCGACCTCTATACATTTATGGACAGCGGCAGCGGCCTGAGCCGGGATTACTTCGTCCCGCAGGTCCTGAAGGCAATCGAGAAGGACGGCAAGCTCTATGAGCTGCCGACCAAATTCTCCGTAGAGACGGCTTATGCCCTGTCCTCCATCGTCGACCAGTACGACACCTGGAACGTCGCCGCCGTGCAGGACGCCATGACGCAGCTGCAGGAGGGCGCAACGGTCTTCTCTACCGGCTGGACGAAGAGCACGGCGCTCAACAACTGCCTGACGCGCAATCTGGCCGCCTTCGTCGACTGGACGACGGGCAAGTGCACCTTCGATTCCGAGGCCTTCCAGCAGCTGCTGGCCTTCTGCAATTCCTTCCCCGACGACAGCAGCTCGGACGACGGGATCGCCTATTCTTCGGCGGCGGCCACCGTCGATACCATGGACGATCCTGTCTGGGAATCCGACGCGACCCGCATTCTGAGCGGCAAGCAGCTCATGGCCACGACGAGCTTCTACAGCTTTGAGGACTATATCTACAATATCTACCCCGTAAAGGACAAGGTCACCTTCGTCGGCTATCCGTCGGAAAGCGGCGAGCCGGGCAACTCGTTCTATATCCAGTGCCCGATGGCCATCTCCTCCGTCACGAAATATCCGGACGCCGCGTGGGACTTCGTCAGCACCATGATCCGGCAGACGAACGAGGACGCCGAGTCCATGTACGCCTTCCCCATCAGCCAGGAGGCCTTTGACAAGAAGATGACTTCTGTCATGACCGAGCAGTATCAGCTCGACGTAAACGGCGAACAGGTCGACTGGGACGAAGACGGCAAACCCGACAAGATGTGCATCGGCACCTACGAGGTCGTTGAAAACGGCGAGAGCACCTGGCAGCAGGTCTACGCCCTGACGCAGGAGGACATCGACCAGATCCTCTCCGTCATCAACAGCGCGACCGGCATCGTCGACTATGACGACGAGATCCTCTCCATCGTCTCCGACGAGGTCAGCGCCTACTTCGCCGGCGACAAGGATGTCCAGACCACCGCCAACATGATCCAGAGCCGCGTCAACCTGTACGTGCAGGAGCAGCGGTAAAAACGATACGCAGCAGCACCGCAGGGGCGGGCAGATCGTCCGCCCCTGTGGGCCACCTACCCCCGGGGGAAGGCATGGGCTGCGGCCAACCTGAAAATGCCGATAAATCCCGATCGCCCGGCGGCCGGGAGTTATGAGCATGTTCCAACGCAAAGGAGACGCAGACTGTGCAAAAGCTTTCTCTCCGGTCGCGCGGGAAATATGAGACGAAGCCGTCCGGGAAAAGCCTCTGGACGCGGATGAACAACAAGGTGCGCGATTTTCTCGCCTCCATGTGCTTCTCCGGCCCGAGCTTTCTCGGGATGCTGGCGTTTTATATCATCCCGTTTCTGATCGTCATCTATTATTCCTTCACCGTGGGCCTGACCGACCACAGCTTCGCCGGGCTCAAGAACTACATCAACGTCTGGCAGAACGGCGCGTTCAAGATCGCGGTCAAAAACACGTTCACGTTCACGGGCCTGTCCGTGCCGCTGGCGGTGGTGCTGTCGCTTGGCCTGGCGCTGCTGCTCGAGGCGCGGATCCCCCTCAAAAGCGAGTTCCGCACCTTCTTTTTAAGCCCCATGATGGTCCCCATTGCGTCCATCATCCTCATCTGGCAGGTGCTGTTCCACTATAACGGCGTCATCAACGAATTCCTGCAGGTCTTCGGCGCGGATAAGATCGACTGGCTGAAATCCGACTATTGCATGGTCGTCATCGTCGTGCTGTTTTTGTGGAAGAACCTCGGCTACAACATGATTTTGTTCATGGCCGCACTCAGCAATATCCCGCGCGAGCTGCTCGAGGTCGCGGAGGTCGAGGGCGCGTCGGCGGCCTATCAGTTCTTCCACATCAAGCTCCGCTATCTCTCGCCGACGGTTTTGTTCGTGACGATCCTGTCCATCATCAACTCGTTCAAGGTCTTCCGCGAGATCTATCTTCTCACCGGCAATTACCCCTACGACGGGCTTTACATGATGCAGCATTTCATGAACAACATGTTCAATTCCGCCGACTACCAGCGCCTGTCCGCCGCGGCGGTGCTGCTGGCGATCGTCATCATCATCCTCATCGCCCTTTTGTTCTTCGTGGAGAACATCTTCGGAAAGGACGTGGAAGGATGAAGAAAAAACGCTATTTTTCCCGCACGGTCTGCTTTCTGCTCTGCGCGGTGTTCGCGCTTTTGTTTTTGCTGCCGACGGTTCTGACCATCACGAACTCCTTCATGACGCAGAGCGAGATCACGGCCAGCTACGGCCAGGTCTTTGAAAACGCCAACGACGGCAAGAGCTACATCTCCAAGACCATTGAACTCAAATTCATCCCCGACAAGGTCAGCTTCACCCAGTATTTCACCGTCCTGCTCAAAAGCCCGGACTATCTGCTGAAATTCTGGAACTCCGTCATCCTGACCGCGCCGATCGTCTTCGCGCAGCTCATGGTCGCGGCCATCGCGGCCTATGGCTTTACCCGCTGGCGCGGGAAGGTGCGCGACAGTCTGTTCTTCTTCTATGTGATCCTGATGCTCATGCCGTATCAGGTCACGCTGGTCCCCAACTATCTGGTGAGCGACTGGCTGAAGATCCTCAATACCCGGTGGGCGATCTTCCTGCCCGGCGCGTTTGCGCCGTTCTCGGTCTTTCTGCTCACCAAATTCATGCGCCGCATCCCCATGGCCGTCATCGAATCGGCCAAGATCGACGGCGCGAACGAGTGGCACATCTTCTGGAACATCTGCCTGCCGCAGTGCCGGAGCGCCCTCTATTCCATTGCGATCCTGGTGTTCATCGACAACTGGAACATGGTCGAACAGCCGCTGATCCTGCTCAACGACGTGGAGAAGCAGCCGCTTTCGATGTTCCTGTCCAGCATCAACGCCGGCGAGATCGGCATCGCCTTTGCCGCCGCCGTCATCTATATGATCCCCGGTCTGCTGCTGTTTCTGCACGGCGAGGCGTATCTGGTGGAAGGCATCGCACATTCTGGCTCTGTGAAAGGATAAGGAAAGAGACATGGAAAACAGTGTAAGAAAACGCGAATGGGTCAAGACCGCGGCCATCATTTTTCTGGCGGTCCTGCTGGTGCTGACCTTCTTTTCCAAGACGATCATGAATGCCTCCCTGCCCGAGGTCGCGGCGCAGCAGGCCGCCTCCGGCGCCATCAACGCCCGCATCCGCGGCAGCGGCACCGTCGAGGCCAGCGAGGTCTATAACGTCACCATCAAGCAGACCCGCAAGGTCGCCAGTGTCCTGGTCAAGACCGGCCAGGAGATCAACGTGGGCGACACGATGTTCGTGCTCGAAGCGGAGGACTCGGACGAGCTCAAGCAGGCGGAGACGGACCTCGAGACGCTCCAGCAGAACTACGACAAGAGTCTGATCGAAGCGGGCAACACGGCGTCTCAGGAAAACTACGATCTGCAGAAGGCGCGCGACGCCTACAACGAGGCGCTGGCCATCTACCGGCAGTACAGCACGATGGATGCTTCGCAGCTCGCCACCCAGAAGGCCGCGGCCGACGCCAAGCTCAAAGAGCTGCAGACCGCCAAAACCACCGTCGACAACCAGCTGACCAAGCTGAAAGGCGAAAAAGATTATACGGACGCTCAGTCGACTGTAACGGAGCATGAGGCGACGGTGAAGTCGTTAGAGGAAGAAAAGGAAAAACTGAAAGATACGCTGCTGTATGCAAAACTTTCAGAGGCCATCTATTCAAAGGATGATTATGAAAGCAGCATCAAAAATCTGAAAAAAGATTTTGTAGCACAACTTGCACAATATGACAGTGCCTTCAATGATTTCTATAATATGTGCGATAAGAGCAAGGAAATCATGGACGAGTGCTATAAAAGTGATGCGGCTATGGCTGCAAGAATTGGAAGCGGCCGCTCGACGACCGGTTCGGAAGGACAGCAAAATATTCAAACTTATGCTTACTCCGATGATCTTGCGGCAACTTATCGAGCCGCCTATGAAAACCTTGCAAACTGCTATCTCGGTGGCGGCAATGTTCCAATCGGTTTGTATAAACTGCAGGAGCTTCTGCAGATCGCAACCATCAATGATAAGATCAAGGAAGCAAACAGCGAAATGAGCACGGCCCAGACCATCGTCGGCAACTATGAACGTTCCATCGACGATCTGACGAAGCAGAGCGATTCGCTTGACAGCCAGATCACCGATCAACAGACGGCAGTGGACAAACTCACCAGCGCGTCTTCCGCATCTACGAAAAAAACCCTTGAAGACCTTGTTTTCAAACAGAATCTCGGCGATTCCTCTTCCGTCGATATGGAAGCGTCAAAAAAGGCCATCGAGCGCAAGCAGGCGGAGGTCGACAAGCTCCGCGAGAATGCGGATGAGCTGGAGGTCAAATCCAGCGTGTCCGGCACCATTGCGTCCATCAACGCTTCGGCCGGCAAGTCCATCGGCGGCGAGGAGCAGCCGCTGGCCACCATCAACGTGACCGACCGCGGCTTTACCGTCAAGATCGACGTCACCAACGACCAGGCCAAGAAGGTCAAGACCGGCGACACCGCCGAGCTCGTCAATTTCTGGGGCGGCGACGCCGTCGCCACGCTCGACCAGATCACAAGCTCCCAGACCGCGGGCAATCGCACCCTCGTCTTCACTCTCACCGGCGATATCCAGGCCGGACAGAACGTGACGCTCTCCATCGGGCAGAAGAGCGCAAATTATGACGCGCTCATTCCGCTCTCCGGCCTGCGCGAGGATTCGAACGGCAAGTTCGTCTACGTGCTCGAGTCGAAGAGCTCGCCGCTCGGCAGCCGCTACATCGCCACCCGCGTCACCGTGCAGGAGCTCGCGCGCGACGATAAGTCCGCCGCCGTCTCCGGCATCAGCTCCGGCGATTTCATCATCACCACCAGCAACAAGCCCGTCGAAGCCGGCAAGCAGGTCCGGCTGGCCGATAACGGATGATCCGGCGCGGGCGGTTTGAGCGGCATCGCAGGCTGCCGCGGCTGCACGGAGGGAAGCTTGCCCTCCTTATTGCCTGCCTGATCCAGACGGCGCTGTCTGTGTTCAGCTTCGCCATGCTGGGGAAGGTGACCGGCGCGCTCATCACCCAGTCCGCCGCCGACGTCTGGCGCGGCGGCAGCGGCGAGCGCTTTGCGCAGGTCTCCGCCTTCCTGCCGGTGAACGGCAGGATCGACCTCGATACCATCCGCTCGTTCCGCGTGACGCTGGAGGACGCATTCGTCCAGAACTCCATCTTCGCGCCGGAACCCGACGCGCAGGACCCGGGTGCGGACACCTCCGCGCGCCTCTATGCCGACGCCTACAGCGGCAGCACCCAGCTGTCTGTCTCCGGCAAGTCGCCCGGCAGCGTGACGGTCACGGCCATCGGCGTGGGAGGAGATTATTTCCTGTTCCATCCGCTGCAGCTGCTGTCCGGCGGCTACGTGTCGGACGAGGACTATATGGCCGACCGCGTCGTGCTCGACGCGCAGACGGCCTTCAACCTTTTCGGCAGCAGCGACGTGGCCGGGATGGAAGTGACGATCAACGGCAAGACCTTCCCCATCGCGGGCGTGGTCAAAAGTGAGGACGACTTCGCCACAGCCGCCGCGCTGGACGCCGGAGCCGAGGCGTCTTCCGACCCCACGGGCGTCCAGTCGGCCTCCAAGGCCATGATCTACATGAGCTACGCCGCGCTGAACGCCATGGCGGAGCTGCCCATCGACTGTTATGAGATCGTCCTGCCCGACCCCGTTTCGGGCTTCGCCAAGAAGCTCATGACGGAGAAATTCCCCGTGGGCGAAGGCGTGATCGTGCAGAATACCGGCCGGTTTTCTCTCTCCGGCCTGATCTCGGTGATCGGGAAGTTCGGCAAGCGCGTCATGACGACGAACGGCGTCATCTATCCCTACTGGGAAAACGCCGCCCGGATGGCCGAGAGCTATGCGGCGCTGCTGCTGATCCTCGGTACGCTCTTCGGCCTCATGCCGGCCGTGTGCCTGACGATCGTGCTGGTGAAGCTCACGGTCCGGGAGATCAAACGCGGCTATTACAAGGCCGCACACGCCATCGAGGACCGCGTGGAGGAGAACAAACGCAAGCATTATGTCTCCGGCGGTATCTGAAGCATAAAAAGCCCCGGCTTTCCATTCGGAAAGCCGGGGCCGTTTGCTTTGCGGGGTCAGTCCGCAGAGGCGTCGATGTGGCGCTGGATGCGGTTGATGATCATTTCCAGCGCGATGAGGTTCTTACCGCCCTCGGGGACGATGATGTGCGCGTTTTTCTTGCTGGGCTCCACGTAGAGCTCGTGCATGGGCTTAACGGTGGTCAGATACTGGTCGATGACGGAGTCGATGCTCCGCCCGCGCTTCTTGACGTCCCGCCGGATCCGGCGGCACAGGCGCACGTCGGCGTCGGCGTCGACGAAGATACGGATGTTCATCTCGTCGCAGAGCGTCTTGTTGACGAAGATCATGATGCCCTCGACCACGATGACCCGCCGCGGCTCGATGTGCAGGACCTCCTCCGCCCGGTTGTGGATGGTATAGTCGTAGGTCGGGCAGTCGATGGCCTGCCCGTTTTTGAGCATGCGCAGATGGTCGATCATCATGTCGGTGTCGAACGCGTCCGGGCAGTCGTAGTTGAGATGCGTCCGCTCCTCATAGCTCATTTCGTCGTGGCGCTTGTAGTAATTATCGTGGCTGAGCACGCTGATATTATCGCCGAAGCGATTCACGAGCGCTTTGACGAGCGTCGTTTTTCCGCTGCCGGTCCCGCCGGCGACCCCAATGACGATCACATCTGACATATCTCTGTCTCCTCTTTTATTCCGTTACGATCCCGTAGATGAGCGGCTGCGCCGCGGGCGCGTCCGCGCCCCAGCGGATGGCCTCCAGGAAGACGCGCTCGGCGTCGGCCAGCGTCTCGGGCCGGTCCGTGTGCAGAACGGCGAGCGTCTGGCCCTGCTCCACCTTCGCGCCGGTCTTTTCCTTCAGGACGATACCGGCGGCCGGGTCGATCACGTCGTCCTTCGTCTTGCGGCCGGCACCGAGGATCGCGGAGCTCTCGCCGATCTTCTGCGCGTCCATGTGGTGGATGTAGCCGGCCTGCGGCGCCTTGAGCTCGTATTGGACCGACGCCTGCGGCAGCAGGCTGACATTGTCCAGCACGGCCGCGTCGCCGCCCTGGGCCGCGATCCAGCGCTTCATCTGCTCGAAGGCGCGACCGGAGGAAATGGCCTCCTGCGCCTGCTTCGTGGCCTCTTCGATGGGCCAGCCGTTGCACAGGTGCAGCATATTGGCCGCCAGCGTGATGCAAACGCCCGTCAGATCCGGGCAGCCATGGCCCTGCAGGACCTCGACGGCCTCGCGCACCTCGAGCGCGTTGCCGATGTAGAAGCCGAGCGGGATATCCATGTTGGACATGACGGCCACGACGTTCCGCCCGCAGGCCCGGCCGATGCGGACCATGCTCTCGGCGAGCTTCTGGCCGTCTTCGAGCGTCTTCATGAACGCGCCGGAGCCGATCTTGACGTCCAGCACGATCGAATGCGCGCCGGCCGCCAGCTTTTTGGACATGATGGAGGACGTGATGAGCGGCAGCGAGTCGATCGTCGCCGTCACGTCGCGCAGGGCGTAGAGCTTCTTGTCGGCGGGGGTGAGATTGCCGGACTGGCCGATGACGGCCACGCCGACCTGCTCGACCTGCCGCATGAAAGCGTCCGCCGAAAGCGTGGTCTGATACCCGGGGATGGATTCGAGCTTGTCGACCGTGCCGCCCGTATGGCCGAGCCCGCGGCCGGACATCTTGGCCATCTTGCCGCCGAGCGAGGAAACGATGGGCGCGACGATCAGCGTCGTCTTGTCGCCGACGCCGCCGGTGGAATGCTTGTCGACGGACTTGTCGCCGAAGCGGCTGAGATCGACGGTGTCGCCGGAATGCATCATGGCGTCGGTCAGCACGGCCGTCTCATGGTCGGTCATGCCCTTGTAGAAGACGGTCATGGCGAAGGCGGACATCTGATAGTCGGGAATGGAGCCGTCCGTAAAGCCCCGGATGATGAAGCGGATCTCGTCGTCGGTCAGGACGCCGCCGTCACGCTTCTTTTCAATGAGATCGACCATTCGCATGGATGAAAAACCTCCTGCTGAAAAAACGTGAAATGGGAAGGCTCCGGCAGGTCCGGGAGAACCTGCCGGAGGCAGAGAACACAGTTACCGCTGGCCCTTGTCGTAGGGGATACCCTCGGCCTTCGGGGCACGGGAGTTTTTCGACGTAAAGGCAAGGACGATCAGCGAGATGACGTAGGGCAGCATGTTGTACACGCCGCTGGGGATATTGAGGCTGACCAGGAAGCTGAAGCCGAAATAGACGTTGGACAGCGCGCGGAACAGACCGAACAGCAGCGCCGCCAGCGCGATGCGCGTCGGCTTCCACTGGCCGAAGATCATAACGGCGAGGGACAGGAAGCCGAAGCCCGCCACGCCGTATTCAAATTTCCACTCGCTGACGCCGCACGTGATGTACACGATGCCGCCGAGGCCGCCGAGCAGACCCGAGATCAGCACGCCCGCCCAGCGCATCTTGTAGACGTTGATGCCGACGCTGGCCGCCGCCTGCGGATGCTCGCCGCAGGCCATCAGGCGCAGGCCGAAGCGCGTCTTGTAGAGCGTGATGTAGCAGATCACGAGCGCGATCACCGCGACGAGCATGAACCAGTTGAACTCGAACGAGCCGATGTTCACGAGGAACGCCTTTTTCGGCTCGACGTACTGGATGGTGGAGGAGACGTCGTTGGGGTTGGCCGCGGTATTGATGGCCTTGACGATGACCGTCGCCGCGGCGGTGCCGAGGATGTTCATGGCGGTGCCGACGATGGTCTGGTCCGCCTTGCAGTTGATGGCGGAGACGGCCAGCAGCACGGAATAGAGCATGCCGCCCGCGATGCTCGCCAGAATGACCAGCAGCACCATCACAAAGTTGGACGTGCCCGCCGGCAGATACCGCATGGTGAGCGCGCCGCCCAGCGCGCCGATGACCATGATGCCCTCAAGACCGAGGTTGATGACGCCGGAATGCTCCGAGAAGCAGCCGCCCAATGCCACGAGCAGCAGGACCGACGCGAACAGGAGCGTATATTGCAGAAGAAGGATCATGCCTGCTCGCCTCCTTTCCCGGCGGCCTGGGCCGCCTTGCGCGCTTTCTTTTCCTCATGCCGCGCGATCCAGCTGCTCAGCACCGTCTTGAAGAACAGCACGAAGCTGCACAGGTAGATGATGATCGCGGAGATCAGATCGGAGATCTGCGAGCAGTAGAGGGATTTGTCGACGTATGCGCCGCCGGCGGTGATATGCTGGATGAAGAACGAGGCGAAGATGGAGCCGATCGGGCTGAGGCCGCCGAGGAAGGCGGCGGCGATGCCGTTGAAGCCCATCGAGGGGACGGAGGAGTAGGTGCACTGCCACTGCTCATAGCCCGTCTGGTACAGAAGCGAAGCGCCCAGGCCTGCCAGCGCGCCGCCGATGGCGAGCGTGAGGATGATGTTGCGCTTTTCTGCCATGCCGCAGTATTTCGCGGCGTTGGGGTTGTTGCCGGTGGCCTTGAGCTCATAGCCGAAGAGCGTCTTGGACAGAACGACCCAGATGACGACGGCGCAGACGATGGCGATGGGGATAGCGATGGTCACGTACTGATTGCCGCTGAGGAGCTTCGAAAGGCTGATCTGCGGCAGGATGGCCTGCGGGCCCTCGGCCTTCAGCTGGTAGGTGTAGGGGCTGGTGGCCTCCTTGACGTTGGTCAGGAGCATGTTGGTGATGTAGAGCGCGATCCAGTTGAGCATGATGCCGGAGATGACCTCGCTGACATTGAACGAGCTTTTGAGCAGGCCCGAGATCACGCCGAGCAGCGCGCCCGCCGCGATGGCCAGCAGCATGCACGGCAGCCAGTGCCAGTGCAGATACAAAGCCGCATACAAACAGGCGCACGCGCCCGCGACATACTGGCCGGCCGCGCCGATGTTGAACAGGCCGACTTTATAGACGAACAGTACGCTCAGCGAGCACATGAGCAGCGGCGCGGTCCGCACGAGGGTGTTGCCGAGGTATTTGAGCTGGGCCTTGGCCGAGGAGTACGTCAGGAAGTTCTTCATGACGTTGGTGATGGCGCCCCAGGCGCCCGTGGGGTTGATGAGAAGCAAAACAAGATAGCCGATGAAAAGACCGAGCAGGATGCACAGCAGCGACGTCAGCAGCGACTGGACCCCCGGGTTTTTGAGAATGTTTTTGTTCTGTTTCATGCTTTCACCTCATCTCTCTTGGCGCCAGCCATGTAGAGGCCAAGCTCTTCCTGCGTGGTGGTTTTGGGATCGAGCTGGCCGACGATCTCGCCCTCGTACATGACGAGAATGCGGTCCGGCACGTCCATGAC
>ERZ809296.3089-NODE-3089-length-14642-cov-4.278399_pt1 | contig 14642 bp, 17 predicted proteins | sample MGYA00520511_ERZ809296 | MGnify/ENA primary metagenome ERZ809296 (study PRJEB31576, sample SAMEA3212662) | Homo sapiens | biome: human-gut; feature: human gut; material: fecal | place: Sweden | collected 2012 ... | reverse complement strand
AAATTACCACCTCCAGCAGAAGGAAAAAAGGGATCAGATGAGGAAAGAATTCCTGTCCAATGTATCCCATGAACTGAAGACACCCATTGCACTGGTGCAGGGGTACGCAGAAGGACTGAAGGAATGTATTAACGATGATGCGGAGAGCCGGGATTTTTACTGTGAAGTCATTATGGATGAAGCGTCAAAAATGAACAAACTGGTGAAAAATCTGCTGACACTCAATGAACTGGAATTTGGAAATGAAGTGGTGACCATGGAACGTTTTGATCTGACATCCATGCTTCACAATATGCTGCAGTCCATGAAGATTCTGTTTGAACAGAAGGAAGTTCATCTGGTATTTGATCAAAGGGAGCCGGTCTATGCCTGGGCCAATGAATTTAAGATGGAACAGGTGCTGACCAATTATATCAGCAATGCCCTGAACCATGTGGAAGGGGAAAAGATTATTAAGATCACCATTCAGAAAGAACCTGATCATGTGCGTGTTGGGGTCTTCAACACTGGTAAACCGATTCCGAAGGAAGATCTGGGACGCATCTGGGATAAGTTCTATAAAGTAGATAAGGCAAGAACCAGGGAATATGGCGGCAGCGGTGTGGGCCTCTCCATTGTAAAAGCGATTATGGAATCCATGCATCAGCGCTATGGAGTCAACAATTATGATAATGGTGTGGAGTTCTGGTTTGAACTGGATGATAAAAATGAAGTATAAATAAAAAGACGGAGAACGTCATTACAGCTTACGGAAAGAGCGGGAGCGGGAAGGATTCTAACAGACAGATGATAGCATTAAATGATTACCTGTATTCAGGAGATACAGTACTTCGAATCTTACACAATTATGCAGATGACTTGAAGAAGGAAGCAGATAGAACGGGAAATGAGATTGATTTGATTCACCATGAGTTTCTGCACCAGATGATTGATCTGTTGGAACACAATGAATTCCTGACGGCGCAGTCCCAGAAAATCAGGGAATTTTATATGTATATGGCAAAAGAATATCCATATTTGGCATTTACATTTAAAGGACGGATCAAATCCCTGATTCGTGCGGAGGCAAAGTTCAACGGCTATATTGTGAAAGATATTTACAAATATTATATAGAGCATGGCACCTATCCGCCGGTGGAAGAGGTGAAGAAGCGTCTGCAGCGTTTCCGGGATCTCATTGCATACCGGATCGTTATTTCCATGCCCAGATGCCATCTGGAAAGTGAAGAAGAGAGGGAAGCGCAGGAATTAAAATGCATTTATGAAATTGCGAATGTGTTGCCAGGATTTCTGGAGGAACGCGGATTTACCGTGATTCCCACGGGCGGTATCAAGAGAAGTACATCGCCGCTTATGAAGGAAGAAGTAAAAGACTGTTTCCGGGATTATATTTCTAACGAAAATACTTCCAGCTATCAGTCTTTGCACATTACATTTTTTGATAACTGTGCCAACTGTCATATGGAAGTACAGATTCGGACCAAAGATATGGATGATACGGCAGAGATTGGAAGTGCCAATCACCAGAATTATGAAAAACGGCAGGAGAAAGAAAGAGGCAGACGCCACCAGATCCCGGAAGGGGAATGTATCTGGTTCGATGAAGCGTATGAGCGTGGTATCCGCCTGCAGCATCTGGATCTTTCCAGACTGGATGTCAATATGTTCTCTGCCGTGGACAACAGCCTGATCAATGATGGCTGTGGACTCTACAGAGGACGTCTTATTCTGCCCTATGAGCATCTGTCACGGTTTCAGAACGATCGGATCGATAGTTCTGATGCTCTGCTTTGATCTGACTGAGAAGCTCCGGAGATTCCATCGCCGGATATGTTCCTGAGCACCTTCTTTGGAACAATTTCGCATTCTGTATTGTTATTTTTAATGGTATTTTTCTTGACAAATTTATTTATGACGGCTAAGATATAAATACGCTAAATTTCAGCCACGCGACTTTACAGGCAGTATCAGGGCTAGTAAAGGTTTCGACGGGGGTTTTGAAGTTGGGGCAGCCATCCGAAGGTACCGCGTAAGGTGCAAAAATAAATATAAACGCTGAAGATAATTTAGCAATCGCTGCCTAATGGCAGCTGTCTGACTCAGAGCACCCACACTTTGTGACCCAGGCATCGACTATGTGGGAAACGACACACGTTAAGCTTTGCACGTGTGGGCGTATCATGAAGCTACTGAAGCTGTAAACCTGCCGGTTGGTGTACAGCGGAGGGAATGTCAAATAAGCGGCTGTGATGGGAGATACCGCGATGGATGGGCTTTCGGACAGGGGTTCGAATCCCTTCAGGTCCACCATTCGGGCCGTACTCGAACACGTGAGTGCGGGCCCTTTTCTCGGATATTGTAAAATATCAGCGCCTCATCGTTGCGGAGCTCGACTCGGGCGATGAACGTGTCAACTAACCGAGCGCGGAAGTCGTCATCCGTGACGTCTCCGACGCGGAAGGAGCGCAGCCAGGCCTCGACCACCTCATGGGTGAGTCGGGGCCTTTTTATTTCTGCCCGCTGGATCTCCAGCACCAGCCGCTCCTCCTCTTCCTCCAGGGCAGCCAAACGAGAGACCAGGCCACGGGCCCCGCCTTCTTCTATCGCGTCCAGCAAGTTCCGCTGGCGCTTTTTATTTGAGTCAAGACGCCGACGCAATCCCACCACGGGATCGTCGGCGTTTTCCTGTTCCTGGACTTCCAGGATCCGGACGGTCAGCTTCTCGATCATCTCATCGGTCAGCATATCGTTCACCGTGGCCAAGATGATCGCATCCTCCAGGTGGTCCTTCGGGAACGGCTTCAGCTCGCACTTCTTCCCGCGCTTTTTGTCCCCGCACTTGTAATATCGGTACACTTTCCCCAGCTTCCCGGTGCCAGCCTCTGCGCTGATCATCGAGCCGCAATACCCACAGAACATTTTACAGCTCAGCAAATAGTTCACCTTCGCCCTCCCTGCCGCATTGTTGCGGCTCGTCTTAAAGTGCTGGGCAGCTTCCAGGAAGGTCGCCTGGTCGATGATCGGCTCCACGTTCAGCTTCACGTCCTGGATGTAGAACTCGCCCAGGTACTTCTCATTCCGCAGCATACGATAGACGACCGCATTGGAGACCGGCTTTCCGCGCCGGCCCATGATCCCACGGTCAGCGAACAGCTGGACGATGTCCCGGAGCTGGGCGCCTGCTATGTGCATTTTGAACGCCTCACGGACAACTGCCGCCTCGCGCTCGTCAATGACGACGTGGCGCTGGGAGTCCACCTTGTAACCGATGGGCAGAGGCTGGCCGCAATACTGACCCTTCTTCGCGGTCTCCTTCATGCCTCTGATGACCTTCTGGCGGAGATCGGCGGAGTAATACTCGGCCAGGCCCTCCAGTACGCTCTCCAGAATGATCCCCTCCGGGCCCTCCGGAACGCTCTCCCGGGCGTACATCAGCTTGACACCTGCCCGCTTCAAGGCCATTTTTCCCATAGCAATGTCCTGGCGATCCCGGCCGAAGCGGTCGATCTTCCACACCAGGACGCAGTCGAAGCGGCCCTTCTCCGCGTCTCGCAGCATCCGCTGGAACTCGTCACGGCCGACGACGCTCTTGCCGGAGACGTGCCGGTCTGCATATATTTCTATGATGTCAATGCCGTGCTCCTCAGCATACTGCTGGCAGTCGGCAACCTGGCCCTCGATGGACTGCTCCGTCTGGTGCGGGCCTGGCGAATATCTCGCATAAATGACGCCGCGCATGGCATCGTCCTCCCTTCCCGGGGTCCTCCCGTTAAATGTGCAGGATCGCTCTGATCGCTGCCTGAGTCTCAGCTCCGGCGTGCCGGAAAGCCTTCAGCAGCTCCAGCTCCGCAGCAGTAACTTCAACGCAGGGGCCGGATGTGGGGTCGGTGTGATCCCCGGACAGCCGCGTGATTTTATCAGAATACCCCAGCAAATAGTTCATATCTACATTGAAAAAGTCCGCGATTACTTCCGCCGTCTCGAAATCGGGGCGGCGGTCTCCGCGTTCATACATATTGACAGCGCTCTTTGATATGCCAAGCTGGTCGGCCAGTCTGCTCTGAGACAGCTCCCGCTCCAGTCGTAATTTCTTAAAGATTTTTGCAAATTCAGCCATAAGAATGACCTCCCTTATTTAGATACTTTGATTATACACATAACGTGCAAAAATTTCAATTAAATTTTCACGAAATGTGCTTGACAGAGCACGATGCGTGTGCTATATTGTGAATGTGCACGAAGCGTGCACGAAAGAGACCCCACAACGACAGGAGGGCACACGATGAACACCTACAAGATTATTTTTACCCGCGAAAATGGGACCCAGGGCACCGACCACTTCACCGCCATCAACGAGCGCCAGGCCCGCAAAGACTTCGGCGAGTGCTACCGTCACAGCACGGCCACCATCATCAGCATAGAGCTGGCCAGCACCAATACCCCGGCCACCAAACAACAGGAGCGCGACACCCTGGAGAAGATCCGGAAGATGGTCGAGCAGCTGGGCCCGGACTCCTACCTGGCCACCGCCTTCGAGGGCTGCTTCGACCTGGCCGCTGAGAACATCGACAACGACTGGGCCTGCTCCATGGCTGACCGCGCCCGCAACGCTGAGAAGCGCGTCGCAGAACTGGAGGACAAGCTGTCCGAGGCCGTGAAGGACTACGAGGCCGCCCATGCTGCCGCCCATGCGGTCGCCGAGGAAAAGGACGCCGAGATTGCAAAGCTGAAGGGTCAGCTGAAGCAGATCCAGGAGACCGCCCGCTGGAATGGCCAGAGATGTGATGAGGAAGCGACCGCCGCTGGAGAGGCCCAGCGTCGTGCTGAGGCCGCCGAGGCCGAAGTCATCCAACTGAAAGCTAAGCTCTACGACCTGCTGGTCGCCGGGAAGTAAGGGAGGAGGAACTGATGGCTGCGTATATGAGAAAGACGGGGGTCCTCCCCGTCTGCACCAATAACGAGGCCCGGGCCTACTTCGCCGACAAGGGCCTCACCTATGCCGACGTGACCGAGGGCGACATCCTCGCCCTCGGTCATGCTGCTGAACAAGCACATCAAGAAGGCGAACAAGGACTGCGAGACCTCGATGGGCTCCATGCACCTGAGCCGCCGAATCGACCTCAAACGGAAGACCAACGGCACCCTGATCAGCTGCTTCCTCTACGTCAACAGCCACTACTTCGAGCGCCGGGAGTGCATCAGCTTCAATGCTAACGGCTGGATCGGCTTCGCCGGCTGGGCTGACCAGGGCAACACCAACCCCATTTTACGAGCATTTATCGAGTGGTGCGACGCGCTCGCTGCCACCAAAGAAAAGGAGGACACACAACAATGACCCGCTTCAAGTATTATTCCAATTATCTCGCCTGCCTGCTGGGCACTTTGATCGCCTTCGAGCTCTGCTGGATCGGCGCCAAGTACGTCATCGAGGGCGAGGTGGTCCACACCTGCCTCGACCACTTCATCGCCGTGTGCGGATCGTTTTATATCACCCGTGACACCATGAAGATCTGGCTGAAGCTCCAGAAGAAGGTTCAGAAATAAGAAAGGAGGACAAGCATGAATAACAAAGTCATGGCTGAAAAGCTCAGAAAACTGAGAGGCAACAGGAGCCGCCAGGAAGTGGCTGAGGCCTGCGGCATCAGCGTCTCCGCTCTGGCTATGTACGAGGCCGGTGAGCGAGTCCCTCGCGACGAGATCAAGATCAAGCTGGCTAAATTCTACAACCGCAGCGTGAGCTATATTTTTTTTACGAATTAAGTGCACGTATCGTGCTCGATTTGAAGGAGGACACACATGGGAAGAAAGAACAGACAACGCAAGCCGGGGCCCTTCAAGTGCTGCGAGACCTGCGCCAATATGCAACCGATAGGCGAAGGCGATCACATCTGTGACGCCTGCTGCAGCCACGATGGCAGCCCGACCGCTCTCGTCCTGGAGAGTTACATCCCGGCCGACGACTACTTCATCTGCGAAGGAAGCAGGTGGACACCACAATGAGCGCCACAAACCGAGGCTGCGAGCGCAAGGCTTATGACTTCTATGCCACCCCGCCGGAAACCATCCGGGCCTTCCTGGCCAACTTCGACGGCATCAGCTCCGGCGACCGCATCCTGGAGCCTTCTGCTGGCAACGGCCAGATCGTCAAAGTGTTGAGGGAAGGCGGATACGACAACCGGATCGACGCCGTGGAGCTGCGACCGGAGGAGCGGGGCACCCTGGAAGCTCTGGCTGACAACGTCACAATCGGCAGCTTCTTCGACTACGAGCCCGACTGCGGCTACGATGTCATCATAGGCAACCCGCCCTACAGTCTGGCCCTGGACTTCATCAACAAGAGCCTGGAGCTGCTGCACCCTGGTGGCCTGCTGATCTTCCTGCTCCGGACGAACTTCCTGGAGAGCGAGAAGCGCTTCAAGTGGTGGCAGGAGCACCCGCTCAGCGGTCTCTACACCCTGCACAAGCGCCCCAGCTTCACCGGCCGAGGCACCGACGCCACCAGCTACTCCTGGTTTGTGTGGGAGCGGGGGGGGACCGGCTGCATAGGTCATCAGACCATCAAAACCATCTAAGGAGGACAAGCGCATGGAAGACATTGACCTGACAATGCTGGCCCGCTCGGCCTACCGGGCGATCCTGAGAAGCGTGGAAACCGCAGAGGCTGAGGAGCCTGAGACTGTGAAGGAGGTGGTGCCTATGGCTGCACAAAAAGATTGAGCCCCGGAGCTAATGCCTCGGAGCCCAATAGAACACAGTCCCAGTATAACACAAACAAGGAGGAAATAAAAGCATGAAGATCACCGTCGAATTTGCAAACCTGAACGAGTTCAAGCAGTACATGGGCGTCGAGTCCCCGAACCTGCTCGCCCAGGCATCCAAGGAAACAGAGGACGCTCCTGCACCCGCTGAGGCCGTCCAGGAGCCCCAGAAAGCACCAGAGGACCCTGCCCCTAAGAAGAACACCAAGAAGGTCGAAAAGACCGCCCCCGCGGAAGCTGAGCCCTCTCCTGAGTCTGCTGACGAGGCTGCACCCGCTGCGCCCGCAGAAGTGACCGAGGACTTCCGCATCACCGTCCGCAAGCAGCTCGCGGCCCTCAACAAGAAGCGCGGCTACAACCGTGCGGCGGAACTCATCAACGAGCAGACCGGCAAGGGCAAGCTCACCGAAGTCGCACTTGCCGACCTGCCGAAGCTCATGGAAGCAGCAAAGGAGGAAACAAATGCCGACTAAGCACGCCCGCTGCTCCGCATCGGCCGCATACCGCTGGATCAACTGCCCCGGATCCGTCGCCCTGTCTGATCAGTGTCCGGATCCCGGCTCCAGCAGCTACGCCGACGAGGGAACAGTCGCCCACAGCCTGGCCGAGCTGAAGCTCCGCCACGTCCTGCATGAGATCACCGACGCCCAGTACAAGAAGCGCCTGGCCAAGATCCAGCAGGACGACTACTACAACGGCGAGATGGACGAGGCCACCGACTTCTATGTCGAGACCGTCCTGGAGGAGTTCGCCGCAGCCGGCGAAGGCGCCGAGCTGATGATCGAGCAGCGCCTCGATCTTTCCCAATGGATCCCGGAGGGCTTCGGCACTTCCGACGCCGTGATCATCGGCGGCAGCATGATCCAGGTCATCGACCTGAAGTACGGCAAAGGTATCAAGGTCGAGGCCAAGAACAACCCCCAGTTCCGCCTCTACGGCCTGGGCGCCGTCTCTCTGTTCGGCGATCTCTACGACTTCGACACCGTGAAGACCACCGTCGTCCAGCCCCGCCTCGATCACGTTGACAGCGAGGTCGTCATCCTGAAGGAGCTGCTGCTCTGGGGCGAGGAGGAAGTCGCGCCCCGCGCCATCATGGCCATGGAGGGCTCCGACTACTTTGTGGCCGGCGACTGGTGCCGCTTCTGCCCGGCGAAGGCCCGCTGCCGCAAGCGTGCCGAGTTCAACCTGGATCTGGCCCGGATGGAGTTCCAGAAGCCCCCGCTGCTCTCCAGCGAGGAGATCGGCGAAGTGCTGGCCAAGGCCGAGCACCTGAAGAAGTGGGCCGAGGAGGTCAGTGCCTACGCTCTGGAGCAGGCCCTGGCCGGTGAGCACTACGACGGCTGGAAGCTGGTCGAAGGCCGCAGCAACCGCAAGTACGCAGACGAGATCCAGGTGGCCGACAAGCTGAAGGCTGCCGGCTTCGACGAGGCAATGCTCTACCAGCGCAAGCTCTACGGCATCACCGAGATGGAGAAGCTCGTCGGCAAGAAGAAGCTGGCCGCCACTCTGGGCGACCTGCTGATCAAACCCGCAGGCAAGCCGGTCCTCGTGCCGGAGTCTGATAAACGCGAGGCCATCAACACAACCGAAGCGGCTCAGGCCGACTTCACCACCGGCGACGACGAGGTCGCGCCGTTCTAAATTAAGGAGGATTATAAAATGTCTACTACCAAAGTTATCACTGGAAAAGTTCGTTTCAGCTATGTGAACATCTTCAAGAGCCGTGCCTTCCAGGCTGGCCAGGACGCCAAGTACAGCGTGTGCCTGCTGATCCCTAAAGAGGACAAGGCCACCATCAAGAAGATCAAGGCAGCCATCGACGCAGCTGTCCAGGACGGCATCAGCTCCAAGTGGGGCGGCAAGAAGCCCGCCAACCTGAAGCAGCCTCTGCGCGACGGCGACGCCGAGCGTGCCGATGAGGCTCCTGAGTACGAGGGTATGTACTTCCTCAACTGCAACAGCACCCAGAAGCCCGGCATCGTGGACAAGGATCTGAACGAGATCCTGGATCCCGACGAGGTCTACTCCGGCTGCTGGGGCCGCGCCTCCATCAACTTCTTCCCCTTCAACACCAACGGCAACAAGGGTGTCGGCGTCGGCCTGAATAACATCCAGAAGCTGAAGGACGACGACCGCCTGGGCGCTGCCCGTGCTTCTGCCGAGTCCGACTTCGGCGGCGACGACTTCGAGGACGACGAGGACTTCTAAGGAGGACATACAGATGCACCGAGTTATGGGCGTGGATATAGAAACCTATAGCTCCGTGGACCTGGCCGAGGCGGGCGTCTACGCCTACGTGGAGGCGCCCGACTTCGACATCCTGCTCATCTCGTACATCTTCGACGACTGGGGCGAGGACGACGTCAAGACCATCGACTGCTTCGATGCTGATCCTGACATGATGGCCGAGTTCTGCGAGGCCCTCCTCGATCCCCAGATCGTCAAGACCGCCTTCAACGCGAACTTCGAGCGCACCTGTCTGGCCAAGTGGCTCCAGAAGCCCATGCCGCCGGAGGAGTGGCGCTGCACGATGGTCAAGGCGCTGACGCTGGGCCTGCCGGGCAATCTGGCAGGCGCCGGCGAGGCGCTGGGCCTTCCTCCCGAGAAGCTGAAGGACCCCCAGGGCAAGGCTCTGATCCAGTTCTTCTCGAAGCCGTGCAAGCCGACCCGGACCAACGGCCAGAGGACGCGCAACCTCCCACAGCATGACCCGGCCAAGTGGCAACTCTACAAGAGCTACAACCGGCAGGACGTTGTGACCGAGCAGGAGATCCTACGGAAGCTATCCATCTACAAGACACCGGAGTCAGAGCAGGAGCTCTGGGCTCTGGACCAACACATGAACGACAACGGCGTGGCGCTCGACATCCCCATGGTCGAGAAAATCGTCGAATATGACACCCGGCGCCGGCAGGAGCTCCAGGAAGAAGCCCAGGAGCTCACCGGGCTGAAAAACCCAAACAGCCTGGCCCAGCTGAAGCGCTGGCTCGCAGAGCAGGGCGTGGAGATGACCAGCGTCACCAAGGACACCATCACCGAAGCGCTGCGAGATCCGGATCTCCCGGACATCGTCCGGAGAGTGCTGGAGATCCGCACCGCCCTGGGCAAGACCAGCGTGGCCAAGTACAGCACGATGCTGGTGGCGCACTGCCAGGATCACCGGCTGCGAGGCATCCTTCAGTTCTACGGCGCCAACCGCTCCGGACGCTGGGCCGGCCGTCTGGTGCAGACGCACAACCTGGCCAAGAACACGCTGCCGGATCTGGCCCTGGCCCGCGAGCTGGCGGCCGAGGGAGACTTCGAGACCATGGGCACGCTGTTCGGAGAGACGGCCTTCGTCTTCTCCGAGCTGATCCGAACGGCCTTCATCCCAACAGAAGGCTGCCGCTTCGTTGTCTCTGACTTCTCGGCCATCGAGGCCCGCGTGCTGGCGTGGATCGCCGGCGAGGAATGGACCCTGGAGGCTTTCCGGCAGGGCAAGGACATCTATTGCGAGACCGCCTCCATGATGTACCACGTGCCCGTGGAAAAGCACGGAGCCAACAGCCACCTCCGCCAAAAAGGAAAGGTCGCAGTTCTGGCCTGCGGCTACCAAGGCGGCGTCGGCGCCATGAAGCGCATGGACAAAGGCGGCACCATCCCGGAGGACGAGCTCCAGAGCGTCGTGGACCAGTGGCGGGGGGCCAACCCCAGCGTGGTGAAGCTCTGGCGCAACTGCGAGATGGCGGCCAGGACAGTCATCGAAGAACACCGCACCGTCCGGCTAAAGAACGGCATCGCCTTCGGTTACGTCAACGGCAACCTGTTCATCAAGCTGCCCAGCGGCCGGAAGCTCTGCTACTGGAACACCCACCTGAAGATGGACCCGAGGGACGGCCGCGAGCACATCGTCTACATGGGAGTCAATCAGGAAACCAAGCAATGGGGAGAGACTGAGACCTACGGCGGCAAGCTGGTCGAGAACATCACCCAAGCCATCGCCAGAGACTGCCTGGCCATATCCATGCAGAGGGTCGCAGCTCTGGGCTATAACATCGTGATGCACGTCCATGACGAGATGATCGTTGACGTGCCAATCGAAGACACCGACGCGCTGGAGCGGATCAACGCCTGCATGGGCGAGGCGATCCCCTGGGCGCCCGGTTTACCACTACGGGGCGACGGCTACGAGACCCCGTTCTACATGAAAGACTAAGGAGGACACACAAATGAAAATTAACCGCACCATGACCATCGAAACCAACGAGATCCAGATCGGCGACCGCATCCAGGTCGGCCACTATACCGCCACCTGCCAGGCTCTGCCTGGCGAAGGCCTGGCTCTTTTCCTTCTGGACCAGTATCTCGACAAGGCCATGCAGATGAACGAGAAGAACACCAACAAGGGCGGCTACCAGGAGAGCGATCTCCGCGAGGAGCTCAACAGCGAGAAGATTCTGAAGGACTTCACTGGTCTGGAGCTGGCGCCCTTCGACAACGGCGATCTGCTCCGTCTGCCGTTCTACGGCGAGATGTTCGGGCACGATGACTGGTACAACTCCGGCGCCGTGGAGCCTGACGACTGCGAGCAGTGGCCTCTGATGAAGGAACGCGCCAATCGCGTCGCCGAACGCAAGGGCGAAAGCTACGAGTGGGGATGGCTCCAGAACAAGTACGTCCAGTCGGCGACGAATTTCTGCCATGTCCACGGCGACGGTGGTGCCAACAACTGGAGCGCCTCGAACTCCCTCGGCGTCCGCCCGGCTTTCCTGATCAAATTATCGTAAATCCCGGGGGCCTTGTGCCCCCGACATAAACCATCTACAAGCAAGGAGGACAGCGATGGAGCCTATCACTATACGCTGGGAGACCGGCTACATGACCATCAACCCGGACGCCTTTTTCCCAACAAGCACAGCCAGGATCCGGAAGCTCCTCCGGGTGGTCGCCCTGGACTTTGAGCATCAGGACGTCATCCGGATGCAGCTGGCCGGGGCCTGCGAGAGCCGAGCCCAGGAGATCCTGGACGGCCGCAAGAGCCTCGCCAACGAGGCAGTAAACCACCACCAAAAGGCAGCGGACCTGGAGCCGCAGATCGAGACGGCCAAGCGCCGGATCACCACCCTCCGGGCCTGCATCAAAGAGCAGCCAAAGAGGGCCCGCCAGCTGGGATACCCTGAACGGCTGCACGAGGAACGGGAACAGCTGAAGAAGCTGACCGCCGAGCGCTCCGGAGCCCTCTCAGCCTTCCGGAAGAAAAAGCGCGAGTTCGAGGCCGCTGAGGCCACGGCTGAAAAATTAAGACAGAACGCGGAGGTGCTGAGACCATGACCAACACAGCGGAAAAACTCACCCTGCCCCTGTTCATGGTCAAGTACAACGGCGACCTCCTGATCTCGACCGGCCGCAGCCGCTTCGAGACCTCCTGGAAGAATAAGACCATGAGTTGGGCGGCTCTCCTGAATAAGCTCTCCCGCTCCATGGAGACCACAGAGACCCACGCCGAGTACATGAAAATGAGCAAGGAGCAGCAGGACAAGATCAAGGACATCGGCGGCTTCGTCGGCGGTCATCTGAGGGATGGCCGCCGCAAGACCGGCTACGTCACGGCCCGCCAGCTGCTCACCCTCGACCTGGACTTCCCTCCGGCCGAGTTCTGGGACAATATCATCGACAACCTGGAGATCGACAACGCCCTGGCGGTCTACTCCACACATAAGCACACCAAGGCGAAGCCCCGCTACCGTCTGATCATGCCTCTTGACAGAGAGGTCACGCCGGACGAGTACGAGGCCATCGCCCGCAAGATCGCCGAGAAGATCGGCATCGACTACTTCGACGACTCTACCTTCCAGCCGACCCGTCTGATGTACTGGCCGAGCCATAGCGTGGACGTCGAGCCCTTCTTCCAATACTACGACGCCCCCTTCCTGTCGGCTGACTCCATCCTGGCAGAGTACCCGGACTGGACCGATACCAGCTACTGGCCGGAGTCCTCGCGCATGGCCGGGATCCGGAAGCGCCAGGCAGACAAACAGGGCGATCCGCTGGCCAAGAAGGGCATCGTGGGCGCCTTCTGCCGCACTTATACGATCACCCAGGCCATCGCCAAGTTCCTGCCGGACGTCTACACCCAGACGGCCAAAGAGGACCGCTACACCTACGCAGCCGGCTCAACTGCTGCCGGCCTCGTGGTCTATGACGGCGACGTCTTTGCCTACTCCAACCACAGCACCGACCCGGCCGGCGGCCAGCTCTGCAACGCCTTCGACCTGGTCCGCCTCCACAAGTTCGGGCACCTGGATGATGGCAAGGAAGACAAGAGCGGCAAGGACCGCCCGAGCTACGGCGCCATGGCCACCTTCGCGAGCGAGGACCAAAGCGTCAGCCTGACGCTCGCGAACGATACCCGTGCGAGGGCCGTGCTCGACTTCGAGGCAGATCCACCGGAAGACGACACCGATGACAGCTGGAAGGCCAAGCTGGTCCGCACGGAGAATGGCGACGTCAAGCCGCTGATCACCAACGCCGTGCTGATCCTGGAGAACGAGCCCGCCCTTCAGGGGATCCGCTACAACGAGCTGAGCAACGGCATCGAGGTCAAGGGCAAGCTGCCCTGGCCGCGCCCAAACAAATACTGGAGAGACGCCGACGACGCCCAGCTCTACACCTGGGTGGCCGACCGGTATGGCGTCCAGTTCCCGGAGAACCGCTTCAGCAAAGCGCTCACGACCGTAACGGACAAACGCCGCTTCAACCCGCTGCGGGAATATGTCCAGCAGCTCCCTGAGTGGGACGGCATCCCAAGAGCCGACACGCTGCTGATCGACTACCTGGGGGCACCGGACACCGAGTACACCCGGGCCGTCACCCGCAAGACCCTCATCGGAGCCGTCCAGCGCGTGCTGCAGCCCGGCTGCAAGTTCGACACCGTCCTCGTCCTGGACGGCAAGCCCGGCATCGGCAAGAGCACCCTGCTCCGGAAGCTGGGCGGGAAATGGTTCAGCGACTCCCTCAGCCTGGCCGACACCAGGGACAAGACCGCAGCCGAGAAGCTCCAGGGCGTCTGGATCATGGAGATCGGCGAGATGCAAGGCACCCGCAAGGCCGACGTGGATATTATGAAGGGCTTCATCAGCCGCCAGGTGGATGAGTACCGCGCAGCCTACGGCCGCGTCGTGGAACATCACCCGAGGACCTGCATCATCTGCGGCACCACGAACAGCACAACCGGCTTCCTGAGAGACACCACTGGCAACCGGCGCTTCTGGCCCGTGCCTGTCAACGGCGGCGGCCGCCTCAGTGTCTGGGATATGACCGAAGACACCCGCGCTCAGATCTGGGCCGAGACCATGATCCTCGTGGCTGAGGGCGAGACCTCTTATCTGGACGCCGCGATGGAGCTGGAGGCTGCGAAGATGCAGCGCGAGGCCATCGAGTACGACGACCGCGAGGGCGAGGTCATCGACTATCTGGAGACCCTACTGCCGGCGGACTGGTACAGCTGGGACATGGCGAAGCGCGTGGACTTCTTCCAGCAGCGTGACGTCCTGGACGTGAAGGTGGACTGCACCATGCGCCGGACTAAGGTCTGCGCCCGTGAGATCTTCTGCGAGTGCTGGGGACGGCCGAAGAACGCATGGAAGCGCCAGGACGGCTACGACATCGCCGGCATCATGGCGAGGATCCCCGGCTGGGAAAAGACCGGCAGGGAGGCGAGGGTCCCAGGCTACGGCCACCAGCGAGTGTACACAAGAGCCGAGGAATGATGTGGATTTGAACTTGTGGACGCTCACACTTGTGGACACCTGAACGGAGTCCACAAGTCAGCCTGTGGACAGATATGTGGACACGGAAAAACCCTGATTTTACAAGGCTTTTCCACAAGTCCACAAGTGACCACAA
>ERZ809296.3078-NODE-3078-length-14688-cov-5.844735_pt1 | contig 14688 bp, 18 predicted proteins | sample MGYA00520511_ERZ809296 | MGnify/ENA primary metagenome ERZ809296 (study PRJEB31576, sample SAMEA3212662) | Homo sapiens | biome: human-gut; feature: human gut; material: fecal | place: Sweden | collected 2012 ... | reverse complement strand
GCTGCGCTGCTGCCGCCGCCTGCTGCAGCGTCTGCCCGCCGCCGCGGGAGAGCAGCGCAAGGAGCTGCTGTGCCTCCGGGGCGTGAAGGATCCGCTGCGCCTCTTTTTTTGCATCTTCCTGCTTCATAAATGATTGCCTCCCGCTCTGTGGCCTGCTATAATATATGCACCAAACGCGAAGGAGGTGACGCCATGAAGCTTCTGATCCTTTCGGATTCCCATGGCGAGCAGGAATTCATGCAGCTTGCCGTGCGGCGGGAGCGGCCGGACGCCGTGATCCATCTCGGCGACCACTGCGCCGATGCTGACCGTCTTGCGGAGGAATTCTGCGGCCTGCCGGTCCTGAGCGTCCGCGGCAACTGCGACCTGTGGGGCCCACCGCGCGCGGAGACGCTGCTGCGGACCTTTGAGGGCGTGCGCCATTTTCGGCACGCACGGGCACCGCTACGGCGTCAAGCAGGGGCTGCTCCGCTTTTCTCTTGCGGCGCAGGAGCAGCAGGCGCAGGTCGCGCTGTTCGGCCATACCCACATTCCCTATTGCAGGCAGGAGGGCGGCCTCTGGCTGCTGAATCCCGGCGCCTGCGGCGGCCGCGCTCCGAGCTGCGGCATCGTGACGGTGGACGGCGGCAAAGCGGTCTGCTGCGTGAAAGATCTGTTACTGGAGGAAACCTTATGATCCTTGCAATTGATATCGGCAATACCAACGTCGTCCTCGGCGGCATCGAGGGGAACGACATCCTGTTTGAGGCGCGCATGGCAACGGACTCCATCAAGACGTCCGATCAGTACTGTGCGGAGCTCAAGAACATTCTGGCGCTGTTCGACGTCGTTCCGTCCATGATCGACGGCACGATCGTCGCCTCCGTCGTGCCGCCGGTGCTCAATTCGTTCCGCACCGCCATCCGCAAGCTGACGGGGAAGAACTGCCTTGTTGTCGGCCCCGGCATCCGCACGGGCCTGAACATCCGCATGGACAATCCTGCGGAGATCGGCAGCGACCTCATCGTCGCCTCCGTCGCGGCCATCCATGACTATGGCGCGCCGCTGCTCATCGTGGATATGGGCACGGCGACGACCATCACGGCCATCGACAAGGACGGCGTCTATAGCGGCGGCTGCATCTGCCCCGGCCTGAAGATCTCGCTCGAGGCGCTGACCGGCCGCACGGCCCAGCTCCCCGGCATCAGCCTGGGCGAGCCGCAGCGCGCCATCGGCAAAAATACGCGCGACGCCATGCGTAGCGGCATCATGTTCGGTGCGGCGGCCATGCTCGACGGCCTGCTCGACCGCATGGAGCAGGAGCTTGGGACCCCGGCAACGGTCGTGGCGACGGGCGGCATCTCCAAATTCGTTGTGCCGCTGTGCCGCAGAAAGCTCCTCTACGACCGCACCCTGATGCTCAAGGGCCTGAACCTGCTTTATCAGCGCAATGTCCGCGCCTGAGCGGCGCGATCCGCAGGACGCCGTCTTTGCGCCGGAGGAGCTGCTCCGCGCGCTTCCGACGCCCTGCTATGTCTATGATGAGGCGCAGCTCCGCACCCGCGCGGCCCGGCTGCGCAGTGCCTTTTCGTGGAGCGCCGGGTTCCGGGCCTGGTTCCCGGTGCGGGCGCTGCCGAACCCGACCGTTCTGCGCATCCTGCGCGAGGAGGGGCAGGGAGCGCTGTGCGTCACGGCGGGGGAGTACCGGCTGGCGCTGGCCAGCGGCTTTTCCCCGGAGTCCATCCGCTTTGCGCCCGAGTTTCCCACGGACGCCGAGCTGGCCGTTCCGGCTGCGGACCTCGTGCTGGACGACGGCGGGCTGCTGCTCCGGCTGGAGCGGGAGCGTCCGCTGCCTGCGCGGCTCGGCCTGCGGCTTCGGCCGGAGCCGGACCGCAGCTTCCACAAGGCGGAGGCCACGCGCTTCGGAATGCGGACGGGCGAGCTGCTGGATACGGCGCAGGAGCTGCGGCTCAAGGGTGTGCGCGAGGTCGGCCTGAGCGCCATGCTCGGCCTTGGCCTGCGCGATCCCGAGGCCTTTTCCGCGCTGGCCCGCGCCCTGTTCACCTGCGCGGCGGCGCTGCATGACAGCTTCGGCCTGCAGGTGTCCTATTGCTGCCTCGGCGGAGGTCTCCCGGTGGCTCATCGCCGCACGGAGCGCGACGCCGACATCATGGCCGTCTCCCATGGGGTACAGGCGGAATTTTCCCGGATCATGGAGCCTGCCGGTTTGGGCGGCGTGCCCGTGGAGACGGGTCTTGGCCGCTGGCTCACGGCCCATGCGGGCATTCTGCTTACAACGGTGACAGGCGTCAAGCGCGGCGCGCAGGATTGGCTCGGTGTGGATGCCAGCCGCGCCGATCTGCTCCGGCCGGAGCTCTACGGGACGTATCATCATATCTCCGTCCTCGGCGACGACCGTGTGGAAGGGCGGCGGCGCTATGCCGTCGGCGACCGCATCCCGGAGCCGCGCGAACCGTTCGGCCAGCGCCTTCTGCCGGAATGCCGCAGAGGCGCGCGCCTTGTCCTCCATGACGTCGGGGCCTATGGTGCGTCCATGGGCTATTCCTATGGTCTGACGCCGCACTGCGCGGAATATCTCTATCAGGCGGACGGCACGCTTCGCTGCATCCGCCGCGCGCAGCGGGAGGACGAGCTATTCTCCACGCTCGACGAAAACCCGGACTTTACAGCGCCAGCAGAAACGCCGTCAGGGCAAGCAGAAAGCCAACGCCCATCAGAAGGGTGACGACAGTCTCCACCGCGGCGGCAATGCTGCCGAATTTTCGCTTACGGCGGCGCGGCGCGGGCTGCTCGGGCAGATAAGCGGTCAGATCGATCACGGAATTCATGAACATGCACTTCTTTCCTGTTATTTTTTGCCGGGCAGCTCTGTTTCTGCGGCCCGAACGCTTAGCATGCTCCTATCATACAGGACGAGGTGTCCAATAAATCGGACTTTGGAGGCTTTCTATGCTGGAATTTGAATTTTCTTCGCACGGAGCCGGAATGATCCACGCCTATCGCTGGGAGCCGGAGGGCCAGCCGCGCGGTGTGGTGCAGATCATCCACGGCATCGCGGAGTATGTGCCGCGCTATGCCGGGTTTGCGGCCTTCCTCAATGCCCGCGGTTTTCTCGTCACGGGCGAGGATCACATGGGCCACGGCAAGTCTCACGGCACGGAGCCCTGCCATTTTTCCGGCGGCTGGTGCGCCGCCGTGGACGACAGCATGGAGCTGCTGCGCCGCACGCAGCGGGACTATCCCGGCGTGCCGTATTTCGTGCTGGGCCACTCCATGGGCTCATTTTTGACGCGCACGCTGCTGTTTCGCTATCCGGACGCCGGGCTGCGCGCCGCCGTCATCTGCGGCACGGGCTGGCAGCCTGCCCCGGTGCTTGCGGCGGGCCTTGCCCTGTGCGGGCTGGAAAAGCTGCGCCTTGGCGAGACCGGGCGCAGCAAGCTGCTGGCAAACCTGATGTTCGGCGCGTATAACCGGAAATTCCCGGATGCCCGCACGCCGAACGACTGGATCTGCAGTGATCCCGAGGTCGTCGCAAAATACACGGCCGACCCGCTGTGCGGGCAGGACGCGACCATCGGCCTGACGCGCGAGATGCTGCGCGGCATCCGCATGATCCAGAGGCCCGCCAATCTGCAGCGCATGGACAAGGCCCTCCCGGTATTTTTCATCGCCGGAAGGAGCGACCCCGTGGGCAATATGGGCCGCGGGGTGGTAAAGGCGGCGGCTGCCTTCCGTGCGGCCGGGATGCAGGATGTGGCCTGCAAGCTCTATGACGGGCGGCACGAGATCCTCAACGAGAAGAACCGCCAGCTCGTCTATGATGACGTTCTTGCGTTTTATGAGCGGCATCTGGACTGATCTGACGAAAATTGTTACCTTTTTGTAATGTTTTTCGGCCGCAGAACTTGTTAAAAGACCTCTGAATCTTGACGAACGGGAACGGTTTTGTTAAAATGGGGTAGAATCCCGAAAGAAGGAGTTACCCTATGAAGCGAATTCTGTGCGGCGCGCTCTCTGCGCTGCTGATCTTTACCGGCATACAGCTGCCCGTGCGGGCAGAGACGGCCGGGACCGAGGAAACGGCTGCCGTGCAGCCGGAGGAGACCGCTGCGACGGAGCCGGTGGAGTCCGTTCCGGTGGAAACGCAGGCTCCCGAGACGATCGGGCCGGATGCGAACGAGCGCGCCCCGCAGGCCATGACGGTCAGCGGCAGCGGCATCGCCATGCTCGAGGAGCTGGAGGGCCGCGGCGTCTCCAGCTTCCGCACGGCCCTGACGCAGGTGGAGAACAGCGTGAACAGCTTCCTCTCTGCAAACGGCCTGACCCTGACGCAGCAGCAGTTCGACGCGCTGGCCTCCCTGCAGTTCAACTGCTCCGCCGTGCTCTCGGGCTGCCGCGTGACCCGACTGCTGACGGGCGGGGACTATACCGAGGTCAGCATGGCCAATGCGTGGTGCTCGTGGGTCAGCGTGGGCGGCAGCTATTCTTCCCAAATGCTCGAGCGGCGTATCCGCGAGCTGCAGGTCTATTTCTATGGCGACTATACCGGAAACGAGAGTGACCCCGGCTTCCGCTACCTTGTCCATATGCCGAACGGCGGCTCGCTGGAGGACAACCGTGTCCTGTGCTATCCGCGCGGCGAGACCTATGCCGCACTGCAGACGGCCACGCGCTCCGGCATGTATTTTGCCGGGTGGTACACGGCAGCCTCCGGCGGCGCGCACATTACCAATTCCACACCCGCGGCGGAGAATCTCATCGTCTATGCCCACTGGTCCTCGACCCCGGTCGAAAACCCGAACGAGGACAACGGCGGCAGCGGCGAGGATCCCGTCACGCTGAAGACGAGCGAGGCCTGCATCCAGTTTATCAAGGATCACGAGGGCTTCAGCAAGTTCGCCTACTGGGACTACGGCCAGTGGACGATCGGCTACGGCACGCGCTGCGAGAAGGATGAATTCCCCGACGGCATCACGGAGGAGGAGGCCGACCAGCGCCTGCGCCTGATGCTCGTGGACTTTGAAAAAATGGTGGACGACGTGCTCGACGCCTCGCCGCTGGTCCACACGCAGTCGCAGTATGACGCGATGATCAGCTTCACGTTCAACCTCGGCCCGCAGTGGATCAACCCCAAATACAATATTTATCAGTATTTCGTCTATGGCGGCTATACGGAGATGGAATTCGTCAACACCATGGGCCGCTGGCTCAGCTCGAGCAGCGAGGTCGTCGACGGCTTGGCCAGACGACGCATCGACGAGGCGGATATGTATCTGAACGGCGTCTACCGTCTGGGCAGCACGGCCTATGTCCGCGTCGTGTTCAACGCCATGGGCGGCGAGGCCGAGGAGGACTATGTCTATTACAAGACCGGAACGTCTCTCGGTACCCTGCCGAACGCTTACCGCACCGGCCATTATTTCACGGGCTGGTATGACCGCGCCATCTCGGGCGGCACGCGCTACACGTCGGAGACGGCGGCTCCTGCCCGCGGCAACGTCACGCTCTACGCCCGCTGGGAGGCCACCGGCCTGCCGTATCAGGATATTTCCCGCGATGCGTGGTATTTTGAGGCCGTGTCCGAGGCAACGGACCGCGGCCTGTTCCAAGGCACGAGCGAGACGACCTTCGAGCCGGAGAGCACGATGAACCGCGCTATGCTGGCAACGGTAATCTACCGCATGGCGGGTTCGCCCGCGGGCGCGGCAAAGGCGCCCTTCACGGACGTCGCGGCGGCGGACTGGTTTGCCGATGCCGTTGCATGGGCCTATGAAAACGGCGTGGTCAAGGGCATGTCGGCGACGTCCTTTGCGCCGCTGCAGGAGATCACGCGCGAGCAGCTTGCCGTGATGCTGCTGCGCTATGCCGACCTGTGCGGTTATGACACATCGGCCCGCGCTTCGCTGAAGGACTTTGCCGATGCGGCGAAGGTCTCGGATTATGCGGCCGACGCCATGCAGTGGGCCGTGGCCAACGGCATCCTGAACGGCACGGACGGCAAGCGCCTCGATCCTGCCGGAAGCGCCACGCGCGCGCAGTGCGCAGCAATGCTCGTTCGTTTCCAGGATAAGTTCGAGGCCCCGGCGGCGTAATTTTTCCGAAACAGCGAAAATTTGTCTTTCCGAGTCCGATTTATTGGACAGTAAACCTGCTATACTCTCTCTCAGAAACAACAGGAGGGATCGATATGCAGGTTCAGATTCGAAATGTTCGGGGACACTATGAGGTCTATGCTGCGGACGGGAGCTTCCTCTTCTCCGCGGACACACACCGCGAGGTGATGGAGGAGCTTTGCAGAATTACCGACTGACGCTTGCCTATGACGGCACGCGCTATCGCGGCTGGCAGCGTCTGCCGCCGCCCGCCAAAACCGTGCAGGCCAGCGTGGAAACGGCTCTCGGCGAGATCTTCGGCCAGCCGCTTGAGATCAGCGGCAGCGGCCGCACGGATGCCGGGGTGCATGCGGCCTGTCAGGTTGCGTCGTTCCATGCGCCGAAGCGGCCAACGGACGAGGTGCTGGCGCAGCTGCGCCGCCTTCTGCCGGAGGATATCGGTGCGCTGACGCTCGACTATGCGCCGGAGCGCTTCCACGCCCGCCTTTCGGCCGTCGAGAAGACCTATGTCTACCGCCTCTGGAACAGCGACCGGCCGGACGTGTTCGCCCGGCGCTACCGCGCCTGGGAACCGCGCCAGCTGGACTGCGGCGCCATGCGCGCCGGGGCGGCCGGGCTGGTGGGAACGCATGACTTTTTTACGTTCTGCGCCAACCGGCAGATGAAAAAGTCCACGGTGCGCACGCTGCGCCGCCTTGACATCACGCAGGAGGACGCCGAGCTGCGCTTCACGCTGACTGCGGACGGCTTTTTGTATCACATGGCGCGCATCCTCGTCGGCACGCTGCTGGAGGTCGGCCTCGGCAGGCGCCCGGCAGAGAGCCTGCCCGCACTGTTCGACGCCCGCTGCCGTGCGCTGGCAGGGGAGACGGCCCCGGCAAAGGGCCTGTGGCTCATGGAGGTGCGATATTGAACATTCAGATCTTCGGCCGCTCGAAGTGCTTTGACACGAAGAAGGCTGAGCGATATTTCAAGGAGCGCCGCATCCGCGTGCAGCAGATCGACCTGCTGCGCTACGGTATGTCCGGCGGAGAATTTGACAGCGTGCTGCGCGCCGTCGGCGGTGTGGATAAGCTCATCGACTGGTCGCGCCGCGACCCGGACATCGATCTGCTGCGTTATATGGACGACGTGCGCGCCAAGGAGGACAAGCTGTTTGAACGGCCGGAGCTGATGCGGACACCGGTCGTGCGCAACGGCAGAAAGGCGACCGTGGGCTATTGCCCGGACGTCTGGAAGCAATGGGAGGAGAGCGAGAAATGAAGCTGCAGCTTGCAAGACTCATCAAGAATATCTGCTATGCCGCGGGCTGTGCATCGGCAGTGCTCAGCCTCGCGCTGAAGAGCGCCCCGCAGACGGCGCAGCGCTGGCTGCTGTTCGGCGGCATCGCCCTGCTGGTGCTGGGCTTCCTTGTCAGCGTGACGTTCTACCGCTGCCCGCACTGCCACCGGGTGCTGCCTGCCAACCGCGGGAAAATGGACGACTGCCCGTATTGCAAGCTCCCTCTGCGGGATACGAAATGACGGCCCGCATCACGATCCCGCCGCAGGTTCAGGCACTGCTCCGGCAGCTGAACGCGGCGGGTTTTTCTGCCTATGCGGTCGGTGGCTGCGTGCGCGACAGCCTGCTCGGCTGCGCGCCGCAGGACTGGGATATCTGCACGAGCGCCGCGCCGGAGCAGACGGAGGCCTGCTTTGCCGCGGACCGCACCATCCTGACGGGCGCGCGCTACGGCACGGTCACGGTCGTGCGCGGGGGCGTGCCCTACGAGATCACAACGTTCCGCGCTGAGGCCGGCTATGCCGACAGCCGCCATCCGGACCGGGTCGACTTTCTGCGCGAGCTGGCACCCGATCTGGCGCGCCGCGATTTTACGGTCAACGCCATGGCGGCCGACGCAGCGGGCGCCGTGACGGACCTCTTCGGCGGGCAGGACGACCTGCGCCGCGGCGTGATCCGCTGCGTCGGCGATCCGGCGGAGCGCTTTGCGGAGGACGCCCTGCGGATGCTGCGCGCACTGCGTTTTGCGGCGCGGCTGTCCTTCCGCATCGACGGAGAGACGGCTGCCGCCATCCATGCGGTCCGGACCCGGCTGCGCGCCGTTGCGCCGGAGCGCCTGCACAAGGAGCTTAGCGGTATTCTGTGCGGCAGGCAGGCTGCTGCGCTGCTGGAGGAATTCTCCGATGTGCTGTTCGAGCTCATCCCGGAGCTTGCCCCCTGTCAGGGCTTCCGGCAGTATAATCCGCATCATACGCGCGATGTCTGGACACACACGCTGGCCGTTGTGGACGGCGTTCCGCCCGAGGAGCCGCTCCGGCTGGCGGCACTGCTGCACGATGCCGGAAAGCCAGCGACATTTTTCTTCGATAAAAATCTCGTCGGCCATTTCTACGGCCACCCGGCCGCCGGGGCAGCCGTCACGGAGGAGGTCCTGCGCCGCCTGCGCTATGACCGCGCGACGACGGAATTCGTCACGCAGCTCGTCGCGGTGCACGGCCGGCCCATTCCGGATGACCTGCGCGGCATGCGGCGCATGCTGGCCCGCCTCGGTGCGCCGGTCTGCCGCGCATTGATCCAACTGCGCTGCGCCGATGCCATCGGCACCGGCACGGCGGATGCTGCGGAGCAGACCGCCCGGTGCGAGGCTGCGCTGTCCCTGCTCGCGCAGGCGGAGAAGGGCTGCAGCAGCGTTTCCACTCTTGCGGTCTCCGGCCGCGACCTGCTGGCCCTCGGCATGACACAGGGCCCGGCCGTCGGGGCTGTGCTGAAGCGCCTGCTGGACGCCGTTCTGGACGGCTCCGCGCCGAACGACCGTGCATCCCTGCTGAAGCTTGCTTCCGAGATTGGGAATAATGCCTAAAAATGAGGAGAAATATTTGGCCGCAATTGACAATGTGATAAAATAGTGCTATTATAATATAACATTTTGAACGAGAGGGGCGATCGCATGGGATCTTTTGTGCTGCACGGCAACATTATCGACAGTGAATCTCCGGAGCGGCTCCGCGTTGCGGCAGATTCCTATCTGGTTTGCGAGGAGGGACGCTGCACCGGTGTCTTTTCGGCGCTGCCGGAGCGATTTTCCGGCCTGCCGCTGACGGATTTCGGCGACCGCCTCATCCTGCCGGGCATGACGGACCTCCATCTGCATGCGCCGCAGTTTGCCTTCCGTGGGCTGGGCATGGATCTGGAGCTGCTGGACTGGCTAAACGCCCACACGTTCCCGGAGGAGGCCAAATACGCGGATCTCAGCTATGCCGCGCTGGCCTATGGCCAGTTCGTGGACTGCCTGCGCCGCAGCGCCACGACGCGCGCCGTCGTGTTCGGCACGGTGCACCCCGCCGCCACGATCCTTCTGATGGAGCTGCTGGAGGCCAGCGGCCTTGTCAGCTATGTCGGCAAGGTGAACATGGACCGCGACTGCCCCGACGCCCTGCGCGAGGCGGATGCGGCGGCCTCGCTGGCCGCAACGGAGCAATGGCTGGCCAGCGCGCGCTTTGCCCATACAAAGCCGATCCTGACGCCGCGCTTCGTCCCGTCGTGCAGCGATGCTCTGCTGCAGGGGCTTGGCGAGCTGGCGGCCCGGCGCGGCCTGCCGGTGCAGAGCCATCTTTCCGAAAATCTCGGTGAGATCGCCCTTGTGCAGTCCCTGTGCCCGCAGACGGACTTCTATGCCGAGGCCTATGACCGCTGCGGCCTGCTTTCGCAGCCGTGCATCATGGCCCACTGCGTGCACTGCCCGCCGGAGGAGCAGGACCTGCTGCAGGCGCGCGGCGTGTTCATCGCGCATTCGCCGCTCTCCAATTCCAACCTCAGCTCCGGCATTGCACCGGTCTCCGCTTATCTGGCGCGCGGCCTGCGCGTTGGCCTCGGCTCGGACCTTGCCGCCGGAGAGACGGAGAATCTGTTCCGCGTCATGGCGGAGGCCATCCGCGTCTCGAAGCTCCGCTGGCGGCTGCTCGACGACACCACTGCGCCGCTGACGGTCGCGCAGGCGTTCTATCTGGCCACGCGCGGCGGCGGTGCGTTCTTCGGAGAGGTCGGCTGCTTTGAGCCGGGCTTTGCGCTGGATGCCGTCGTGCTGGACGACAGCGCTCTGGTCCATCCGCAGGAGCTGACCCCGATCGAGCGCCTCGAGCGCTGCATCTATCTGGCAGACGAGCGCCATATCGCGGCAAAATATGTCGCGGGTACGCGGCTGTTCTGATAGAAATAACTGGCGCTCCCGGTGCATCCGTGTCGGCAGACTATTTTGACCGAAAGAGGAATCAAGACCCATGGTTTTCAACAGCGCCATATTTCTGATCTGTTTTCTGCCGCTCTTTTTCCTGTGCTATTATCTGCTACCCGCGCGGTTCCGCAATGCGTTCCTCCTCGTGGGGAGCCATGGCTTCTGTCTGCTTGCAATCCTGCCCGGCCTGCTTGCCGTTGATGTGGCGGGAGAATTCCTGACAGACTACTCCGCTTCGGAGCGCGAGAGCTTCTATTTCAAGACGGACTTCCACTGGAATCCGCGCGGCGTGTCCTGATCTTGAAGGATTCCATGGAGGACCCGATGACGGACTATTGGGCGGAGCTGTTTTCGGAGATCATCGTGATCGACCCGCGCAGCTACCTGCGTGAGGAATCCCTGCCGGAGCTGGTGGCGGAGTATGACATCGATATGGCGCTGTTCCTGTATCACCAGAACAATCTCAGCGAGGAACTCATCGATTTTCTGAATCGGGGCGAATAAGTGTATAAAATCAGTCTGTCGAAAAACCTGCTCAGCCGGAGGTTTCGGAGGGAAGAAAAGTGTGAAAGGAAACCGTCAGGGTTTCCTTTCGCGTTCAATAACCCGCCGCAGCGGCAGAATTGCAAAATAATACTACAAAATTTCATTTTGCAATTCTGAAAGCAGCTTGGCGAAAAATCCCGAAGGGACTTTTTTGACAAGCTGGTATAAAATGACCCTCCCGGCGCACGATAGCGTCGGGAGGGATTTTTTATGTGGTTACAGACCGGAAAACCGTTCGGCCAGCAGATCGAAAACGACCCGGAGGCGTATTTTCTGCTCGGCACGCTCTCGCCGGAGGAGCGCAGGCTCTTAGACCCGAATGATCTGCACAGCGAGGCGGCTCTGCGGGCGTTCGTAACGCGCCTGCGGAAGCGCGAGAATTAAGGAAACTCTGAATAAATCATCTGCGGTGGATGGCGGATATTTTCCGCCAATCCATCGGTTTGAAAAACTTGAAATACACAAAGTATCCCTGCATTTTTCAAACCTTGACTTGACAGAAAATCTCTCGCCATCCACTCTTGCTGATTTAATCAGAGCTTCCCTGGGCCAGCACCCCATCATTCAGCGAAGGACGAAGCTGCAAGAATGCAGTGCTGCCTTATGCTCGGCCGCTGCCGAAGAAGAACAGGCCCAGCATGCCGGGGCCGACATGCGCGCCCGTGAACGGCTCGTGCGGGCAGACGATCAGCTCCTTCGGCTCGGCGATGGCACGGATGCGCTCGGCCAGCGCCTGTGCGTCCTCGGGGCAGTCACCGTGCGTGATGGCAACGCGCTGCAGCTCCGGGTGGACGGCACGCGTTTCATAGCGCGCGGCCAGATTCGCAATGGCGCGGGCGCGGCCGCGCACCTTTTCGCAGGTGACGATGTGGCCCTCCTCATCGCCGCGGAGGATGGGCTTGAGGTTCAGCACCGTGCCGACCAGTGCGGCGGCTGCCTGCACACGGCCCGTGCGGTGCAGGAACATCAGGTCGCTGACCGTGAAAAATTCGCAGAGGTTCTGGACCTCCTGCTCCAGCACGGCAGTGGCCTCTGCGGCACTGCGGCCCTCGTCCCGCAGTTCGGCTGCGCGGCAGGCCAGCAGGCCGGTGCCGAAGCCCGCACCCATGGAGTCCACGGGGCAGACGGTCCGCTCCGGGAATTCGTCGCGCAGCTCCGCGGCCGCGATGCACGCGGCTTGATAAGTGCCGCTGATCCCGGCAGACAGGCCGACATACACAACATCCAGCCCCTGCTCCAGCGCGGGGCGGAAATGATCGAGGAAGACCTGCGTGTTGAGCAGGGAGGTTGTGACGCGCTTGCCCTGCCGCAGTAGTTCATAGTAGGTGTGGGCATCAAAGGCCTCGATGTCGCCGCCATAGATGATCTGCTTTCCGTCCACCGTATAGCTGCAGGGGAGCACCCGGATCCCAAAGTGCTGCAGCAGGCTGCCCGGCAGATTGGAGCAGCTGTCCGTAAATACCGCAAAAGACATAAAAGTCCCTCCGTTTCGGCTCTGCTGACGGCAGGGCCTTTTCTGTTAGACAGTATAACAGATTTTACAAAGAAAAGCAATCACCGCGGCGGGAAATTTACAAACCGTTTCCGAAATTCCGGGCTTGACAAACAGACCTATCTATGCTATACTCCAAACAGATACAAAAGTATCGATATAAACATATCAAATAAAGCGGAAGGAAGTGGTCTTTTATGAAGGGTTACGCAATGCTTGGGATCGGAAAAACGGGTTGGATTGAAAAGGAACGCCCGCTGTGCGGACCGCTGGACGCCATTGTGCGCCCCATCGCCGTCTCGCCTTGCACTTCTGACGTCCATACCGTGTGGGAGGGCGCCATCGGCGACCGCCACAACATGATCCTCGGTCACGAGGCCGTGGGTGAGGTCGTTGAGGTCGGCGCGCTCGTGCGCGACTTCAAGTGCGGAGACCGCGTCATCATCCCTGCCATCACGCCCGACTGGGGTGCGCTCGAATCGCAGGCGGGCTATTCCATGCACTCCGGCGGCATGCTGGCGGGCTGGAAATTCTCGAACTTCAAGGACGGCGTCTTTGCCGAATTCTTCCACGTCAACGAGGCCGATGCCAACATGGCTCACCTGCCTGCGGATGTCGATCCGGTCGCGGCCGTCATGCTGGCGGACATGGTCCCGACGGGCTTCCACGGCGTGGAGCTGGCCGATGTGCAGTTCGGCGATGATGTCTGCGTCGTCGGCATCGGCCCGGTCGGCCTGATGTCCGTTGCGGGCGCGGCCCTGCACGGTGCGGCACAGCTGTTTGCAGTCGGCTCGCGTCCGGTCTGCGCGGAGGCGGCGCGGCGCTACGGCGCAACGGAGATCCTGAACTACCGCGAGGGCGATATCGTTGCGCAGGTCATGGAAAAGACGAACGGCCGCGGCGTGGACCGCGTGATCATCGCGGGCGGCGATGCCGAGTGCACGTTCGGCGAGGCCGTGAAGATGCTCAAGCCGGGTGGCCGCATCGGCAATGTCAACTATCTCGGCAGCGGCGAGAATGTCCTCATCCCGCGCGCGGAATGGGGCTGCGGCATGGGCCACAAGACCATCGCGGGCGGCCTGATGCCCGGCGGCCGCCTGCGCATGGAGAAGCTGGCCGCGTTGCTGCAGACCGGCCGCCTCGATACGCTGCCGCTCATCACGCATCGCTTCCACGGCTTTGAGCACATGGAGGAGGCCCTGCTGCTGATGAAGAACAAACCCCGCGACCTCATCAAGCCGGTCGTGATCCTCGATTGAGCGATTTGAAGGGCCTGAAAAAATGAATAGAAGCAGCACGAGGACCGCAAAGGGGAGTGACCGTTTCCGGCTCTCTTGCCAATGCCACAAGTGCTGCTTCCAAAGCCATGATAATATGCGTGGACGATCGTGTCACCCCCCATATCGTCACGCATTTCGGGCCGGGCGCATCATACGCCCGGCCCACTTGCGTACCCGCTGCTCACGCAAACTATCGTTAAAATGCTGATGGCTTCCGATTTGTCATTGCGAGGGCGCTTTGCGCCCTCGCAATGACAAATCCGGGAGCTTCCGCATTCCATTCCAAATTTCTGTATACTACGTCCTCCGTGCGGTATACTAGCATAAAACACGCGGAGGGATGCACATGACAAACGAGGAATACGGCCGCTATGTGGACGCGCTGGCGCCCCGGTCGAAAACGGGGAAAAATCTGCTGAACGCCTTCTGGGTCGGCGGGCTGATCTGCGCGATCGGGCAGGCGCTCCTGAACGGCTATCAGGCGCTCGGGCTGGACGAAACGACGGCTGGCGCGGCCGTGAGCATCTCGCTCGTGCTGCTCTCGGCCATCCTGACGGGCTTCGCGGTCTATGACGACATCGCAAAATTTGCCGGAGCGGGCACGCTCGTGCCCATCACGGGTTTCGCCAACGCCGTTGTGGCCCCGGCCATCGAGTTCCAGACGGATGAGAGTGATATAATAGGACTCAGTCAGAAAGCCTTTAAGCATTTAGACGCGAGTATGATGATTTAGTCCAAACAATTACATTTAGAAAGGAGTTTGTATTCGAGCAACATATTCAATCATAACCTGCCACACAGAAAAGCCGAATGAGCGTTGAAACCCATTCGGCTTTTCCTATTTCATGAGGAGGATAAGAATGAAAAAACAAGGTGTACTGATTTATGATGATGTGATCGACCGGATGGACATTCGCTTCGGGCCGCTGGATTACTACGGTGGCCTTCACTGCGGAGAGCGGCTGGAGGTGCTGCTTGACGGAGAGTGGATCCCGACGAGAATCGAACTCGGTGAGTTCTGGTATC
>ERZ809296.3044-NODE-3044-length-14788-cov-3.524605_pt1 | contig 14788 bp, 17 predicted proteins | sample MGYA00520511_ERZ809296 | MGnify/ENA primary metagenome ERZ809296 (study PRJEB31576, sample SAMEA3212662) | Homo sapiens | biome: human-gut; feature: human gut; material: fecal | place: Sweden | collected 2012 ... | reverse complement strand
TTAAGCCATTTCTCGCCGTTTTTCGTCACGATAATTTTCCAGATTTTTCCGGCAAACCACTTGCCATTGGTGCCATCTTGTGGTAAAATTTTTTCACAATAAATCAATGCCAGGAGGTTCGTCATGGAAAAAGAAAGTAAGATAATGATATGTTCGGATGACGGCGAATGGGGCCGTGAACCGACCCAGAAATTATCCCAGCGCGGGGTGCGGGCCCTGTTTCTCAAGCGGGACAGCTCTCTGCTTCTCAGCAAGATTCGGGAGGAGCGCCCCCAGCTGGTCATTATGGATTTCCTCATGCCTGGGCTGGACGCCATTGGCGTTATCCACGCGGTGGCCCAGGACGCCAATGTGGAGAACCCCCTTTACATAGTGACCTCCTCCTACACCAACCCCATGATGGAGCGGGAAATTGCCGCCGCTGGCGTTGCCTATTTCGCCCTGTCCCCCTATGACAAAAACGAAATGGCTGACCGGGTGCTCTCTCTGCTCTCCATGAAGGGCAAGCATTTCGATTCGGAGCCTGTCAGCGCCTCCCTGCGGATGCAGGTGACGGAGATCCTCCACCAGATTGGCGTGCCTGCCCACATCAAGGGATACCACTACCTGCGGGACTCCATTTTAATGGCGGTGGAGGACCCGGAGATTATCAACGCCGTGACAAAGCAGCTGTACCCCAGCGTGGCAAAGCGCTATAACACCACCAGCTCCCGGGTAGAACGGGCTATCCGCCACGCCATTGAGGTGGCCTGGGACCGGGGCGACGTGGATGTGCTGAACTCCTACTTCGGCTATACCATCCACAACACCAGGGGCAAGCCCACCAACAGCGAGTTTATTGCCATGATTGCCGACAAGCTCTGCCTGCAGATGGCCACCGCCTCCTGATGTGATAAGCATACTATAAAGCAAGTGCCTTTTTTGTCGAAACCTGGAGGTTGCTCCCATTTTCTTGTAAAAAAACTGTGAACGGACGCAATATATAGTAGAAATCCGGCGGATTCCATAATTCGCCGGATTTTACGTTTAAGTTTACCATAATCTATTCCAAGGCTCCTTCACCAGAAACCAAAGCCTGGAGCTCCTCCACAAAGCGGCAGGCGTGGAAGCCGTCGCACAGGGCAAGACAGAAAAACGGCCAGCCCGGGAAAAGGCTGGCCGCGTGTTGTTTGGGATACTCAGCTTTCCAGCTGGGCGGTGTACAGGTGGTAGTAATAGCCGTGCTTATCCAGCAGCTGCTGATGGTTGCCCATCTCCGCGATGCCCTTGTTGGAGATATACAGGATGCGGTCGCAGTTCTTAATGGTGGAAAGCCGGTGGGCGATGATGAAGCTGGTGCGGCCCTTCAGCAAGGCGTTGAGGCCCTCCTGGACCAGGCGCTCGGTTTTGGCGTCGATGGAGGAAGTGGCCTCGTCCAGCACCAGGATTTTCGGGTCGGAGAGCAGGGTGCGGCCAAAGCCCACCAGCTGCCGCTGGCCCTGGGACAGGCGGGAGCCCCGCTCGTTGACCTGGGTGTAGTAGCCGTCCTCCATCTCCCGGATGAACTCGTCGGCCCGGACTGTTTTCGCCGCGGCGATGACTTCCTCGTCGGTGGCGTCCAGGCGGCCATAGCGGATGTTGTCCATAATGGTGCCGGAGAAGATGAAGCTGTCCTGGAGCATGATGCCCATCTGGGAGCGCAGGGAGTGGAGCGTCACCCCGGCGATGTCGTGGCCATCCAGCAGCAGGCGGCCGCTGTTGATGTTGTAGAACCGGGAAATCAAGTTCACCACGGTGGTCTTGCCGGAGCCGGTGGGGCCCACCAGGGCGATGGACTCGCCGGGCTTCACGTCCAGGTTGAAGTGCTCCAGAATGTTGATTTTCCCATCGTAGGAGAAGGTCACATCGTCAAAGGTGACACGGCCCGTAATGGGCGGCAGCTCGGTGGCGCCGGGGGCGTCGTCCACGGTGACGGGCTCGTCAATCATCTCGAAGATGCGCTCCAGGTAGGCCACGGCGTTGATGAAGGTGTTGTACAGGTTGGACAGGTTCAAAATGGGCTGCCAGAACCGCCAGGCGTAGGAGGAAATGGCAATAAGGGTGCCGATCTGCATAGCGGGGCCAAGCATCCACAGGCCGATCAAATACATGGCTCCCACCACCCAGGTGGAAATGTTGTCCACCGAGTACCACACCAGGTTGGAGGTGTACTGGGCTTTCATCCAGGTGTTGTAGCACTTCTTGTTCAGCTTTTCGTAGATGCCGCGGTTCTCCTCCTCCCGGGTGAAGGCCTGGGTGATTTTCATGCCGTCCAGGCTCTCGTGGAGGTAGGCGTTGATGTTGGAGCTCTTGTTGGACACATCCTGCCAAGCGCGGCGCTGGGCGGGCTTAATCAGCAGGACAATCACCAAAAACAGGGGGATGCCCGCCATGACGATAAGGCTCAGGCGCACATCGCACAGGAACATGAACACGGCGATGAGAATCAGGTTGAAAATCTCCAGCACAAAGTTGATGATGCCGTTGGAGAGGGCGTCCGACACGGAGTTGACATAGTTGATAACACGGGTCAAAATCTTGCCGTGGGGACGGTCGTCGTAGAATTGGAAGGGCAGCTTTTGCAGGTGCTCGAACAAGTCCTTGCGGATGTCGTAGATAATCTCCTGGCCCACCACAATCATGTACTTGGAGCGGGCCCGGGCGAACAGCACCGAGGCCACAATGGACACCAGCATGATGATGGCCAGCACCACCAGCTCGGTGTAGTCCTTGTTGGGCACGGACACGTCGATGGCCCGCTGGATGAGCATGGGCCCCAGCAAGGAGCAGGCGGCGGAAATGGCGGAGAACAGCAGGGACAAAATCATCTTTTTCTTGTGGCGGCCAATGTACACGCCGGCCCGGAGCAGATGCTTTATGTTAAATGGGGTTTCCAGGGTCTCGTCAACGTCAAACTTGTTGCGTGCCATTTAAACCACCTCCTTTTCCTCTTCCATGCCGTTTTGCAGCAGGAACACTTCCCGGTAGTAGCCGGGCCGCTGGGACAGCTCCTCGTGGGTGCCGATGTCCACAACCTCGCCCTTGTCCAAGATGACGATCTTATCGGCCCGCTTGGTGGTGGAGATGCGCTGGGCCACAATAATCTTGGTGCAGGGGAAGTCCAGGCTGGCCAGCTGCTCCTGGATGTACTTCTCGGTTTCCAGGTCCACGGCGCTGGTGGTGTCGTCCAGAATGAGGATGGAGGGCCGCACGGCCAGGGCCCGGGCCAAAGCGATACGCTGCTTCTGGCCGCCGGACAGGCCGGTGCCCCGCTCGCCAATGAGGGTGTCGAAGCCGTCGGGAAGCTTTTCCACAAAGTCCACGTCGGCCATTTTGGCGTAGCGTTTCACGTCCTCCTCGGAGAGGGAGCTGTCGCCATAGGCGATGTTGCCGTCCACCGTGTCGGAGAACAGGAACACATCCTGGGTGGCGATGCCGATGGAGTGGCGCAAATCGTGGAGGTCATAGCGGCCCACAGGGGTGCCGTCTATGGTGAGGGTGCCGCCGCTGACATCGGAGAAGCGGGGAATCAAGTTCACCAGCGAGGTCTTGCCCGAACCGGTGGGGCCCATAATGGCCACGGTCTCGCCGGGGTCGATGTGCAAATCGATGTGGCGCAGCACAGGCTGGCCGTGGAGGTTCAAATCCACGCCGGAGAAGTCGATTTCGCCCTTCATGCGGCCCTGGAGCTTTTTGGCGTCGGGCCGGGAGGTGATGGTGGACTTGGCGTAGTACAGCTCGATGATCTTGTTGGCGCTGGCGAAGAACCGCTGCAAGTCGTTGAGGTGCATGCCCAGCATGCGCATGGGGTCGGTCAGCGTCCAGGTCAGGCCGTTGAACAGGGTGAAGGTGCCGATGGAGATGCGCCCGGAGATGAGGAACGCGCCGCCCACCAGCAGCACCGCGATGGACAGGGACTGGGACAAGCCCTCGATGTAGGGGCTGTATTGCAGCCACAGCAAAGAGGCCTTGGTGTTGGCTTTTTTATAGTCGGCGTTCTTCTCATCGAAGCGCTCGATTTCGTAGTCCTCCCGGGCAAAGGCCTTTACCACCCGGTTGCCGGAGATGTTCTCCTGGGCCTGGGTATTCAGCAGGGAGAGGCGCTCCCGCAGGTCTACGTACAGGGGGTGCACACGCTTGGAGAACGCCAGGGTAAGGCCGAAGATGATGGGCGTTACCGCCAGCATGGACAGGGCGAAAAGCCAGTCTGTCACCAGGAACACAATGGAGGTGGTGACAAACAGCACCGTGCAGTGGATGAGCTGCCGCAGCACCCAGGCCACGGCAAAGCGCACCATGTCCAAGTCGCCGGTCAGGCGGGTCATCAAGTCGCCGGTGCGGGTTTTGGAGAAGAAATCCTGGTCCTGCTCCTGCATGTTCTTGTACAAATCCCGGCGGAGCTTAAAAATCAGCTTTTGCGAGCAGCCCTCGTAGGTCATGATGGACAGGTACTGGAAGCTGGTGCGGAACAGGGTGAACCCAATGAGCAGCGCCACCAGGAAAATGAGGTGCTGAAACACCTGCTCGGTGACCACGCCGCTTTCCTGCAGAGGGGAAAACACCGTGTCCATAATCATGGCGGTGATGGTGGAGTTGCCCAAAGCCAACACCGCCAGCAACGCGGTGGAGCACAGGGCGAAGATGTACCGCTTGCGGAAGCCTTCCATCTGTTTCCACACCCACTTTAATTGAAACATACACATTCCTCCCTTCGCGCCGGGCAGCCCAGCGCGGGTTTCTTCCTTGCCCGGACGCCCGCCCCCACCCCCAGGGGAAGGCGCTTTTCCAAGCTCCAATCATTATAAACCTCGCTCCAAAAAAGGGAAGGGGTTTTCCCAAAATTCTCCTTCGGTATTTCGCCGAAAAAGAAGTGAAACATTTCGCTCTTTTGCACAGGCAAACGTTTGCGCTAATTGCAAGGACACAGGGCTGCCCCGGTTTTGGGCGCAAAAAAAGGACGGCAGAAACCTGCCGCCCCTTCCGTATATCATTAAAAAACCGTCTATGGGCGCAACCAGCCGCTCCACGGCATGTAAGACCGTGGGGCCCGCCCCTTTGCTTACGCGTTTTCCCCGGGGGACCCGTCCTCTAGGCGCTGCCAGACGCCGTCCACCACGCCGTAGCGGCGCCGGCGGTTGATGTCCATTTTCCGCCGCACCTCCTGGCCCAGGTCAACATCCAGGATTTCCGCCAGGCCCAGCAGGTAGATGGCCACGTCGGCCAGCTCCTCGCCCAGGTCGGGCTTTTGGCGGGACCAGGCCTGGTAGGCCTCCCCCACCTCGCCGTAAAGCAGGCAGAACTCCATGGACACGTCTGTCACGTTGAAGCCGTGGTCCACCTTGTTTTGGTAGGCTTGGCGCTGCAGCTCCTTCCAATCCTCCATGGCGCGCCCCTTTTACAGGAAGCGGATGGTAAAGGCGTAGCTCTCCTTGCCGCTGGGGGCCAAGGTGCGCATGCCCTTCTTCTGCTCGAAAACGTCCCCCTCAGTGGCCAAGGTGCCGCAGCCGGTCCAGGGCTCCAGGCAGACGTAGGGGCCGTTGTTCTGGGCGGACCAGATGCCCAGCAGGGGGAACTGGGAGAACTCCATCTCCACGCCCTTGCCGGTGGCGGGGTTCACCAAGGCCACGGTGTGGGAGTTGAGGTTCTCGAAAATCAAGGCGTCCCGGGCAAAGAGTTCGTGGCGCAGGGGGATTTCCCGCTCGCCCTCCAGCTCCAGGGTAATCTGGGAGTAGTCCAGCAGCTTGTCCCCCACAATGCCGGGGCAGCGCTGGGTCTCCTCCTTCTCAAAGCGGATGACGTAGTCCTCGAAGGCCGCCTGCTCGTCCACGGGGATGTTGAACCCCGGGTGGCCGCCGATGGCGTAGGGCATGGGCTTGTCCCCGGTGTTCTCCACGGTGAAGGCCGTCTCATAGCCATCCTCCGTGAGGGTGTAGGCCACGGTGAGGGCGCAGGGGAAGGGGTAGGCTTCCAGCGTGGCAGGGTTGGACTCCAGCCGCAGCACCAGGCGGCCCTCCCCCTGCTCCGCCAAGGCGAACTCCTGGTGGCGGGCAAAGCCGTGGCGGCCCATCTGGTGCCAATCCCCGGCGATTTTCGCCCGGCCGCCCCGCAGGCCCCCCACCATGGGGAACAACACCGGGGCGTGGCCCGTCCAGTAGGCGGGGTCGCCGGTCCAGATGTACTCCCAGCCGTCGGGCCCTTTTAGGGACACCAGCTGGGCGCCCAGGGAATCCACCTGGGCGGTGTATGTGCCGTTGGAAATTGTGTAAAGCATGGTTGGCTCCTCCTTTTTCCCAGTGGGATATCTGCCCCTATTATAGCAGGCGGAAGGGCCCCGCGCAAGAAAGCCGCCGCTTTTCTAAAAAGTGCCCGTTTACCTTTTTTCAAATTTGTGCTAGGATAGGGGCAGCACAACAAAAGGAGGGCGTGTATGCGCGCAGTGATACAACGGGTGAGCCGGGCGGAAATCACCATCGACCACCAGGAGACACGGGAGATCGGCCAAGGGTTGGTGGTGTTCCTGGGGGTGATGAAGGGCGACACAGAGGCCCAGGCGGAGTTCCTGGCGGAAAAGGCCCAGGGCCTGCGGATTTTCACCGACGAAAACGGCAAGATGAACCTCTCCCTGGAGGACATAGGCGGGGAGATGCTGGTGGTGTCCAACTTCACCTTGGGCACGGACTGCAAAAAGGGCCGGCGGCCCTCCTTCGACATGGCGGCGCCCCCGGCGGAGGCGGACAGGCTCTACCGCCACTTTGTGGAGCGCGCCCGGGGACTGGGCATCCGCAAGGTGGAGACGGGGGAGTTCGGCGCCCACATGGACGTGCTCTGCGCCAACGACGGCCCGGTGAACATCATCATCGACACAGAACGCATTGGAAAGTAACTGTATGACGGGAGGAATTGTACAATGGACCGCGCTTTTACCCAAGAACTGATGGAAAAAACAGGCTTCCCGGCGGAGGCCCGGCAGGCCTTTACCCAGGCGGAGGAGCAGCTGCTTTCCGCCGGCCAAGAGGCGGCCCTGGATGGCGCCGTGGAGTTCTACTATGAAAACGACCTGAGCACCAAGCTGGTGGAGCCCCTGCTGGAGGAGATTGCCCAGGCCAGCGGCGTGCACCTGTACACGGTGTGGGAGCTGTTCCTCATCCAGGCGGCCAAGCCCGCCCGGGAGGGCTACCTGGAAAAGGGCGTGCCCGAGGACATCGTCTGGGACACCTGGGAGGACTTGAAGTACAAGGCCATCGAGTGCAAGAACGTCCAGGGGGTGTGGGGCAACTTTGTGGCCCACTGGTACCCCATCTTCTTCTCCAACGACATTGTGAAGCTGGGGCGGCTGGAGTATGAAAACGTCACCTACGAAGGGGAGGTCCCCTATGAGAAAAACGGCTGCGTGGTCCGCCCGGGGGACAAGGTGAAGAGCGTGCACATCCCCTCCAGCGGGGAGCCCTTTGACCAGGCCGCCCGGCTGGCCTCTTACAAAAAGGCCTACCAGTTTTTCAAAGAGGAGCTGCAGGGCGGGCCCCTGGTGTGCGTGTGCGGCTCTTGGCTGCTGTACCCGCCCTACCGGGGCATCCTCTCCCCCACCTCCAACGTGGTGAGCTTTGCCGGGGACTGGGACATCCTCAGCAGCCAGGAATCGGAGGAATTCCACGACGCCTGGCGGGTGTTCGGCGCGGCCAGCAAGCTGCCCCCCGAGCAGTGGCCCGAGGACACCTCCATGCGGCGGGCCTATAAAAAGTGGATTCTGGAGGGCCACAAGGCGGGCTCCGGCTTTGGGGTGCTGCTGTTCGACGGGGAAAAAATCCTCAACCAGTGAGGCGGCCATAGAAACGGAACTGGACCTAGACCTGCTGCGGGTCTTTGAGAAGGAGCCCGGCTCCTTGGAGCTGTACCTCACCCTGGAGCAGCGGCTGCGGGAGATGCTCCCCGCTATGCGGCGCAAGGTGGGCAAGACGGAAGCCGCCTTCTATCTGCGGCACCGGTTTGGCAGCGCCTCGTTGCTGGCGGTGCGGCGGAAGGCCCAGCGGCCCTCCCCCTACCTGACGGTGAGCTTTGGCCTAAGCTATCCTCTGGACAGCCCCCGGGTGGACGCCAAGACGGAGCCCTACCCAAACCGGTGGACCCACCACGTGATGATCGGCTCGGCGGAGGAGATAGACCAGGAGCTGCTGGGCTGGCTGTGGGAGGCCGCCCAGTTCGCCGCCAGCAAGCCCCGGAAGGCGGCGGGCAAATGAAGCAGGGCGTGATTTTATGCGGGCTCAACGGCAGCGGGAAAAGCACCTTGGGCCGGGCCCTGGCCCAGCGCCTGGGCTGGGAATTCCTGGACATTGAGGACTGCTTCTTTCCCAAGACGGACCCCAGCTGCCTTTACGCCAACCCACGCTCCCCTCAGGAGGCCGCGGCCCTTTTGGTGGAGCGCGCCACCGCCGCGGAAAACTTTGTGCTGGCCAGCGTCAAAGGCCACTACCCAGGGCTGGCGCCGCTGCTCACCGGGGCGGTGTGGCTGCGGGTGGACAAGGCCACCCGGGCCCGGCGGGTGCGGCAGCGCTCCTATGAGAAGTTCGGGGAGCGGATGGGCCCCGGGGGCGACCTGTTCCAGCAGGAGGAAGATTTCTTCGCCTTTACCGCCCAGCGGGAGGACCGCGAGGTGGAGGCCTGGCTGGCCACGTTACGCTGCCCCGTGGTGGAGGTGGACGGCACTTTGCCCATCCAGGAGAATGTGGAGCGGCTGGCTGGCCGCTTTTCCCACCGGTAAAACACAAGAAACAAGCCGCCGTGGAGCTTTCCCGGCGGCTTTTGTTCTGCGCAAAAACAGGGCCGGCAGAAGTTGCCGGCCCTGTTCCGAGGTAAAATATGAAAGGACGAAAACCCTTATACTCTGTTTCTGCCGGGGAACGCCATGTCCGCCCGGGGGATGTAGCTGCGCCGCCCCTGCCGGGCGCGCTTCCCGCAGCGCTTCTCCCTGCGGTAGACAGCCAGGCCAATGGCCACAATGGCCAGCATACCCAGGAAAGCGCCCACGCAAACCAACGGCGAGGCCACCAGCTGCGGAGGGACGGAGGCGGAAAGCTGCGCCGCTGGGAGGGCTTCCTCCACCGCGGGGAGGCTGGGGCCTGTGCCCGGGTGACCAGGTGCAAGGCGGCCACGGCCGTCACGGTACAAACCAGCACCAACAAGAAAGACAGGAAATTTCGCAGCGTCTTTTTCCGCATCCCGCACACTCCTTTCTCCGATGGGCCACCTGCTCCGGTGGTTACACATCGATGACAAGTGTTACAATTTGGTTACATTCTAACACGGGTTTGTAAGAATTGCAAGCCCCTTTTTCACTGTTCATAAAGAATTCACAGCTGGGGACAAAATGTGGGGGCAGAAACAGGCATTTTCAAGGAAAAGCACAAAATTTGGGGCCTTTTAGCGAAACAGCGTGCACTGGCCGCTCTCCCGGTACCAGCGGATGCGCTTTTCTATCTCCGCCCGGGGACATTGGAAATAGGCCGCCAGGCAGTCGATGCACAGGAACTCCTGGGCGCCCCGGTGCACCAGCTTGCGGTAGATGGCGATGTCGTCCCCGCCCAGGGGAGCGCCGCACTGCTTGCAGGTGTTGTAGTTGGCCATCACTTGCGGACCAGCTTGGCCCGGTACACGGCGCAGTCGTGGGGCTCCAGGACGTTGACGTACCGCTCGAAGAAGGGGCCCTCGTTTTCATGGGTCCAGCAGTTGTACATCTCCAGGCCCACCCCGGCGGAAACCGGCAGGCCCAAATCCCAGAACTGCAGGGACATCTCGCTTTTCACATCCCCAAAGTTGAACATGCCAATGGCCAGGGAGCCGTCGCTCATGGGCTTAACCAGCGAGAGCACGTTCTCCGGGTTGTTCCACTGGCGGATGCAGTAGGGCCCCCGGCACTCCATGTCCTGGTTGATGGCCAGCACGTCGGCGTTGGTGAGGGTCGCCTTGGTGTAGTCGCTCATAGAGCGGATGTCGCAGCCAATCATCAAGGGGGAGTTCATCATGGCCCACAGGGAGAAGTGGGTGCGGTACTCCACATCGGTGCAGCCGCCAATGGCACCGATGTACTCGCTGTTGCTGCCGCCGTGCATGCCCACCACCAGCATGTCGATGTCGTTGTGGCAGTAGGGGCCGGAGAAGGGCGTCTTGTCCAGCTGGGACAGGGCCAGCTCCTTGATGGACTGCCAGCTGTCCTGAATATCCCCGGTGGAGCGGAACAGCTGGGCGCCGCTGCCCTGAATCCACTGGTGGACGTTGTCGCTGCCCCAGTTGCAGGCGGAGAACAAAATATCCCGGCCGCAGTTGCGCAGGGCCAGGCTCATGCGCTTGTAGAGGATTTCCCCATCGGCGTGGAGGGGCTTGTAGCAGTTGTCGTACTTCAAGTAGTCCACGCCCCAGGAGGCGAAGGTCTCCGCGTCCTGGAACTCGTGCTCAAAGCTGCCGGGGTAGCCCGCGCAGGTGTGGGTGCCGCAGCAGGAGTACATGCCGAACTTCAGCCCCTTGCTGTGGACGTAATCCGCCACGGCCTTCATGCCCTGGGGGAACTTCTCCGGGTCCGGCACCAGATAGCCCTTTTCGTCCCGCTGCTTCAGGCTCCAGCAGTCGTCGATGACCACGTACTCATAGCCGGCGTCCTTCAGGCCGCTTTCCACCATGGCGTCGGCGGATTCCCGGATGAGCTGGTCGTTGATATTCCAAGTGAAGGTGTTCCAAGAGTTCCACCCCAAAGGCGGGGTCATCCCCAAAAATTTGTCCTGCATACACAGTGCCTCCTATCGGCTGGATTTGCTTTCATTCTAGCCAGAATGTTGGGGAAAGTCAATCACTGTTTTGCGCTGTCCTGTCACAATCTTGCGCCCGGGCAAAACGAAAAGCCCGCAGGGCAGCACCCCGCGGGCCTTTGTGGCTTTGGTAAAAAACTTACTTCAGCTCAACCTCAGCGCCAGCCTCGGTCAGCTTGGTCTTGATGGACTCGGCGTCGTCCTTGGAAGCGCCTTCCTTAACGGTCTTGGGAGCCTCGTCAACCAGAGCCTTGGCTTCCTTCAGGCCCAGGCCGGTGATTTCCTTGACAACCTTGATGACGTTGATCTTGTTGGCGCCAGCGCTCTTCAGCACAACGTCGAACTCGGTCTTCTCTTCAGCAGCGGGAGCAGCGGCAGCGGGAGCGGCCACGGCAACAGCAGCGGGAGCAGCGGCGGAAACGCCGAACTCCTCCTCCAGAGCCTTAACCAGCTCGGAGAGCTCCAGGACAGTAAGGGACTTGACTTCTTCAATCAGGTTGGTGACTTTCTCAGACATGATGAAATACCTCCATGTGTAAAGTAATTGGCAAAATAAGATGCAAAATGGGTTCCCGGGGTTTCCCGGGGGATGCCCTTAGGCGCTCTGCTTTTCGGCAATGGCGTTGAGGGCGATAACCAGACCACGGATGGTGCCGTTGAGCACGTTGGCAAAGCCCTGGATGGGGCCGTTCAAGCCGCCGAGCACCTGGGCCACCAGGACCTCCTTGGGGGGCAGCTTGGCCAGCTCGTCAATGCTCTTGGCGTCCACAGTGTCGCCGTCGATAAAGCCGGCCTTCACCGTGAAGTTCTCGTTATCCTTGGCGTAGTCGGACAGAATCTTGGGGGCGTCCACATAGCCGTTCTCGCTGTAAGCGATGGCGGTGGCGCCGTGGAGATGCTCCTCCAGGCCCTCGATGCCGGCCTCCTGGAAAGCCAGGGACAGCAAGGTGTTCTTCACAACCTTGTACTCGCAGCCAGCCTCACGCAGCTGCTTGCGCAGCTTGGTGTCTTTCTCCACCGTGATGCCTTCGTAATTCACCAGGACACCCACATTGGCCTTTTTAAAGTCCTCGGCCAGCTGGGCAACCTGCTGTTTCTTCTGTTCTAAGATTTTCTCGCTGGGCAATTCGTTTCACCTCCGGATGTGAAAGTAAAATCAAAAACGCCTTTCCGGGGAATACCTCGGAAAGGCGTCGCAAGCAACATCGGGAAACCGCGCGGCAGCACCGCGCCGGGGCCTGCGCCCCTGTTTCACACACTGCTTGTCTTTCCTCGGCAGGCCGGACAAAACCGTTTACAAACCTGCTGTCTTTGGATGGACAGCTTATTTATTATAGCAAAGGGAACCGGACTTTGTCAAGCCCCAAATTACCACAGCTTAGATAAACTTAGCGGGGTTGATCTTCACGCCGGGGCCCATGGTGGCGCTGACCACGCAGGAGCGGACGTACTGGCCCTTGGCAGCGGAAGGCTTGGCCTTCACAATGGCGTCCATCAGGGTGTCGAAGTTCTCCTGGAGCTTCTCCACGCCAAAGGAAACCTTGCCGATGGGGCAGTGGATGATGTTGGTCTTATCCAGGCGGTACTCGATCTTACCGGCCTTGGCATCGGTAACAGCCTTGCCAACGTCGGGGGGAACGGTGCCAGCCTTGGGGTTGGGCATCAAGCCGCGGGGGCCCAGCAGACGGCCCAGACGGCCCACCTGGCCCATCATGTCGGGGGTGGTGATGAGCACGTCGAAGTCCATCCAGTTTTCACTCTGAATCTTCTGGACCATTTCCTCGCCGCCCACAAAGTCGACGCCGGCAGCCTTGGCCTCCTCTTCCTTCTCGGGCTTGCAGATAGCCAGCACGCGCACGCTCTTGCCGGTGCCGTTGGGCAGGACAATGGCGCCGCGGACCTGCTGGTCGGCGTGGCGGCCGTCAACGCCAAGCTTCACATGAAGCTCGACGGTCTCGTCAAATTTAGCAGTGCCAGTCTTGACGCAGATGTCCAGGGCCTCAGCGGTGTCGTACAGCTTGCTGCGGTCGATGAGCTTTGCGCCTTCCACATATTTCTTACCGTGTTTCATTGTATCTTTCCTCCAGTGGTAAATATCGGATTAAAAAGATTTCCTCCCACTCGGGAATCAATCGACTACTTCGATACCCATGCTGCGGGCGGTGCCGGCAATCATGCGCATGGCACTTTCCACAGAAGAGGCGTTCAGGTCGGGCATCTTCTGCTCGGCGATCTTCTGCACCTGCTCGCGGGTAATCTTGGCGACCTTCTTCTTGTTGGGCTCACCAGAAGCCGTCTCGATGCCGCAGGCCTTCTTAATGAGGACAGCGGCGGGCGGGGTCTTGGTGATAAAGGTGAAAGAGCGGTCGGCGTAGACCGTGATGACGACAGGGATGATAAGGCCCACATCGTTCTTGGTACGCTCGTTAAATTCCTTGGTAAACGCCATAATGTTCACGCCATGCTGGCCAAGCGCGGGGCCTACAGGCGGAGCCGGGGTTGCCTTGCCGGCAGGGATTTGAAGCTTGATAAAGCCCGTAACCTTCTGAGCCATTTGTTTGCACCTCCAAAATTCGTGGTGGATGACGGCGCGGCCGTGAGAAAGATTTCAGCCGTGCCTCCCACAGGGGCGTTGCCCCTCACATCAAAGCGGGAGGGTTTCCCGCTTGCTGCCTTGCTACTTTGCCGCTGTTTTTTCGCGGGGCGCGGCCGCCCTCTCTGGGGAACGCCCAGGCCTGGGGCATCAGTCCACAGGCTCGGCTTGGTCCAGCTCCAGCTCCACGGGGGTTTCACGCCCAAACATGGAAACGGTGACGCGCACGCGGTTTTTCTCCACGTCCATCTCCTCCACCGTGCCGATGAAGCCCTCCAGGGGCCCGTCCACGATGTTGACGGAGTCGCCCACCTTGTAGCTGACCTCCACCTCTTTGTTCTCAATGCCCAGCCGGGCCACCTCGTCCTCCGTAAGCGGGATGGGCTTGGAGGAGGGCCCCACAAAGCCTGTGCAGCCGCGGATGTTCCGCACGGCGTACCAGGATTCGTCCGTCATCACCATTTTCACGATGACATAGCCGGGGAAGATTTTGCGTTCCACTTCCTTGCGCTTGCCCGCCTCGGTGATTTCCGTCACCTTTTCGGTGGGCACGCGAATCTCTTGAATCAGTTCCTGCAGTTGGCGGTTCTCCACCGTTTTCTCCAGGTTCGAGGCCACTTTGTTCTCGTACCCAGAGTAGGTGTGCACCACATACCATTTCGCTTCTTCAGCCATCTGCTACCTCCGTTTTCCTGAAACTCCCCTAGGGGATGTTTACCCGGCCACGTCCATCACAAGACCCAGAAGGTTCATGAACACGGTGTCCAGCAGGAAAACGAACAGGGCTGCCACGATGATGGTCACCAGCACCACGCCGGTGTTCTTAAACGTGGCCTTGGGGGTGGGCCAAACAATCTTTTTGACCTCGCCCTTGCAATCGCGGAAGAACTTCGTCACGCGCTTTACAAAGCGGACAAAACCGTTTTCGGTCTTTTTGACGTTTTCTGCCATGTCTCCCGCTCCTTACTTGGTTTCCCTGTGCAGGGTGTGCTTGCGGCAGAACCTGCAATACTTGTTCATTTCCAGCCTGTCGGGATCGTTCTTCTTGTTCTTCATGGTGTTGTAGTTTCTCTGCTTGCACTCGGTGCAGGCCAGCACGATTTTGACTCTCATTGTTTGTCGGCACCTCCGTTTTACGGAAAAATTTTTGGGGCGTTTCGCCCCGGCCTCCCTCGGAAAAACAGGCACAAAAAAAGAACCTCTTTTTCGAGGTGCTACCAGTATAGCACAAGAGGTTCTTCTTTGTCAAGGCTTTTTCCTTGGCGGCGAGGCGGTTTTGCCGGCAAACTCCCGCAGCCGCTTGGTGGTGGCAGCTCCCCCAAAGGGGGAGGCGAGACTTGGCTCTCCCTTCGGGAGAGCTGGCACGGCGGCAGCCGTGACTGAG
>ERZ809296.3036-NODE-3036-length-14852-cov-5.574711_pt1 | contig 14852 bp, 10 predicted proteins | sample MGYA00520511_ERZ809296 | MGnify/ENA primary metagenome ERZ809296 (study PRJEB31576, sample SAMEA3212662) | Homo sapiens | biome: human-gut; feature: human gut; material: fecal | place: Sweden | collected 2012 ... | reverse complement strand
CCACTGATAAAACGTGGTTCCAGGGAAATACGCATCTGGTTATCAATTTCAATTGGTTTCTCAATGCGCTGGATTTTGTCCAGCATTTTTACACGGCTCTCAGCACGCTTAATGGATTTCTCGCGGTTAAAGGAGCGGAGCTTGGTGATAACAGCCTCCTGATGTTTGATCTCTCTTTGCTGGTTCAGGTAAGCCTTGTACTGGGCGTCACGCAGCTGCGCTTTTTTCAGGGCATAAGCGGAATAGTTGCCTTCGTACATTCTCATCTGGGCAGCCTCGATCTCCACAATCTTGGTAACTACCTTGTCCAGAAAATAACGGTCATGGGAAACGATAAATACAGCACCCGGGTAGTTAAGAAGATAGGTCTCAAGCCATGCGATGCTCTCCATATCCAGATGGTTGGTAGGCTCGTCCAGAAGGAGAATATCCGGTTTGGAAATCAGAAGCTTGCCAAGTGCAACCCGGGTTTTCTGACCTCCGGAAAGGTTCTCAATCTGTTTGCCGTAGTCTTCTTCTTCAAATCCAAGACCTTTTAAAACTCCTACGATTTCACTTTTATAAGCGTAGCCGTTTTCCAGCTCAAACTGGTGCGTCAGGCGGGTATAGCTGTTCATCAGGCTCTCAAGTTTGTCGCCTGCTACGTATTTCATTTCCTGTTCCAGAGAACGGATCTTGTCCTCCATATCCAAAATGTACTGCTTGGTGGTCATCAGTTCTTCGTAAATGGTGTGATGACCGTGGATATCCTGGTACTGGGCCAGATAACCGATCTTCTTATCCTTGGCAATGACCACTTGACCGGAATCCGCGGAAATCTCCTCCATGATAATACGAAGAAGAGTCGTTTTTCCCGCACCGTTATTGCCGATGAGAGCGGCCTTTTCCCGTTCTTCTATGTGAAAAGAAGCATCCTGCAGGATTACCTTTTCCCCAAAAGATTTGCAGATGCTCTGACATGATAAAATCATAAGTTCCTCCTTAAAAAGGCGGTTCTGTATACACAGAAACAGCATTATTAGAATGTTCAATAGTATATTATACTTGAAAAATTTATTTTTTGAAAGAATAATTGTCAAATCACAAAAAAAATTGCAAAAATTTGTAATTCTGCACAACTTTAATTGACAAGAAAATAACATTTCGGTATAATTGACATAGTGTTACGCGGGCTGCCGATTACAGGTAATGTTCCGCGATGCGTTTTTAGCGGAAAATTACAGGCAGCGGAAACAAGGAGGGGAACATTTTGGATGCAAAAGAGATCTCAAAGGCGGTAATTAAGAGATTGCCAAGATATTATCGCTATCTGGGGGAGCTGATGGAAGAGAAGGTGGAACGTATATCTTCCAACGACTTGAGTAAAAAAATGCATGTGACTGCTTCGCAGCTCCGACAGGATTTAAATAATTTCGGCGGTTTTGGACAGCAGGGATATGGATATAATGTAGAATATCTTTATACAGAAATTGGTAAAATACTGGGACTGGACACCATTCATCCCATGATCATCCTGGGTGCAGGTAATCTGGGACAGGCACTTGCCAATTATGGAGACTTCGAAAAACGTGGCTTCCGCCTGGTAGGGATTTTTGACGTAAACCCGGTTTTGGAGGGGATTTCCGTTCGCGGGATTGAGATCCAGATGGTTAGCAGTCTCCCGGAATTTATCAGGGAGAATCAGGTGGAGATTGCCATTCTGACCCTGCCGAAGAATAAGGCCAAGGAGATGGCGAAGGTTCTTATTGACAATGGAATCAAGGCAATCTGGAATTTTGCCCATACAGATCTTGACGCCCCGGAGGATGTGATCGTAGAGAACGTTCATCTGTCCGAGAGTCTGATGGCACTGTCTTACAACTTAAGCCAGTATCGTAACGAACATAAAGAAAACAAAGAATAAAAGTCAAAGAGGACTGCTGCTTGTCTCGCTGAAGGATTTACAGGAGACCGGGCGGCAGTTTTGCATTAGGAGTGGCCTTATGAAAAAAGTTGTAACCTGCAGTCAGATGAAGCTGCTTGACCATGGCACTATTCATAATATGCATGTTCCCTCCCTGGTTCTCATGGAGAGGGCGGCACTTGCCACAGCAGAAGAGATCCGGAAATATCTGGAAAAGAAAAACGGTTCTGCTAATTTGAAAAAAGAACGGATTCTGACCGTCTGCGGATCTGGCAATAACGGAGGTGACGGCATTGCCATTGCAAGACTTCTGCATCTGGCGGGAATCCGTTCTGAGATTTATCTTGCAGGAAATCCGGATAAAATGACAGAAGAAACCCGACATCAGTGGGATATTGCCATGAGCTACCAGGTACCGGTAATGAATAACCCTGTATGGGATGAATATACTGTTATAGTAGACGGAATTTTCGGCGTTGGACTCTCCAGGGAGATTACCGGGAATTACAAAGAGATAATTGACCATATGAATGAAGCTCCTGCGTATAAAGCAGCGGTGGATATTCCGTCTGGCATTCATGGAGATACGGGAGCTGTTCTTGGAACTGCTTTTGAGGCAGATCTTACCGTAACATTTGCGTATAAAAAATGTGGGCTTTGTCTGTATCCGGGAAGAGCTTATGCTGGCAGAACTGTGGTGGCGGATATTGGGATTTATGACCGGGACCGTGATGGCAGTGAGCTTGCAAGCAAGGCTGCCTGGCATATGGAAAAATCTGACGTGAAAACTCTTCCGGCAAGAAAACCATGGGGAAATAAAGGAACATTTGGCAAGGTCCTTCTTGTAGCGGGTTCGAAGGGAATGTGCGGAGCAGCCTGTCTGAGTGCCAGTGCAGCACTTCATGGAGGCGCCGGGATGGTGAAGATCCAGACTGTGGAAGAGAACCGGATTCCTTTACAGAGCCTTTTGCCTGAGGCAATGCTGACCAGCGAATTTGATGAGGAAGCCAATAGGAAAAATTTAAACTGGTGTGATGTGCTGGTAATCGGTCCAGGGCTTGGAACAGAAGGCTCAGGAAAGGAAAGAATGCTTTGGTTCCTGGAAAACGGAACAAAAGCAGGAAAGCCTGTTATACTGGATGCAGATGGTCTGAATATTCTGGCAATGCATCCACAATGGATGAAATTCATAGGGAAACAGACCATTCTCACACCCCACATGGGCGAGATGAGCCGTCTTTGCGGCTTGGATGTATCAAAACTAAAGGAAGACCCTGTAGCCCGTGCTTATCAATATGCAGAGAAAAGTGGCGGTGTTCTGGTACTGAAAGACGCATGTACAGTAGTGACTGACCGGAATGAAAAGCTGTATCTGAATCTTTCTGGTAATTCGGGAATGGCCACAGCAGGAAGCGGAGATGTACTTTCCGGTATTATCGCAGCTGTTCTCTGCATGTATTTAAGCTGTGAGGAAGAACAGGAGCTTTCCTATAAAGCTGCCCTGGCAGTATATATTCACGGTCTTTGCGGTGATATTGCCAGAGAGAAAAAAGGATCTCACGGCATGACGGCGAAGGATATGATCGAAGCACTGCCGGAAGTTTTGAAACTGGCAGAAGTTCAGAGTAAAGAATGAGAATTGTGACGTACATTTTGCAGAACGCCTTTTGGGGCATGCTCTGATAAATTTAGAAAATCGAGGAAAATGTTATGGAAAAATACAGCAGAATCAAAGCATTGATTTCTCTTGACGCAATCAGATATAATTTTGAACAGATGAAGAAGAACATAAAAGAGGGTACAAAGATCATCGCAGTGATCAAAGCGGATGCATATGGTCACGGTGCAGTACCTATTGCGAGAATGCTTGAGGAATTTGATTATATATGGGGATTTGCTGCGGCTACAGCCCAGGAGGCATTACAGCTTCGAAGAGCCGGGATCACAAGGCCGATTCTGATCCTGGGGCTGGTATTTGAAGAATATTATAAAGAACTTGCCGAAAATGATGTGCGCATGGCCGTCTGTGATTATGAGACTGCCAGGAAGTTTAACAAAGCTGCTGAAGAAGCGGGCAAAAAAGGTCTGATCCATCTGGCTGCTGATACAGGCATGACCAGGATCGGATTTAAGGACAGAGAAGAGAGTCTGGAGGAAATCCGCAGAATTGCAGCTCTTCCCAATGTGGAAATTGAAGGTTTATTTACTCATTTTGCAAGAGCAGATGAATACGACCGCACCCCGGCAATGGTTCAGCTGAAACGATATCTTGATTTTGCTGATCTTCTGGAAAAAAATGGAATCCATATTCCACTGCATCACTGCTCCAATAGTGCCGGAATAATCCGTGTACCGGAAGCCAACCTGAACATTGTCCGTGCAGGAATTACCATTTATGGAATTTATCCCTCTGAGGAAGTGGAAAAAGACATCGTAATGCTGAAACCTGTAATGTCACTGAAGAGTCATGTTTCCTACGTGAAGGATGTGGAGCCGGGGGTTCAGGTAAGCTACGGTGGAACCTACACGACAGATCATGTTACAAAGATGGCAACAATTCCTGTGGGATATGCAGATGGATACCCCAGAATGCTTTCTAATAAAGGCTGGGTTCTGATCCATGGAAAAAAAGCGCCGATCTGTGGCAGAGTCTGCATGGACCAGTTTATGGTAGATGTGACAGAAATTCCGGATGTAAAGACAGGGGATGAAGTGACACTGCTTGGAAAAGATGGGGATGAGGTTATCAGTGCAGATACACTGGGAGATCTGTCCGGCCGTTTTTCTTATGAATTTGTATGTAATATCAGCAAACGTGTGCCAAGAATCTATATCCGCGATGGGAAAGAGTGCGGCGAGCTGACATATTTTGACTGAGGATACCCAGAAAAATTGTGACGCACATCCTTTGGAAAGTCTTTTGCAGGTATGCGTCAGGTAAGAACAATACAGACGGAAAGGATTCCGTTACCGGCTTTTGCAAGAATCCGTAACGAATTGCGGGAAAAATACCACACATGTATACACATGAAAAAAGTTGGAAATACTTATTTTCAGAAAAGTAAAAGTAAAACGGAGTGTGAATTGTGTGGTAATTAAAAGAGGGGATATTTTTTATGCGGATCTTCGGCCCGTGGTGGGAAGCGAGCAAGGAGGTATCCGACCGGTACTTATTATTCAGAATGATGTAGGCAACAGACATAGTCCTACCGTGATCTGCGCAGCTATTACATCCAAAATGAACAAGGCGAAGCTGCCCACCCATATTGAGATTGATGCATCGGCCTATGGAATTGAAAAAGATTCTGTAATTTTGTTAGAACAGCTTCGTACCATTGACAAGAGAAGATTAAAAGATAAAGTATGTCATCTGGACGGTCCTATGCTTGTCAAGGTGAACCATGCTCTTGAAATCAGCCTGGAGCTTACATTCTCTTGACGAAAAGAAACTTTAGTGATATAGTTGTAAAGTCTCAGCGGCATTGACTGCCGCAATTGCACATTCGTGCTGCTGTGGAATAAGGAAGCAGCAGTATGTTTTCGTTACTGCGAAGGTAATAAGCAGTAACGCTGTCTAGGAGGAACAAAGGTTTAATATATGGAATCTGGCAGTAGTATGCCCCTGGCGGGCTTTGTCATTTTATTATTGCTTTTGTGGCTGAATGGTATTTTTTATGGATTTTCAGCTGCAGTGCACAATCTGAGCGAAAACGAAGTGGAGAAACGGGCGCAGGAAGGAGATAAGAAAGCAGTCTTTCTTCTTTCCCTGATCAACAATCCTGTTTCATTTGTCAATGCGATTCCGCTGATTGTTATGGCTTCCGGAGTCTGTTTCGGAGCATTTATCGTTCCATGGGCTACCGAGACCTTTCATCCCTACATAAAGCATTTGGCTGCATTGATCCTGGTGCTTGCACTGGTGATCATTCTGCTTGCGTCTCTTGGTATTCTTACATTCAGGAGAATCGGAACCTATCACCCGGAAAAATATGCATATCGGTATATGAAGATTGTAGGATTTTTTACCAGGATCCTGTATCCTTTTACTATGTGCGTAACCTTTATTGCCAAGCTGGCAGCAAGGCCATTTGGTGTTGCTTTTAATCAGTCAGAGGATCCGGTGACGGAGGAAGAGATCATTTCCATTGTAGATGAAGCCCATGAGCAAGGTGTCATTGAGGAAAACGAAGCAGAGATGATCCAGAATATCATGGAGTTTACGGACACTGAAGCCAAGGACATTATGACGCATCGCAAGAATGTGATCGCATTTGATGAGGAGGACAATCTTCAGACCATTGTGGATACCATGCTTGAGAAAGGAAATTCCCGTTATCCTGTATTTAGAGAGACGATAGATAATATAGTAGGAATTATTCATTATAAAGATGCTTTGAAATTTCTCACCAGGAATTCCTGGGCGAAGTTCAAACCCCTTAAGGATCTGCCGGGATTGATCAGAGAAGCTTCTTTTATTCCGGAGACAAGGGGAATCAGTGATCTTTTCAAATCCATGCAGATGAAGAAAATTCATATGGCAGTGGTAGTGGACGAGTATGGACAGACTTCAGGAATTGTCTCAATGGAAGATATTCTGGAGGAAATCGTAGGAGATATTCTGGATGAATACGATGAAGACGACAGTACGTTCCGGACGCAGAAGGATAACAGTGTGATCATTGACGCACTGGCGTATCTGGAAGATGTAGCGGAAGAGCTTGGAATTGATTTCGGTAAAGTGGAATTTGAGACCTTAAATGGTTATCTGACGAATCTTCTTGGACATATTCCTACAGAAGATGATCTGGATAAAGAAATTGTTGTAAACGGCTACCGTTTCAGAATTCTTTCCCTTGGCAACAAAACCATCGGAAAGGTGCGGGCCGAAAAGATAAAAAAAGAACCAAAAGGAGAGGATAAGAAATGTCAGGACATTCAAAATTCGCAAACATAAAGCACAAGAAAGAAAAAAACGATGCTAAAAAAGGAAAAATCTTTACCATCATCGGTCGTGAGATCGTAATGGCTGTTAAAGCAGGTGGTCCGGATCCGAACAACAATGGTAAGCTTCGTGACGTTATTGCAAAGGCAAAGGCAAACAACATGCCAAACGATACCATTGAGCGTGGTATTAAGAAAGCAGCCGGTGCTGATTCCGCAGACAGTTATGAGAAAGCTGTATACGAAGGATATGGTCCGAATGGTGTTGCCATCATCGTTGAGACTCTGACTGATAACAAGAACCGTACAGCCAGCAACGTAAGAAACGCTTTTACAAAGGGTAACGGAAGCATTGGAACCCAGGGCTGTGTATCCTATATGTTCGATCAGAAGGGTCAGATCATCATTGACAAGGAAGAGTGCGAGATGGACGCTGACGAACTGATGATGACCGCTCTTGATGCAGGTGCTGAGGATTTCAATGAAGAAGAGGACAGCTATGAAGTTCTCACTGCTCCGGATGATTTAGGCGCAGTACGCGAGGCTCTTGAGGCCGCAGGTGTTCCGCTTCTTGAGGCACAGGTTGCCATGATCCCGCAGACAACTGTTGAACTGACAGATGAGAAATCCCTTAAGGATATCCAGAGAATCCTTGATCTTCTGGATGATGACGACGATGTAACAGATGTATGGCATAACTGGGACGAATAATTTAATCAGATTTGCAGATACTACCTCCATACGATTGTATGGAGGTATTTTTATGCAGCAAAGAGAGGATAATGAAGCCGAAAGCGAAAAAAAAGAATCTGTGGAAAAAGAAGAACAGCAAAATAAGCAGATCCGTGATATGGGACAGGTTATTTTAAATGAGAATTCTAATAAATATAAAGTGGAACTTCTGACGATCATCGGTGAGGTAGAGGGGCACGAATCGGCGCCGTCTCACAGCAAAACTACAAAATACGAGCATGTTTTGCCAAAACTTGCCATGATCGAGGATGACAAGTCTGTGGACGGACTTCTGGTTTTGCTTAATACTGTGGGCGGTGACGTGGAAGCTGGTCTTGCCATTGCAGAGATGATCGCCTCTTTAAGCGTGCCAACAGTGTCCCTGGTACTTGGAGGCGGTCACTCCATTGGTGTTCCCATGGCTGTTTCCGCGGATTATTCTTTTGTAGTTCCCAGTGCCACCATGGTGATCCACCCTGTTCGCACAAATGGCATGTTTATTGGCGTCGCCCAGTCCTACCGCAACATGGAGAAAATCCAGGACCGGATCACCACCTTCATTTCCAGTCACACTCACATGTCCCAGGAAAGACTGGAAGAACTGATGCTGGACACTACGCAGCTGGTAAAAGATGTGGGAACTATGTTAGAAGGTCCGGAGGCAGTGAAAGAAGGTCTGATCGATGAAGTTGGAGGAATGAAAGAAGCTCTTGGGAAATTATATGAATTAATTGGTGAAGAGAAAAGCAAATCCCCTGAAAAATGAAAAATTATACATTTTTTGGAAAAATATAAGAAAAACAGGAGAATTTTATTTTACTAACCTGTCTTTTTGTGCTATAGTGTTATAGGATATGACCGACACAAGTGTCCATACAGCGGACATATACATGAAGTGACGGTTAAATATAGGTTACTGCCCGCGGAGTGAGCAGCAACAAATATAGTACTTCAGGAGGGAACTATGTATAAGATACTCAACGCAGAGAAACTTTCTGCAAATGTTTTTCTTATGGATGTGGAAGCTCCTCGTGTGGCTAAGCATTGTCTGCCTGGCCAGTTCGTCATCGTGAAGATGGACGAAGTAGGAGAGAGAATTCCGCTTACAATCTGCGACTATGATGCAGAGAAAGGTACTGTAACAATCGTTTTCCAGCCGGCTGGTGCTTCAACAACCAGAATGGCCCAGCTGAAAGCAGGCGATTACTTCGAAGATTTTGTTGGACCTCTGGGACAGCCATCTGAACTTTGCCATGAAGATCTCGAAGAGCTTAAGAAGAAAAAAATCGTTTTCGTAGCAGGTGGTGTTGGTACAGCTCCTGTATATCCTCAGGTGAAATGGCTTCACGAGCATGGCATTACCGCTGATGCGATCGTTGGTGCCAAGACAAAGGATCTCCTTATTCTTGAGGACAAGATGAAAGAAGTATGTAATCTGTATGTTACTACAGATGATGGTTCTTATGTACGTAAAGGTATGGGTACAGATGTACTTCGTGACCTTGTGCAGAATCAGGGCAAAGAGTATGATCTCTGCGTTGCAATCGGACCGATGATCATGATGAAATTTGTCTGCCTGTTAACAAAAGAACTGAACATTCCTACAGTTGTCAGCATGAACCCGATCATGGTAGACGGAACCGGTATGTGCGGAGCCTGTCGTTTAATGGTTGGCGGCGAAGTGAAATTTGCCTGCGTAGACGGACCGGAATTTGATGGACATAAAGTTGATTTCGACCTTGCCATGAAGAGACAGCAGATGTATAAGACCGAAGAGGGACGTGCTCTTCTGAAGCTTCAGGAAGGCGATACCCATCACGGCGGATGCGGACATTGTGGAGGTGACAAATAATGGCAGATGTATTAAAGAAAGTACCAGTCAGAGAGCAGGCTCCTAAGGTTCGTGCTACTAACTTTGAAGAGGTTTGCCTTGGTTACAATAAAGAAGAGGCAATGGAAGAAGCAAACAGATGCCTTGGCTGTAAGAAAGCAAAATGTATGGAAGGATGCCCGGTATCTATCAATATCCCAGGCTTCGTTCATGAAGTAAAAGAAGGAAACTTTGAAAAAGCTTACCAGATCATCGGTGAGTCCAGTGCTCTTCCGGCTGTTTGCGGACGTGTATGTCCTCAGGAGACACAGTGCGAGGGTAAATGTATCCGCGGTCTGAAAGGGGAAGCTGTTTCCATTGGTAAACTGGAGCGTTTCGTTGCTGACTGGGCGAAGGAGAATGGTATCAAACCAGTTCCGGCTGCACAGAAGAACGGACATAAAGTTGCAGTGATCGGTTCCGGTCCTTCCGGACTTACCTGCGCCGGAGATCTTGCAAAGATGGGTTACGATGTAACAATCTTCGAGGCACTTCATAAAGCTGGTGGAGTTCTTGTTTATGGTATTCCGGAATTCCGTCTTCCAAAAGACAAAGTAGTTGCAGCAGAGGTTGAGAACGTAAAATCTCTGGGTGTTAAGATTGAGACCAACGTTATCATTGGTAAATCCGTAACAATCGACGAGCTTCTTAAAGATGAGGGATTTGAGGCTGTATTTATCGGATCCGGTGCCGGACTTCCAATGTTCATGGGAATCCCGGGTGAGCAGGCTAACGGTGTATTCTCCGCTAACGAGTACCTGACACGTAACAACCTTATGAAAGCATTCCGTGAGGATTATGATACTCCGATCGCACATGGCAAGAAGGTTGCTGTTGTTGGTGGTGGTAACGTTGCTATGGACGCTGCAAGAACTGCACTTCGTCTTGGCGCAGAGGTACATATTATTTATCGTCGTTCAGAAGCAGAGCTTCCTGCACGTAAAGAGGAAGTTCATCACGCAAAAGAAGAGGGCGTACAGTTTGATCTTCTTTGCAATCCTGTTGAGATCCTTACAGATGACAAAGACTGGGTAACCGGTATTAAATGTATCCGTATGGAGCTTGGCGAGCCGGACGCTTCCGGAAGAAGACGCCCTGTTGAGATTCCTGGTTCTGAGTTTACCATCGACGTTGATACTGTTATTATGTCCCTTGGTACAAGCCCGAACCCGCTGATTTCTTCTACAACCATCGGCCTTGATGTAAACAAGAGAAAATGTATCATTGCTGACGAAGAGTTTGGTAAGACTTCAAAAGAAGGCGTATATGCTGGGGGAGATGCTGTTACAGGTGCTGCCACTGTTATCCTTGCTATGGGAGCAGGTAAAGCAGGTGCACGCGGCATCGATGAGTATATTAAGAGCAAATATGCAAAATAAAAGCTGCTGGCCTCAAAATGGACAGTAACAAATATATGCACCTTTTTTCTGAAAAGTAAGAAGGTGTGAGTTCCCTGTCTGGGATTTCGGTTTGAAATCTCAGGCAGGGTTTTTTCTATATATTATAGCGTGTTTGAAAAATCATTCCTGCAATCTGCAGACAAAACAGTCGTTCGATTAAAGTTGTATCTTTGCCTGTTTTGTGGTATAATAGGTACGCTTGACGGGTTTTCGCAACCCATCTTATCCCAAAGAAAAGGAAATATTGAATATGTCAGTTTTACAGGCGATTTTATTAGGAATTGTTCAGGGAATCACGGAGTTTCTTCCTGTGAGCAGTTTCGGACATCTGGCAGCCATAGAAAATGCAATGGGAATTACACGAAACACTGCAGTCCTTTTTGAAGTGCTTCTTCACATAGGCACGATGGTGGCAGTTTTTTTTGCATTCCATGAGGATCTTCGCCGGATCGGAGAGGAGCTTCTGGGCATGATCATGGATATAATCGGGAATGTAAATATCTATTTTCACAACAGGAAAACCGGTGAGAATCTCCACTATGCCAGAGTGGTGCACGGAACATACCGTAAATTTACAGCGATTATGGCTGTATCATTTATTCCCACAGCATTGCTTGGATACATTTGCAGAAGACTGGTGACAAGAGCGGCGATTTCCCCGCTTCTTCCAGGAGCATGTATCCTTGTGACAGGAGTGTTTCTCCTTGTGACAGACCTCAGTAATATCGGTGGAATCAAGACACCGAAAGATGTGACTTATGACAATGCCATGTGGATTGGAATTTGTCAGGGGATTTCCGTATTTCCAGGTATATCCAGATGTGGAATGACGATTTGTGCAGGCTTATTATGCGGTTTCAGCAGGAAATTTGCAGTGAAATATTCTTATCTTATCAGCATTCCGGCAGTTCTAGGCTCTCTTTTTCTGGAGCTTGGACAGTTTACCACGCCAAAGATGAGTGTGTCTCTTGGATTTACCTATGTCTTTGGTATGATCGTGGCGGGAGTAGTTGGATATTTTATGATACGCAATCTGCTCCGCATTTTGCAGCATGCGAAACTGCGCTATTTCGCATTTTACTGTTTTGTGGCAGGAGCCATAGCGCTTATTAGCAATTTTGCATAACTGTCCGGCAGGAAAGCTTACAGAAACACGGATCGGTTACAAATTTGCCTGATGAAGGGGGAACTTTTTAATGGCAGCGTCTAATACGCCGAAGAAATCAACAACCAAACGTGGTACATCCGCGAAGAAAAAATCTTCCGCACGTACCCAGTCTAAACAGAATACAGCAGGAAAGCAGTCAATATCCAGCGGCTTTCAGACGGAAATCATACTTCTGGTGCTGATGGCAGCAGCGATCATTCTTATGGTAAGCTGTGTTGGACTTGGTGGAAATGTTGGAGGAAGCATCAGCAAGGTACTCATGGGAGTAATGGGACTGATGGCTTATATTTTTCCCGTTGTACTTTTTATTATGGCGGCATTTCTGATCTCCAATAAGGGAAATGTGCTTGCATATAAAAAAACAGCAGCTGCCGCAGTTCTGTTTCTGATCTGCTGTGGACTGGCACAGCTTTTTACAGAAGGCTATACAGAGAGTACAACTCTTGCAGAATATTACAGGATCAGTTCTGAGTATCGTACTGGTGGCGGAGCCATTGGAGGCGCAATCTGTATTTCTACAATCTCCGCATTTGGAACCATCGGTGCTTATGTGATCATTGTACTTGTGATCCTTGTATGTTTGATCCTGATCACGCAGCATTCTTTCCTGGGATTTTTGTATAAGATTTATGATAAGATCCTGGAAGCTGTGAAGGGGCAGCAGGCGCTCTATCAGGAGGGAGCACCGGAGCGTCAGCTGAAGAAGCAGCTGAAAGTCCAGCAGCGCCAGCTGGCAGCCCAGGAGCGCCGTGAGAAAAGGATGCAGGAGCTGGAAGCTGCACTTGCCGAAGAAGGGATTGCTTCAGATATGGTGGAAGAACCATCCCGTTTTGAGAAAAAGGCAGCCAAACAGAAAGGGAAAAAGGCTTCCAGGACAGCTGGAAATGATTCCAGGGCAAATTCCCGGATGAGAATGCGTGGAAATAACCAGACCCGGGGCAGAAGAGGAGAAAACCTGGATTCTACAAGCTTTCTTGCAGGGACAGATTTATTTGAAGATAGAAATTCCGAGGAAAGCGGGGAATCTGTGGATCAGGAATTTCCTTTAAATCCAGAGAATGCCATGAATCCGGGAGATGCAGGATCACTGGAGAATATGACTACAGTGAATGGAGAATTTTCCGAGAGTGCTTCTGCTCAGAATCTTCCGATTAATACAGGAAAGTATGTGGATATCAGTGAGTATCGGGTCCAGGATGATAATCTGTCAATTGATGACAGAGAATCACAGGAGGAAACACAGCTGCAGTTTGCAATTCACCGTTCTGAGCCAGAGCAGTCAGACGAGCCAGATCTGAATACGAGCGCCTCCTCTGGACAAGATGATCCTGTACCGTCATATTCTATGGAAAAGGATACCACGGAAGAGGACGGTACTGTCTATATGAAAAATCCAGTTAGCAGTGACCAACCAGCTGAGGCAGAGGAAGAAGAAAACAGTTATGATGGAGTGGATTTTAATGAAGCTATGGCTACCATGCAGAATGCAGTTGCTTTGACGAGAGATACTTCTGGCGCAGCAGGTGGCGCTGCCCATGGATCTCCTGTGGCTTCTGGCGCCCACACTTCTGAGGCTTCTGGTGAAATGGCAGTGAGGAATGAAGCTGCGGATGAAACTGCTTCCCGTCAGTCTGCGAAGAATCCTAAGTCTTCCAGGCAGGAGATTGCCAACGGAATTGTAAATATCCAGCATGAGATCAAAACCCAGGAAGCGGCGGTGAAAAAGGAATATCAGTATCCGCCTGTGAATCTTCTGAAACGTGGAAATGGGAAATCCCAGGGAGATTCTGATTCCCATCTTCGAAAGACAGCTCAGAAATTACAGGAAATCCTGTATAATTTCGGAGTAAATGCCAAGGTTACAAACGTAAGCTGCGGACCTACAGTTACCAGGTATGAGCTGCAGCCGGAAATGGGTGTAAAGGTAAGCAAGATCGTAGGTCTCTCTGATGATATCAAGCTGAATCTTGCCGCGCCGGATATCCGTATCGAAGCTCCGATCCCGGGTAAAGCAGCTGTAGGTATCGAGGTACCAAATAAAGAACACAGTGCGGTTATGCTCCGTGATCTGATCCAGAGCCCGGAGTTTATGAATGCCAAATCCAAGCTGGCTTTTGCTGCTGGTAAAGATATTGAGGGTAAGACGATCGTGGCAGATATTGCCAAGATGCCCCACCTTCTGATCGCAGGTTCCACCGGATCTGGTAAATCTGTTTGTATCAATACACTTATTATCAGTATTTTATATAAAGCCAAGCCAGACGAGGTTAAGCTGATCATGATTGACCCGAAAGTGGTAGAGCTTAGTGTTTATAATGGTATCCCGCATCTGTTCATTCCGGTTGTCACAGATCCGAAGAAAGCTGCCGGGGCTCTGAACTGGGCAGTAAATGAGATGAGTAACCGTTACAATACTTTTGCAGAGTATGGGGTACGAAATCTGGAAGAGTTTAACCGCAAGATTGAGAAGATGAAGTTCCCGGAGGGAGAGCAGCGCCCTGAGAAAATGTGTCAGATCGTCATTATCGTAGATGAGCTTGCAGACCTTATGATGGTTGCACCAGGGGATGTGGAGGACGCTATTTGTCGTCTGGCCCAGCTGGCCCGTGCTGCAGGCATCCATCTGGTTATTGCTACCCAGAGACCGTCTGTCAATGTCATCACCGGGCTGATCAAGGCAAATATGCCGTCGCGTATTGCCTTTGCAGTCACTTCCGGTGTGGATTCCAGAACCATTCTGGATATGAATGGTGCTGAGAAGCTTCTTGGTAAAGGAGATATGTTGTTTTATCCGCAGGGCTACCAGAAGCCTGCCAGACTGCAGGGAGCCTTTGTTTC
>ERZ809296.3028-NODE-3028-length-14897-cov-4.797534_pt1 | contig 14897 bp, 12 predicted proteins | sample MGYA00520511_ERZ809296 | MGnify/ENA primary metagenome ERZ809296 (study PRJEB31576, sample SAMEA3212662) | Homo sapiens | biome: human-gut; feature: human gut; material: fecal | place: Sweden | collected 2012 ... | reverse complement strand
GCGTGACAGGCATGTATTCTAACCAGCTGAACTACCGCACCAGTTTCGTTTTGCGTGTGCAAAGATAGAACGCTTTTTTCAATTCTGCAACTCTTCGATTCAAAAAAATAGAATTATTTATCTCCTATTATCTCCGACAGAAATACAAGGAAATTGAAAGAGTCTCATATTCAACGCAAAACTCACACAATTAAAGCAAATGAATATTATGCCGCGCACACTCGGCAATTTGCTCCTCGGGCCAAATACTGGCCTGTACCTCGCCAATGTGTGCCTTTTGCAAAAGAAACATCGAGAAACGCGATTGCCCTATCCCCCCGCCTATCGAGAGGGGTAACTCGTCATTCAACAGAGCCCGATGGAAAGAAAGCTGAGCCCGCTCGGGACAACCGCAAATATCGAGCTGACGCAACAGAGCCTCTTTATCCACCCGTATCCCCATCGATGAAAGCTCGACCGGAGTTCCCAACACGGTATCCCAAAAGATAATATCGCCGTTCAGGCCCAAATAACCATCGCTGTTGGGAGTCGTCCAATCGTCATAGTCGGGAGCGCGCCCGTCATGACGAGTTCCGTCGCTAAGCTGCTGTCCTATACCGATAAGGAATACGGCCCCATACCGACGGGCAACGGCGGCTTCCCGTTCTTTCGGAGACAAACGAGGATACTCTTGCAACAACTCCTCGGTATGTATAAACGTAATCTCGTCAGGCAAAGTCGGTGTAATGTGAGGAAACTCGGCATAGATGAGACTCTCACACTCTCTGATAACCTTATAAATACTTTTCACGGTCTTTTTAAGGTATTCGACATTACGATCCTCCCGTGTAATCGTCTTCTCCCAGTCCCATTGATCGACATACAACGAATGAAGATTGTCAAGCTCTTCGTGTGTGCGAATCGCATTCATATCGGTATAAAGCCCGAATCCCGGTGCAATGTCATATGCACCCAATTTCACCCGCTTCCACTTGGCGAGCGAGTGAACGACCTCGGCCTGTCGCCCGCCCATATCGGCAATGGGAAAAGATACCGCCCGCTCGCTTCCATTCAAGTCGTCGTTCAGCCCCGTACCGGAAAGAACGAACAAAGGAGCTGTTACCCGACGCAAGTTAAGCGTCTTGGACAATCGTTCTTGAAAAGCATCTTTCAACATTTTTATTGCCATTTCGGTAGTTTCGGGCAACAACTTCAATTTATATTTCGGAGGAATTATCAGTGACATTAGGATTCTCTTTGGTTAATATTATATTCACTTCGTATAAAATATTTGCAAATATATATCATTTTTCCAATAACAGAAATTATATTATATCAAATTGAGAAGTCAAACGCACAATATTATAACTTTTATAAAAAAGATTGTCGAATAATTTTAATTTTCTGAAACCAAAAGACAAAATAAATTGTTTATAAATATACACCTATAAAAATTATATACTTTTGCACCGAAAAAATGCGAACATAAGCTGCGGTTTTGCCGGCTCTACCTTCGCACGAAAAAACAAAATTCACACTCATGGATACAAACCGACTTGGCACTATGCCCGAGCCAAAGCTCTCGAAAGAAAGCGAACATAATCTTGTTTTCAAACCCATTACACTGGACTCTCTTTCCGAAATCGAACCCTTCCTGCACCGACAATGTTACCGCACCTGCGACTTCTCGATCGGCGGCATCTACATGTGGGTAGATTATTTCGGCTACGAATATTGTATTTCCCAAGATACGCTGTTTATCAAAGGAGGAGAGGAAGATAATTTGCAAAACACGGCTTTTGCCGTACCCGTCGGCAAATTGAATCTGCAAGAATCCTTACCGTTACTGAAAGAGTATTGCTGCCGACACAACGTCCCGTTCATTTTGTCGGCCGTACCCGAACCGGCCGCACTGGAAATTCAACAACTTTACGGCTGCCCGATAACCGAATTGCCCGACTGGGGAGACTACCTATACAATGCCGTAGACCTTGCGACATTAGTCGGACACCGTTTTAACAAAAAGCGCAACCGAGTAAACAAATTCAAAAGCACCTACCCCGATTATCGCTACGAGATGATCACATCGCAGAACCTCCCGGAAATAACAGCTTTTTTCGAGACCTACAAACAAGAATATCAAAAAGATAGTTTGCTGTTCACGTACGAAGAAAGCAAAGTGGTTCAAGTATTGCACGAATATGAAAAACTGAAATTTGAAGGAGGCGCTCTGCGGGTATCGGGACAAATCGTAGCATTTTCTATCGGCGAAGTTATAGGCGACACGCTTATCGTCCATATCGAGAAAGCCCGTAAGGAAGTGGCCGGGGTATACGAAGCCATCAATCAATTCTATTCGGCGCAAATGGCCGAAAAACACCCCGAAGTGAAATACATCAACCGAGAGGACGATGCAGGGGATGCCGGCCTACGTGAAGCCAAACTGTCGTATAACCCCGAAACCATCTTAAAAAAATACAATATCGCACTTAACGAATACACTCTGTAAATCTATTTTTCTTACATAAAGACAGCTTTTCACCGCTTCCTCTTCCTTTTCTCATAAAAACAGCCGATATGAGTTTCAATTAGCCGTTTGCAAATAGGCTTGGTTTTGGACAAAGTTTATATTATCTTTGCGCAGTATGCCATTATAAAACAGACTCACAAAAAAACAAGTATATGAAGAAATTGCTATGGGCCATTCTTGCGACGGCTATCATCGCAGGCGCAAATCCCGAGACATGTTATGCCAAAAAGAAAAGTAAGAAAAATGATAAGAAAGAACAGGTAAAAGACACGACTGCCAAAGAGTCGAAATACGAAAAGCTCATCAAAGGAGCTAAGACTCAAAAGGGTATGTTCACGCTACACATTACGAATGACAACAAACTGCTGGTTGAAGTACCCGACTCGTTGATGAACCGCACGTTCCTGTTGTCGAGCCGTGTAGCCGCCACGACCGATCCCAAAATATTCGTCGCCGGCGAAATGACGACCAATCCGTTCATGATACGATTCAGCAAAAACGAACAGTCGCTCTTCATGCACCTCGTTCAGCACCGGAACATCATCGACGAGAACGACCCCATAGCGGCATCTTTTGACAAAAATTTTGGAGACCCTATTATCAAAGCATTTAAAATCTCTGCCAAAAACGGGAAAGACGTGGTAGTCGACATGAGTGATTTTTTCAAAGGCAATGAAAAAATCATCAGCCCTATGCCTACTCCGACTCCCGGCAGCTCTTCCAAAATAAAAACCGGAACCTACACGGCCGCCAATTCCTATATCTTAGGGGCAAAGAGTTTTCCTCAAAACAGTGAAATCCGTTCGGTATTGAGCTTTACCGGCGACAATAATTGCACCGTCACTATGCATCGCTCGTTGGTTCTTCTTCCCGAACGACCTATGACACCGCGTATCTACGACCGTCGGGTAGGATTCTTTTCGAGCGGTAAGAATATCTATTCCAGCGACAAAGATCGTATAGACTACACCAAATATGTACATCGCTGGCGTCTCGAACCGAAAGAGGAAGACCGCGAAGCCTATTTCAGAGGTGAACTCGTAGAACCGGCCAAACCCATTGTTTTCTACGTGGACAGTGCCTTCCCCGATAAATGGAGGGACATCGTAAAACAAGGCGTAGAAGATTGGAATACGGCATTTGAAGCCGCCGGCTTCAAGAATGCCATTATTGCACGCGACTATCCCAAAGACGACCCGGACTTCGACCCAGACGACATGCGGTACAGTTGTGTGAAATATGCCGTGACCGACATCGCCAACGCTATGGGTCCGAGTTATGTAGACCCCCGCAGCGGCGAAATTCTGACAGCCGATGTCATCTGGTATCACAACGTAATCTCTCTCGTTCACAACTGGCGGTTCGCCCAGACAGGAGCTGTGGATAAACGGGTGAGAAAGGAAACCTTCGACAACGATGTCATGCGCGAATCTTTACGCTACGTCGCTTCGCACGAAATAGGTCATACACTGGGACTGATGCACAATATGGGGGCCAGCTACTCCTTCCCTATCGACTCGCTGCGCAGTCCTTCGTTCACGCAAAAATACGGAACCACGCCCAGTATCATGGACTATGCCCGTAACAACTTCGTGGCACAACCCGGCGACTACGAAAGAGGAGTACGGCTCACGCCGCCCATTCTCGGTGTCTATGACATTTACGCTATCAACTGGGGATATCGTCTCATACCCGATGCAAAAACACCGAAAGACGAAATCCCTACATTGGATAAGTGGATCGAAGAGAAAAAGGACGATCCCATGTACACTTTCGGAGCACAACAGTTCCCCGGAGCTTACGACCCGACAGACCAGACCGAAGATTTGGGAAACGATCATTTCCGCGCAGGAGAAATGGCGGTTTCCAACCTCAAAATCATTATGAAAAATTTCGAAAAATGGCTGTTCGACGAGGGTAAAGATTTCGCTACGATTCAAGAGCAATATGCCGCTATCGTACAACAATACAACCGTCACCTGCGACACGTCACTCCCTATATAGGCGGTGTGCTCTTCAAAGAAGTGAGACAAGGAGAGAATGAACTACCCTACACTTATCTGGACAAAGCTACGCAGAAAAAAGCCATGCGGTGGATTTTGAACCAAGTACGCACCTATCGAGACTGGTTGATGCCGGCCGATTTAATGCAACGAATCAATGCACCCACCAACTATGCCAGTTCGGTTCACCGTTATATTCCGGCCTACCTTGTCAACCCCACGGTGCTGTTCCGCATTCAGGAAGGCGGTATCATAGGCCCCGTGAAAAATTACACGCTAGACAGTTACCTCAACGATTTGATCGCCGAAGTATTTAAAACGACTTATCAGGGACGTAAATTGAACAACATCGAACGCGACTTGCAAAGCGAGACCATCAATCAATTCATTCGCTATTCGTCGCTGAAACCGACTTCATCGGGGATAAGAAATTTAGACTTCACCGACGACATCGATCTCGAAAGCGAAGCGTTCCCTTGCAGCCACGCCCTTTGCCGTCACCACGATTCGGAAGAGCAATCGTTCACCCGTATCAACATGGGGCCAGCCCTATCGTCGGCCGATATGGCTCCTTACATGACCGGTGCGCTCAAAAAAGTATTGGCGTTATACAAGCAAAAAAGAGCAGCCACGGCCGACAGTGCTACCCGCAATTTCTACGACTATCAGATCATCACGATAGAAAAACTATTTAATAATTAAACTCCGATGAAAACAAAGAGGTAAGAAAAAACATTATTTTTGGAGTACGTCTTTGTAAACATATAGAATGAAAGAATTTATTTTAACCCAAGAAGAAACCGAACGCACCGTTTTAGTGGGATTGATCACCAACACCCAAAACGAAGCGAAAGCAAACGAATATCTCGACGAACTGGCTTTCTTGGCAGAAACGGCCGGAGCGTTGCCCGTGAAGAAATTCCTTCAACGGCTCAACACCCCCAACTCCCGCACTTTCGTCGGGTCGGGAAAACTGTCCGAAATAAAAGCATACATCGAAGAAAACGAAATAGGCATGGTCATCTTCGATGACGACTTGTCGTCGAAACAGGTACAAAATATCGAACGGGAATTGCAAGTGAAAATACTCGACCGCACCAGTCTCATTCTCGATATTTTTGCCAAACGGGCACAGACTGCCAATGCCAAACGTCAGGTAGAACTGGCACAATACCAATATCTGTTGCCCCGACTCACCCGGCTGTGGACTCACCTCGAACGACAACGAGGAGGTATCGGCATGCGTGGACCCGGCGAAACTCAGATAGAGACCGACCGGCGTATCATTCTCGACAAGATTTCTCACTTGAAAGAGGAGCTGAAAAGCATAGACCGGCAAAAAAGCATCCAGCGGAAAAACCGAGGGAAGCTGGTACGAGTAGCATTAGTCGGTTATACCAATGTGGGGAAATCCACTTTGATGAACCTGTTAAGCAAGTCGGAGGTCTTTGCCGAGAACAAACTCTTTGCCACGCTCGATACGACCGTGCGCAAAGTGATTGTCGACAACCTTCCCTTTCTGCTCTCCGACACAGTAGGATTTATCCGCAAACTGCCTACCCATCTGGTCGATTCGTTCAAATCGACACTCGACGAGGTGCGGGAAGCCGACCTCCTGCTACACATCGTGGATATCTCGCATCCGGCTTTCGAAGAACAAATAGAAGTAGTCAATAAAACCTTACAGGAAGTCTGCGACTCCACCGACAAACCCATGATACTCGTGTTCAATAAAATCGACGCATTTTCCTATGTGGAAAAAGCGGCCGACGACCTCACCCCGAAAACGAGAGAAAACATTACGCTCGACGAATGGAAAGAAACGTGGATGGGAAAAATGCACGACAACTGCATTTTCATATCGGCCAAAGAGAAAAAGAACATCGACGAATTGAAAACGCTGCTTTATCAACGGGTGAAAGAGATACATACGACGAGGTTCCCTTACAACGATTTCCTGTTTCAACACTACGACGAAATAACGACCGACGAAGAATCCTGAATCCATAACCGGGCTACCCTCCGGCCTCTTACAAAATTTGTCCGATGAAAAATTACCGTAAACTCAATATTGCAGAAATCAATCAACTCACGACTCAATTTTGTACGGCCGAGGACTGGTCGAAAATAAATGTAGTCGAAGGGTTCTCTCCCGATCATATTACCCACACCCGTTTTTCCGGGGAAATCGAGCTGGGGATATTCGAAAAAGAGATGGAGCTTCCGGGTGGATTAAAGAAAAAAACGGGACTCCACCACGTCACCTTGCACAATTGCTCGATAGGGAACAACTCATTGATAGAAAACATTCCCAACTATATAGCCAATTACCGGATAGGAAGCGACTGTTTCATACAAAATGTAAACCTCATTCTCACCGAAGGCGAAAGCTGTTTCGGGAATAATACCGAAGTATCTGTATTGAACGAGACAGGAGGTCGGGAAGTACCCATTTACAATCGGCTGTCGGCACAACTGGCCTACATCATCGCCATGTATCGGCATCGCCCCGACCTGATAGCCCGCCTTCGAGAAATGATAGAGGCATATTCCCTCGCACAAAAGAGTTGCTACGGGAAAATAGGCAACGGCGTGCACATCGTCAATACAGGAACTATACGAAACGTTTGTATCGGAGATTACTGCCAGATAGACGGGACATCGAGACTCGAAAACGGTAGTATCAACAGCAACCGAGAGGCTCCGGTATACATCGGGCCGAATGTTACGGCCGAAGATTTCATCGTCAGTTCGGGAGCTCATATAAGTGACGGTGTAGTAATGTCTCGTTGTTTCATCGGACAAGCCTGCCACCTCACCCATCTTTTCTCGGCTCACGATTCGCTCTTTTTCAGCAACTGCCAAAGCGAAAACGGCGAAGCGTGTGCTATCTTTGCCGGCCCCTACACGGTCACCATGCACAAATCGAGTTTGCTCATTGCCGGAATGTTTTCTTTCCTGAACGCAGGCAGCGGGTCGAACCAAAGCAACCACATGTACAAACTCGGCCCTATCCATCAAGGAGTCGTCGAACGGGGCTCGAAAACGACCAGCGACTCGTATATCCTGTGGCCGGCCAAAGTAGGTGCATTTTCCCTCATCATGGGACGCCATGTCAATCACCCCGATACTTCGGGCATGCCGTTTTCCTACCTGATAGAACACGGAAATCGCTCTTATCTCGTTCCCGGTGCGAATCTCAAAAGCGTGGGAACGATACGCGACGCACAAAAGTGGCCCAAGCGAGACAAGCGCACCGACCCCGACAAGCTCGATTGTATCAACTTCAATCTGCTCAGTCCCTACACCATACAAAAGATGCTGCAAGGCATCGACACATTACAGGGATTGAAACAGACATCGGGTGAAACGTCGGAATGTTACTCCTTCCAAAGCACTACGATCAAGAACAGCTCCCTCAACAAAGGAATAGACCTGTACACCCTCGCTGTCCATAAATTCATGGGTAACTCGATCATCAAACGACTCGAAGGAGCACCGTTCTCCGATCTGAACGATTTGCACGACCGGTTGAAACTGACCGACTCCCTCGGAGAAGGCGAATGGATAGATCTGTCGGGATTGATTGTACCCAAGCAGGCTGTCAAAGACGAAATAGACCGTATCGTCGGTAATCCCGATTCCACGTTAGAAGAAACCGAATCTTTCTTCCAAGCCATGCATCGGCGTTACTACGACATGGAATGGACATGGGTTTGTTCGATAATGCCCCGTTGGTATGGAAAAACAGTCGACCGTCTGTCCCCCAGAGATATTATCCGAATCGTACGGCAATGGAACGAAGCCGTTGTGTCGCTCGACCGAATGCTCTATGACGATGCCCGCAAAGAATTTTCAATGATTTCCCGTATCGGATTCGGTGTGGACGGTTCTACCCGGCAGCGGGATTTCGATTTTGAACAGGTTCGGGGTGAATTTGAGAACGATGCCTTCGTTAAGATGGTCTGCAAGCACATCGAAGATAAAACCGCTTTGGGGAACGAGTTGATAGGCCGCCTCGAAACATTGATGACATCGATGCCTCAGCATTAATATCATTTTACCAATCCATAACCCGAGGACGGAAAAAGTACATTCGTACTTCTCATTTCAAAATTTGCCCGAAAAGTGTAACGATTTTTTGTTGGACGATACCGAGCAAACTGCCGACACGCTCGTTGTCCCACTCTCCCTTCCGACGAGCCTCGTCCAACACGATTCGCCCCTCGGCGTATATTTCTTTTTCGAGCGATAACAATCTTTGGGCATATCCGTTACCTTCGGGATTATAAAGCAAAGCCATATGCAAATAATGCGGGCCGCTACCCCTTTCCAAAGAAAACACTTTATTTTTCAATCGGTTCGACCACTCGCACAACGGAGAGCGCACAGAATCTTCCGACCCTTGCAACAGGGTCGGAACACCATACTCGCAGCCGATCCACACCGGCAACACGACCGAACAGGGAGGATACCCCAACATCGTCCACATGGTAGTGAATACAGGAGACTCTCCCGATTTCACACCTTCGATGACAACAGAAGCCGATGTACTGCGACGAGGTATGAAATCCTGATCGACTACCCATGTATCGGTCGTAAAATCCCTTCCCAACAAAGTGTGATAAAACGAGCGGGAACAAATGCCTGTAATCCATTCGGGCGTAATACTGCGCTCGGAGGTAGCACGTGAAAACAACCGGGCGGCATTATCGTAACGGATATAACCATAACCTTCGTTCGGCCTCCCCGATACAGAATAATTGGTACGAAGCAGATAACCGTCGGGACTATCTTTTACGTCATAACGGAATACCTCGTAACTATTCACTTCGAAATAGGCAGCTCCACCCAAAGCATCGACCACCCCGAAGTTAGCCTCCACCCCTATCGGACGAGGAAGAGAATAGAGTAACCGGGCGAAATCCTCTACCGTACGGCACTCGCCCAACGCTTGTTTCATCACGACCCCTTCTCGATCGGACAACGATGAAGTATCGTTTTTAAGATTATATGAAGCCGTATTCATGATAGCGAATCCAGAAGTATTATACCCGGCCCACACTTCGTTGGCCATCGTATCGACCCCGTTCACAAGTCCGACAAATTCCAACTTTCCTCCTTCTGCTTCGAAATGAACGATACGATTATTCAAATCCGATGCATCCCGATGTTTCCACAACAACGGACGCCCGTCGGGTGTTACCCGCCCCGAAACGACGGCAGAAGTACACGGGTACATAGGTATCCAGCCCACCAAATAGACAATAATAACACTCAACAATTTACGCATAACATCATCTTCACATCAGTGCGTAAAAATAATATAAGAAATATTAGAATCAAACACACTCGTATAAAAGTGTACAAAAAAATTGCAATAACAAAATCATAAATCATACAATCTACTATTTCCGCTTTTATTTCATTCATAAAGAACCCACCAAATAAATACTCATCTCTGGGATATACAAACTCAAATTGCCGGTTGGAAATTATAAGGTATCGCACCGAAACACCGTTCGAGAAGATAAAGGATACAAAGGGGGAACCAATTAATTGGTTTCACCCTTTGTTTATATTATCTTTGCATCGGGAGGTGAAAATAAACTTTCGGTACGATCGAGAATGTCTGCTTTCGCTCCCTGCTTGCACGGTATTTACATAAACCATCAATGGAAAACTAGTTATGGAATATATTTTTGAATTGGAAATGCAAGTGCGCGACTACGAATGCGACATGGAGGGAATCGTTAACAATGCCATCTACCAGCACTACCTCGAACATACCCGTCACGAATTTTTAGCATCATCTGGAATCTCATTTATCGAGATGCACGAGAGAGGTGTAGATCCGGTAGTCAATCGCATCGAAATAAACTATAAAACACCGCTCCGCAGCCGCGACAAATTCATCAGCAAATTATACATGCGCAGGGAAGGCATCAAATATGTCTTTTATCAAGATATTTACAAGACTTCAGGAGAAACATGCATCAAAGCTGTCGTGGAAACGGTGTGTACCGTAAACGGACGAATAAGCCGAGGTGAAGAATTTCTCCCTTATTTCGAGAAGTATCTGCAATAATCCTTTTCTCATTCAAGCCATTATGGAACAAGAGGTGATATATCGTATTGCATTATCCCGATTAAAAGGAATAAACAAAGCCCTCGCCCAGCACATTCATGAAACGGTCGAAAGCCTCGAAACTTTCTTTGAATTACCGGAATCCCAACTACAAAAAATTACCGGGATAAAGGGAAGGATTCTTCACGAAGACAACCGGCAAACAGCCTTACAAGAAGCCCGCAAGGAAATGGAATTTATCCGAAAAGGGAACATCGAACCTCTCTATTTCACAGAGCCGAATTATCCCCAACGGTTACTCGATTGTATCGATGCCCCACCCTTGCTCTATTATCGGGGTAATGCCGATTTAAACTCTTCTAAAATAATCAGTATCGTGGGAACGCGCCGAGCGACCGAATACGGTAAAGATTTCTGTGAAACCTTGATTCGGGATTTATCGGAATATTTTCCTCAACTGGTTATCGTCAGCGGATTGGCGTATGGAATCGACATTTGCGCCCACCGTTGTGCCCTGCGACATGGCTTAAACACGATCGCAGTCCTTGCACATGGATTGGATCACATCTATCCGGCGAACCACCGTTCCACAGCCGTAGAAATGGTATCGCACGGAGGGTTGCTCACCGAATATACCGGCTACCACCGTATGCATCCGGCATTTTTTGTCGCCCGCAACCGCATTGTCGCCGGACTCGCAGATGCCGTAATCATCGTGGAATCGAGGGAAAAAGGCGGGGCACTCATCACTGCCGGTATAGCCGAAAGCTACCACCGTGATGTATTCGCTCTACCGGGAAGCATACAATCCGAATCGTCAGCCGGGTGTAACCACCTGATACGCCGGAATCGGGCAGCCTTAATAACCTCGGCCGACGATCTCGTCGAAGCCATGTGCTGGAACGCCCCACAGAAACAAATCGTGCAACGTTCGCTTTTTCCAGAACTCACCGACGAAGAGCAAATTGTTACGAACTACCTGACGCAAAAGGGAGAAGGACAGATAAACCGCATGACCGTCGACCTGAACCAACCCTTGTCACAACTGCTCTCCATACTGGTGGAACTGGAATTTAAAGGTGTAGTAAAAGCCTTACCGGGAGGCATCTATAAATTATAGGCCATAAAACGAAAGTGGAGAAAAGCCGTATATCGGCAACAACTTTTCTCCACCTATACGTTCTTCGTGCAAATCTTTATAGATAAGGTTGTGTATCGCTATCGCATCCTTGCTGCTCTTCGCAACAGTCGCAATGTCTGTCACAATGTTCTTCTTTCAGTTCCAATTCGAGAGTAGCATGCTCGATACCCAAATCCTGTAAATCGTGTTTCAATCGGTGTTTTACCTCGTGCATGTGCGTAATATCTTTCACAACGATATGTGCTGTCAATGCCGTTTGAGTCGTACTGATAGCCCAAATATGCAGATGATGTACATTAAGGACATCTGGATCGGACGATAGAACGGTTTCCACTTTCTGTACATCGATTCCTTCGGGCACTCCATCGAGAGCGAGTCGTAAACTCTCTTGTAACAAATGCCATGTGGAATAAAGAATCACAAGCCCCACCACGATACCTATTATCGGATCAATGACATTCCACCCCGTATATTTGATAACAATTCCCGAAACCAATACTCCAACCGATACCAAAGTATCTGCCGCCATGTGTAAGTAAGCTCCTTTGACATTCAAATCTTTCGACTTGTCGGCAAAGAAAAGATAGGCCGTAAAAGCATTGATAACGATGCCTATCGCTGCTACCCATGCGATCGCACCACCGTCGAGGGGAGTAGGATTACTGAACTTCTCGATACTTTCATACAAAATAACGGCAACGGCGACAAACAGAATGGCAGCATTCAATAGCGAAACCAATACGGTACTTTTCTTATATCCATAGGTATATTGCAAAGAAGGTTTAACCATCGATAATCGCAAAGCGAACATCGCCAACACAAGGCTCACGACATCGCTCAGGTTATGACCCGCATCGGATAACAAGGCCAACGAATCATAATAAAACCCTGCACCGGCTTCGGCCAACACAAAAACAATATTCAATACGATACCGACGATAAACGACCGATTCAATTTCTGCATATCGGGTGTCGGGTGAACATGATGATGGTGATGTTCCATAACCGCTAATTTAGAAAGGTTTGAATCCCATGATTTCACGAACCTCTCGCAATGTTTTCGATGCGCTTTCGCGAGCTTTCTCGGCTCCCATCTTCACAACCCGAGCCAAATAGGCCTCATCGTTTTGTATCTCCAAAAAACGTTCCCGAATCGGCAAAGTGACTTTAAGAATATCTTCGGCCAGCTGCTTCTTCAAATCGCCGTAACGAATTTCACATGTATTGTATTTCTCTTCGAAATAGGCTACCGTGTCGGGAGCAGAAACGATTTTAAGAAGAGTGAACAGATTTTCCACAGGTTCGGCTTTGGGGGAATTGGGCACTTGCGGACCTTCGTCGGTTACCGCCCGCATAATCTTTTTCCTCAAAGTCTTTTCATCGTCCACCAAATAAACGCAATTGCCTTCCGACTTACCCATTTTGCCCGATCCATCGAGTCCCGGAACTTTTATAGGGTCGCTGCCGAAATTGAAATTCTGAGGTTCGGTAAAATACTCGACACCATAAGTAGAATTAAATCGACGAGCAAAACGGCGTGTCAACTCCAAATGCTGTTCTTGGTCTTTCCCCACCGGCACATAATTAGCATGCTGAATAAGAATATCCACAGCCATTAAAGTAGGATAAGTAAGCAGACCGGCATTCACCCGTTTGTTAGAATTACCTCCTATAATCTCGTGCTCTATATCCTCATCGTTATTGGTCTTTATTCCCAACTGTTTACGAGCCTTATCTTTAAATGAAGCCGTCCGCATCAACTCTCCGATACCTACGTGCATATTCATTAACAAATACATTTCGGAAATTTCAGGTACATCGCTCTGTACGAACAAGGTCGATTTCTCAGGATCAAGACCGACAGCCAAATATTCGCAAAGGATATTCCGAACATTCTCATGCAGAGTTTTCGGATCGGGATGCGTAGTGAGGGCATGTAAGTCGGCAATAAAAAAATAACTATTGTATTTCGACTCTTCCTGCATTTTGACAAAATTACGCAATGCTCCGTAATAATTTCCCAAATGCAAATTTCCCGTGGAACGGATTCCACTGACAACAATTTCTTTCATATATATAGTTCTAACATTTCAACGGCTCATCAAAATACGCTTGCTTTCGTATTATCTATTGCAAAAATACAAAAATAGCCGCAAAATAGTGCCCGGAATAATGAAAAAGCGCAGCAGTAATTCATTTAAAGACATATCTTCCCCGGCTTGTCGGACAATCGAGGATATAATTGCTCGACGATAGCAGGAGTCCCCGCCACAATAGAAACATTACGATCCTCCCGGAATGAACGAACCGTACCCCCGGCCTCGGTTACAATCAATATACCGGCACAAACGTCCCACAAATGCAAATTGAATTCCCAATATCCGTCCAAAATTCCAGCAGCGACACAACATAAATCAAATGCTGCCGATCCTTGACGACGCACCCCGCGAACCATTGGTAAAATACGGGCCAGATTGTCGAGATTATTATCGGGATTACGATCCTTATCTATGGGAAATCCGGTAGAAACGACAGACTCCTGAGTGTCATTCTTTCCTGAAACATGAATAGAACGCCCGTTCAACATAGCTCCTTTGCCTTTACAAGCCTCGTACAGCTCGTTCAAATACGGAGCATAGACCACCCCTAAAACAGTTTCACCTTTACATTGGAGACCAATAGAGACTGTAAATATAGGAGAAGAGAGTGGTATGCATGCGGGTGATTCGGAGTATAATTGGTTGTTCCGTCCAAAGGATCGATCACCCAACAATACTCCGAATCACCCGCATGCATACCACTCTCTTCTCCTAATATAGCATGTTCAGGATAGGTCCTCTTTATTTCGCCTATGATATAACGTTCACTTTCTTTATCTGCAACCGTAACCACATCGTGCATATTGAACTTGGTCTCGATATGCAAGTGATTACCTCTAAAATAAGAAAGTTGTATTTTACCGGCTTCCTTCGCACAGTTTCGGACAAAAGCAAGCATCTGCTCCATTCTATCCATACCCGTTAAAATTAATCCCGGCTTTCTTCCAGAAGGAAAGAAAGCCGGGTAATCTCTTATCCAATCTCTATTTTAATCCAGATCCTCTACCTCTTCGATAGGAAGCTGACGTCTAAAAATTTCTCGAAACGAAATCAACGT
>ERZ809296.3027-NODE-3027-length-14897-cov-8.671203_pt1 | contig 14897 bp, 15 predicted proteins | sample MGYA00520511_ERZ809296 | MGnify/ENA primary metagenome ERZ809296 (study PRJEB31576, sample SAMEA3212662) | Homo sapiens | biome: human-gut; feature: human gut; material: fecal | place: Sweden | collected 2012 ... | reverse complement strand
GGAGGGACCGGAGGGCACGGGCGGGCTTCGAGGCGCGGCGCCGAACGAAGTGAGGTCGCCTAGCCTCGCGGGCGGCCGGGCCCTCCGGCGCCCGGAACACCAGCGGCGCCACACACGCAGCGCCCGCAACACCCGTGGGGCCACACGACACCGCCACGAACGCTGCCCGACAACAAACAGGCACAACGGCACCGCCGCAAAACCGCTACCATTGTGTCCATGCACACAGAGTCGTACCTGCACCACGGTCACACCGTTTACGAGCACCGCCTGGACGTTCCCCTCGATCATCTGCGCCCCACCGGCGAGGACAACCCGACGATCCAGGTTTTTGCGCGCGAGGTCGTGCGCAAGGGCCACGAGGACGCGCCCTACGCGGTGTTCTTGCAGGGCGGCCCGGGCTACCCGAGCCCGCGTTTTGGCACGTTTACCGGCGGGTGGATGAATCGTCTCCTGCAGGATTACCGCGTGGTGCTCCTCGATCAGCGAGGCACGGGCCAGTCGACCCGCATGGACGCCCAGGCGCTCTCCCACTTGGACACGGACGAGGAGAAGGCCGCGTACCTGCGCCACTTCCGCCAGGATCAGATCGTGTACGACGCGGAGGCGCTGCGCCGCGAGTTGTGCGGGGATGACCCGTGGACGACACTCGGCCAGTCTTTCGGCGGCTTCATCACGACCTCGTACCTGTCGCTGGCTCCCCAGGGATTGAAGGCCAGCCTGATCACGGGAGGCCTGCCCGGCCTCGTCCATGTGGACGACATCTACCGCCTGACGTATGAGCGCACGGCGGCGCGCAACCGCGCGTACTTCCAGCGCCATCCGGGCGACGAGCGCACGGTGCGCGAGCTGTGCGCGCACCTGGCGGACACGGAGGAGACGCTGCCGACGGGCGAGCGCCTCTCCCCCGCGCGTCTGCGCATGATCGGCATGATGCTGGGCGGCCAGGGCAACACGGATCAGCTGCACTACCTGCTCGAGGGCCCGTGGACGTCGCTGCGAGGCGAGCGCCGTCTCTCGTCGCAGTTCCTGGCGGCGATCGGCTCGCAGGTGGACGTTGCGCCGATTTACGGCTTGTTCCAGGAGTACATCTACGCGTGCGCGACGCCGGACCTGGTGGGCACGGCGACGGGGTGGGCGGCGGATCGCCTGGCCGAGGAGATCCCGGGCTTCGCGAAGGACGCGAACCCGCTGGATGAGAGCGAGCCGTTCTACCTGACCGGCGAGCACTTCATGCGCCGCGTGTTCGACGAGGATCCGGGCTTGGCGCCGCTGAAGGGCGTCGCGGAGATTCTCGCTTCGACGACGGAGGCGGCCCCCGTGTACCTGCCGGACGTGCTAGCTGAAAACACGGTGCCGGTGGCTGCGGCCGTGTATTACGACGACATGTTCGTGCCTCGCGAGCTCTCCCTGGACACGGGTGACCTGATCGGAGCCCACCACTACATCACGAATGAGTACCAGCACGACGGATCCGCCTATTCGGGCGGAAAGGTTGTCTCTCACCTGCTTGACCTGCTCGCGGATTGATCCGCGCGCTCCCGATTGAAAGGACTGGCTATGGCCGCCTCATCAACCTGTTCTTGTCCGTGCGCCGGCTCGGTGGACCCGACTCGGGTCGCGGGGTTTGCGGCAGGCGTGGGCGCGACCGTCGCGTGGTATGCCCTGCCTGATTACGTGCGCTCGCGTCCATTGCGCGGTCTCGTGAAGGCGGGCCTGCTGGGGGTGCTCGGCTGGTCGATGGTGGCGCAGCTGCCAGAGGGCGCGGAGCTTCCGCCCTACGACGATGAGGACACGGATTGCTCGAAGTCGTCTCCCGTCGCGGGCGAGGATCCGCTCGACGGCATCACCGAGGCGGATCCGGCGGAGCTGGCGGTTCTCGCGGGAGCGGCGCTGGGTTCGGCGATGATCACGGTGGGCGTGGAGCGCTGGCTGTTCCGCCGCGGTGAGCGTCGCCGCGCGCAGGGCGCTCGTTTTGCCCATACGAGGCAGGGGCTGGCCCTGGGTGCTCTGGAAGCGGGCCTGACCGCGCTGACGTTCGGCGCGGGGGCTGTGCGTGAGAGGCTCTCGAAGGGCTGACCTTCCATCCCCCGCCGACGAGGCCGGGGCGCAGTGATCGGGTCCGTGCGCGTGGGCGTGCGGGCCCGACGCGCGTCAGAGGGTGCGTCCGGTGATGCGGCGCAGGGCTTGGCAGGAGCGCCAGGAGTTGAGGATTCCCATGGCGAGGGGCAGGCAGACGAGGGCGGCGAGGAGCGCGGATTCGGTGGCGACGGCGATGCCACCGACGGCGAGGAAGCCGATGAACCAGGCCAGCTGCATGCGCGCGCAGGCGGTCATGACGGCGCCGTCTTGCCGGGCGGCGCGCAAGGCTGCGTGGGACTCGGAGAAGATGACGAGGTCTTCGTTGCCATCCCATTCGCGGTGCCAGCGGCGGGCCACGATGAGGAGCGCGGCGAGGAGCGCGAGGAGGATGAGCCCTCCTCCGAGGATGAGGGCCAGGGCGAGGCCGGCGAGCTTTTCGATGACCGGTTCGGGCATGGAGGAGAGTTCGACGATGCCGACGATAGCACTGACGGAGACGATCAGGAGGATGGTGACAACGTCAATAGCGATGTTGACGCGACCCTGCGTTCGCTGGCCGGCGCGCACGCGGTTGTAGCGGCGCAGCTGGTCATTCCCCAGGCGGTAGGGCCGGGGCGCAGCATCGAATTGCAAGGGCTGATAGGGCACGCCCTCACAATAGCGCTGTCCGGTAATTTTTCGCGCCTTACAAAGCAACTGTGCACTGCCCAGTTGGACACTTTTTCGATGGTCAGTATATGAGGATTCCTCGTCATCATCACTGAAACTGCGCGGCGGCAGCGATCAGCGGGTGAGCGCCATCAGCCCGAAGAGGATGAGCCCCGCCAGCACGATCATGCGAATGAAGTCCATGACGGAGCTCCCCAGGTCCGGGAAGCGCTTGCGCAGGATCCTGAAGGTCAGGCGTACGCCGCGCGGAAGGACCCGATTAAAGAGCGCGATCTGCGCGAACGTCATGAGGTAGCCACTGAGCGACATGACGGCGTACAGAAGGAAAAAGAAGAGCGCGAGCTCATCCGTCATGATACGCAGGGTCGCAACGTAGCCGATTCCGCAGCCAAAACCCGCGAAAATGGCGAAAATCCAGGCTTTGTCGAGGGCGAAGGTCACGTGCTTGAGCATCCGACCGTAGGCCTCGGCGACGGTCGGCTCCATCTCGATGGCGTACGAGGAGCGCCCCGCTCCCTTGAGCGGGTGGGCCAGGGAGTCGTATGCGAACTTCGCTTCGGCCAGGTCCGGGGCGTTCGCGGTGGCGCGCCCGAAGGCCCACTGGGCGCCATTGGGTTCCACGGGTGCCCACAGGCGCCCGTAGGCCATGAGGAGCTCGACGTCGTTGGGAAGGCCGTCGGTGGCGATCTCGGAGACCGGGCGCGCCTCGTCGTAGCGTCCGAGGTCGACGAGGCAGAGGGTCAGCTCGCGGGCAATCTCGGCGGATTGGGGGTGCAGGCGCATGCCGGCCGAGGCCGTGGCCTCCGCGTCCGCGACGAGGCCTTGGCGGCGCTGGGCGCGGGCAATGAGCGCGAAGGGGTCAGCCATATCGTCGCCGTAGGCGCGTGCGCGCGTCGCATACTCCTCGCACAGGGGGTACAGGCCGAGGCGGTCAGCGCAGGCCGCGGCCTGGACGTCGCGACGGTAACAGGCGTCTTCACCCACGACCTCGAGGGATTCGAGGATGGACAGGGCCGCGCGGTAGTCGTGGCGGGCGAGGGCCTCGTCAACGTCGGCGAAGGTGGGCGTCGTCATGGCGAACACGATACAGCCCTCACCCCCACCGAGGTGACCTCGTCCGCGAAACACGAAGAACCTCAGAACGCGTCCTGAGTACATCAGCTTCGACCTGGTACAACACGAGGACATTGCACCATTAAGCCGAATCGCGCTGCAGATTGTTAAACAACCGGAGTACGCTGACCAATAAGTGATGCGCAACACGCATGTCGCCCGATTGTTCCAACGGAGTGAAGCAATGCCCCCCCCTTCCAGCCACCTCAACGGTTCCCACATCGGCGGGAACCGTAGAATTCGCCGAGTCCTTTTCGTGGGACTTTCCGGTTAAGGTGGACGCGATCCTGTCGCTGAAGGACCAGTGCGACAAACCGATCGCGGCACTCGACGAGGCCATTGGCGACGCGACGGCCGCCCGAGGGATGGTCGAACATCAGAGAGCCAGGCTGGTGGAGACCGTCGTCGAGCACCTGACGAATGTCATCTCCGCGAGCGAGCACGCACTGTCATGCTTCCGCTCGCTGCAATCCGCCCTGGAGGACTACGGGGGCACCCTGAAACCCATCAGGACAGAGTTTCGAGCCATTGTCACCGACGCCAGCGGCGCCGGGCTGACGGTTTCTCGTGACGGAACGAAAGTGACCATCAGCCACCCAGCGAACGTCTCGGGCGGAGTTGGTGCCTTCTTCGCGTCGCTGCGCTCACGCTGCGAGATCAACCAGAGGAAGTTCGCCTACGCGGAAACGCTGTTCGGTAGCGACCTCGCCGCGATCGACCCCACTGTCTGGGAGTCGACCCTCCTCCCCGTCTTCAACAAATTCGTCGACACGTACGGATTCCCCACGGGGTTGAATGTGCCAGCTCGCCTACCCGGCTGGGCGGACACCATGCGCAATACCCTCGCAGACGGGATCGAGTCGGTCTACCTACAGGCGAAGGGCGCCAAGTACCAGGCACCTGCCGGAATCAAAGACGCGTCCCCCTGGAAGCAGATCACCGAGCGAGGAAACCTCAAGAACTGGAAAGTCCCGGGAGTGGACGCCGTCAAGGGCGGCAGCCGAGCGATCAAGACCGCCGACGTTTTGCGAACGGGCGGCAAGCTCGCAGGCCGCGCCTGCGCGGTCCTCGACGGAGTCGTCAGCGCCTACGACAGCTACCAGTCAGACTCCTACCACCACCCGGAGATGGGACAGGGCGAAAAGATCGCAAGAGCCGGCGTGACGGGCGCAGCCAGCGCTACAGGCGCGTACTTCGGAGCAACCTACGGGGCACAACTCGGCGCAGCCATCGGGGCAGTCGGCGGCCCCGTCGGCATTCTCGCCGGAGGCGTGATCGGCGGAGTCATAGGCGGGCTCGCGGGCAGTCAGACCGGCAAGTTGATCGGCAGCTGGATCAACAACGGCATAAGCGCCGCATTACATTCCTAGGTGGGAGAACACAACATGATTGCAATTGCAATAGCAGGACTGATTCTCATCGGCCCTTTTGGCCTGTACTCATGGTACGCACAGACCTACACGGACTCATCAAGCGCCTCGCTATGGAGACGCATGTCCACCTCTCCGCAGGCGTTGGGTAAGAGCAGCACCCTCTTCAGACCACTCATTAGTCTGTTCTTCACCCTCATGGGAGCAGGAATGCTGCTGGACAAGATAGGCTTTCCTCCGCGCATATTCTTAATTCCAGCCGTTCTTGGTTTCCTATGCCTCCCACTCGCACTTATCTGCTTATTCCCATTTCGCGCCCCACGCTTCGTCAATATGGAATACCAGTACATGAAGCGCCACGGCATGCTGGACGAGAACGGTGACCCCCTCCCGCAGTTCGAGCTTTCGGAGGACGGCGAGGAGCCCGCTGACAACGATCAGGGATGGGGGACACCATGAGCCTGTCGACCTATTGGCTGATGCCTCCCCGCTGGTCGTCGTGCCCACAGGAGGAGATCTCCTCGATCCTCAACCAGGCATTCGGGAGCGCCGACGACACACAGGACCGAACGCCAGACAGCGATCAGCATCCGGCCGAAGGGGGCGTCATCGCCCTCGCCGTCGGCCCCATCGATGCCGACTACGATTTCACCCCCACCCTCCTCGTGCTCGCATCCCCCATCCCCGCGAGCACGACGCCCGCGCAGGCGCTCGCCGACTCGGCACGGTCCATGTCCGATCAGGTTCCCGGCTTTCGCATGCTGGAGGATTGCGCGTGGCCGGCGCAACCCGAATCGTCGCAGCTGCGCACGGGGATCTACATTCAGGGCAAGGTTCCCATCACCGCCTGCCAGTGGGCATGGATTCATTCCGACGGCGCGAATGACTTTCTCCTCACGGCGACCGCGACGATGACGACCCCGACGTTCGGCGACCTGAACGAAGACGTTCTCGCGATCATCATGAGCCTGGAGGTGCGCAATGCCTGACCGTCCTCGCATCGTCGTTCCGGGCGACGCCACCTCGAGCTTCGCCACCTCCGAGGGGCTCACCGACGACGCGGCACGTCTCGCGGCTCTCATGCGCACGGCTCGCTCGCGATTGGTCATCGCCACCACGTCTCCGGATGCTTCCCAGTGCCGCCAGGCTCTCATCTGGATGCAGCCGGGCCCCTGCGTCGTCGCCCGCACCGCCACCACCCCCAACGGCGACACTGAGAGCCACATTTATCAGATCGATAACGAGGAAATCCCCCATGTCGCGGCGGTGGTATCTCCACTCACGCCTAACCCCGCCGTCTTCGATGGACCTCCCATCCTGCCGACGGCCATCGTGTACGCCGCACAGCAGGGCACGACCGAACAGACGGCCCAGCTTCTCGAGAACTATTCCTCCTACTGCCCCTCAGATTCCGCCTTCGCGCAGGCTCTCGTGGCCCAACGCTGGGCATACACGACCTGGATCCGGGAAGAGCGCACGAAGAAGGGCTCCTTTGTTCCGACCTCCACCCTCTCCACCTTCATCACGCCAGCCGCCGCCTACAGGGTCGAGGCTCCTCTTTTCGCGCCCAGCACCGGGCCTCACATTCCCATCCACCCCATCTACAACACGCAGCTGTGGGCAGTTATTACGTATTTCTTCGCCCTGTCACCCGAGAGGAGCCTGCCATGACTTACGTCGTTCTCGAATGGAATTACGACGACGTCAATTCGATCATTGCGAAGCTCAGCAACGCCTGCGTAGAACTCAGGAAGACGCCAGCCCTCAGCGCGTCCGACACTGGCAGCGAACACGATGCAACGCTGAGCAAACACGTCACGGCGCTGAACTCAACACTCAGCCACATGGCGTGGATCCTGAACGGCATCTACTTGGGCCTAGCGGCCGCGACAGAGGACTTCAAGTGCACGGACGACGCGGTGGCGGACGTCATGCGCGAAATCCAACGCTACAACGACGAATACAACCACAAGTACACGCCCCCGATTCCAACAGGGAACACGCAGATCACAGCCGTGACCCCCTCATCAAGCTGATCTCGTCCATGAAACACAGCAAGTCACAGTTCACTTCTGAGCGCACACCATTACGACGACTACTCTTCAACAGCACGATTGGATCAATCGATAGTAAGCAGATTCAACGAGACATTCCTCAACTCAATCGGAAGATAGGAGGAGATGATGAGCTATCTATGGTCCTTTGCAGGCCTAGCCATCGGTCTGTTCGGACTGTATTCATGGTATGTGGAAACTTACACAGACTCGCCTATTGCCGCACTATGGCGAGAGATGGGTGATCGAAACGATAGGACAACAAGCGGAGATTCCCTGTCTCCACTATTTATATCTACGGGAATCTCACTGTCCGCATTAGGGGCAATGCTATCCAACCTCGTTCCCAACATACGCATCATCCTTATTTCTTTCCTCAGTATCGCCTACGTTGGGATAGCACTTATGGTCATAGGTTTCATTTGTTTCTTCCCATTCCCTGTCCCCCGCTGGGCCGACGCTCGGTACCAGTACATGAAGCGCCACGGCATGCTGGATGAGAACGGCGATCCCCTCCCGCAGTTCGAGCTTTCAGAGGAAGAAGATTCATGAGCAGGCAACTCTCAGGGTCCTCAACACTGGAGCTATGCGCCCCGCCTCGCAACGTCGCAGCTATCTGCAACGGAGGAGCACAGTCATGATTTTCTGGGAAGTCTGTGGCGCGATTTTCGGGCTCATGATTATCGGTGCCTGGTACATGGAGACCTATCTCGATACCACGTTCTCTAGCAACTCCCGCATCATTACCTCGCGGATGAGCAGCAGCGCGAGAAGCCAAGCAACAACACGCCCACTTGTTGGCCTTGGCTTCTTCATCTGCAGCATCGGAGAAGCTATCTACGATCTCAGCTCGTATTACATCGTCACGGGCTTCCTAATCGTCACTGGTCTACTCTGTTTTCTTATCGCTGCCATCTATCATTTCTTTCCCTTACCCGTTCCCCGCTGGGCCGACGCTCGGTACCAGTACATGAAGCGCCACGGCATGCTGGATAAGAACGGCGATCCGATCGACTTCGACGAAGAAGGGTCCGACCCACCGAGGTGACCTCGTCCACGAAACACGGGCCACCAGCCTCGTCGCGGGCCTCGCACCCACTATCCTGGACCCTATACGCGAGGCCGCCCCGGCCTCGTCCGTCCGACACCGCACACAGAGGAGCCCCCATGGCGACCGAGCCCGTGTTCGAGGCCATCAACTGGAACAAGATCCAAGACGACAAGGACCTTGAGGTCTGGGATCGCCTGACGGGCAACTTCTGGCTGCCTGAGAAGATTCCGCTCTCCAACGACCTGCCGAGCTGGAAGACCCTCACCAAGGACGAGCAGCTCATGACGAACCGCGTGTTCACGGGCCTGACCCTGCTGGACACGCTCCAGGGCACGGTCGGCGCGGTGTCGCTGATCCCGGACGCGCGCACCCCGCACGAGGAGGCCGTCTACACGAACATCGCGTTCATGGAGTCGGTGCACGCCAAGTCCTACTCGTCGATCTTCTCCACCCTGCTGTCCACGGAGGAAATCAACGAGTCCTTCCGCTGGTCGAACGAGAACGAGGCCCTGCAGAAGAAGGCCGAGATCGTCAAGTCCTACTACGACGGCAACGACCCGGAGAAGCGCAAGGTCGCCTCGACGATGCTCGAGTCTTTCCTGTTCTACTCGGGCTTCTACGCGCCCATGTACTGGAGCTCGCACGCCAAGCTCACCAACACGGCTGACCTGATCCGCCTCATCATCCGCGACGAGGCCGTTCACGGCTACTACATCGGCTACAAGTACCAGCTGGCCGTCAATGAGTCGAGCCAGGAGCGCCAGGATGACCTGCGCGACTACACATACTCGCTGCTGTACGAGCTCTACGAGAACGAGGAGCAGTACACGGAGGACCTGTACGATCCGCTCGGCCTGACCGAGGACGTCAAGAAGTTCCTGCGTTACAACGCGAACAAGGCGCTCATGAACCTGGGTTACGAGGCCCTGTTCCCGGCCGATGCGACCGACGTGAACCCCGCGATCCTGGCGGCCCTGAGCCCCAACGCGGACGAGAACCACGACTTCTTCTCGGGTTCCGGCTCGTCCTACGTGATGGGCGAGGTCGTGGACACCGAGGACGAGGACTGGGACTTCTGATTCTCACGAGGCCGGGGCCGGGTTGCGCGAACAACGCGGCCTGACCGCCTCCCCCAGCTCAAGACGCACGTGGGTGCGCCCGCCATCAGGCGGGCGCACCCACGTCGTTATGTCTCGCAGTGTTTCTTACGAAACCTGTGCCTGCTCTCGTCGCCGCAGCCAGGCGCAGGCCCCGGCGAGGCCGAGCAGGGCGGCCCCTCCCGCCAGCTGCGGGTAGATGCCGATGGATCCGGCCTTGGGGAGCACACCGACCTGCGTGTCGACGATGCGGATACCGGGGGTGCGATCCGCGCCGGGCAAGCTGCCCGAAGCGGGCAGCACGCGCACGGAGCTGAAGCCCTCGTCGGCGCCGAAGTCCGTCTTGATGACGGTCGTGGCGTCAGCATCCGTGCCAGCCTCGATGTGGAAGGCGACGGGACGAGGCAGCAGCGCGTGCCCGACGGGCGCGCGGGTTTCCACGAGCCAGTAGGTCTTGCCCGTCTCCAGGGGCGCGGTCACGAATCGCGACCCACCGTCGAGGGTAGAAACCGGGGTGCCAGCCAAGGCCTCGTTGTCGTAGATCGCGAAGGCCGCGCCGTCGAGCGGATACGTGCCGTCGTCGTTGGGTGTGCCGACCGGCTGTGTGCCCGCCTTTTCGATGCGGATCGGTCGGGGGCGAGCGGGCGCGCAGGCCTCGTTGTTGGCCTCACCGTCGTGATCGTAGGCGCCCGTGACCGCGTTGTAGAGGCCTCGTCCCGGGGTGAGGCGATCGTTCGACGAGGCGCACTCGAGGAGGGCCTCGGAGTACCCGGGAGCGCTCGTATCGCGCGTGACCTTCATGCGGATGTACCACGTGGACGACGCGCCCGGCTCGATGGTGGCACCCTCGGTGAGGACATACGAGGAGGAGGCGCCCTGCTCGGTCGCGGCATCAAGCGCGTCAAGGCTGGTCGCGACGGCCGCGGAGCGCACGGTCAGGCCCGGCGCGAAGTTCGGCGCGTCCGTCAGGCGCCCGGTCGTGCCTGCGAGGGTGCCGTCGTTCGTCGCCGTGATGCGATAGGTGACGGTGATGTCGTCCGTCGTCGCGCCCTCGACCGATTCGAGGTCCTTCTGGATGCGCAGCTTGGGCACCTGCTCGCGGTTGGTGAAGGTACAGGTGATCGGCAGGGCCGCAGGCGACGAGGCCGGGGCAACCTGGGAGAAGTCCACGCCACCCGTATCAGCGTCGCGGGTGACGTTCACCCGCTCGCCTACGCCGTTCAGGCAGGTCACGTCGACGAGGCTCCACTGCGCGGAGTTCGGGTCGTCGCTGACCTTCCAGGGGCCGAAGTATCCGGGCTGTCCGAACCCAAGGGGAGTACGGCCGGCGATGCGCGGGCCGGTCTCGGCGATGACGAACTGCGAGAAGCCCGGCATGAAGGCCTTATATCCGGAGGTGACCGCCCCGGCCTCGCCGAAAGCGGTCGGGGTGAGGTTCTTATCCTCGAAGGATTTCCACGCGACGAAGCCGTCGGCCTGAACGCTTGTGGTCAGCGGCTTGCCGGTGGTGCCGGTCCAGTCGCCGACGCCCAGTGTCGTAAAGCCAAACTCGGGGATCGCGTCGCCGACCTGCTCGGAGTCCTCGGTGACCGCTTTCGCGACGCGCACGTAGCGCTCCTGGCTGAAGGAGCCGTAGAGGCAGCCGAAGGACGCCTGGCTTTCCTTCGTCGTGAAGGTGGAGACCGGGGTCGAGCCCGCGGGCGGGGTGGCGGGGCAGTTGCCGTCCGCGTTGGGCACGAATCCGTAGAGGACGAGTCGGTAGGGGATCCCGTTGACGGTGATCGTCTGGTCCGAGGTGGTCTTCGCGATCGTCAGGACGTCGTCCGAGTCGGGGGTCTGGTCGGGCTTGCCTGCCGAACCCGGGTAGTACTGAGGCTGATCCGTGTAGATGTCGTATCTGCCTTTTCCTTCACCAACTTTTTTAAAGCAATGCCAGTTGCGATCAGATCGAGCGAGCGCATAGTAGGGGGCAGTCGATGGGCAGGTGCGCGGCGCGGAGGCACGGGAGACCCACTCATAGGGGCCTCCCTTGCGTCGCACGGCCGTCGTGTCCGTGTCGTTGTCGGTTTCCTGCTGGTCAAAGGGGAAGGACTCCTCCAGATCGCCGATGCGGATGTCGAAGGACGAGTGCACCCAGTGAATCTGGGAGTAGATGGGGAAGTTGTTGTGGCGCACGGCGCCGATCAGGAAGGTGCTGTTGAGCGGGACCATCCCCGGGTTGTTCGGCTTGTAGCCGAGGGCGCTCGTCGTCGAGGTCGAGATCGCGTCGGGCGTGTATTCGCCGTAGTAGGGGTACCGGTAGTAGGCGGCCATGTGGTAGTCCCAGGCGACGCCTCGGGTGACGTAGGACCAGTAATCGCCGCTTGTCGCGGTGTCCGCGTCGAGCCAGTCCTGGGCATACCCCGAGCGGTAGGGGACGGAACGCTGGTTGGGGTCGGCGGAGTTGTACGTCGTCATTCCGGACACGATGCCGAAGTAGGAGTTGTCGGCGACGACGGTGGTCCGGTCCTTACCGGAGTCGTTGAGGACTGCCTTGCCGATTCGACCTTCGGAGCGATTAAAGGTGATGCTGTCGGCACCGGGGGCCTCGAGGGGAGCCTCGGCCCGTGCAACTCCGGGCACCATCACGAGGCCGGAGAGGGCGAGACCGGTCAGAGCGGCAGCGACGATTCCACGCATGGCAAACCTGCGAGTACGCGGCGCACAGACCACTCGGCCAGCCATGCGGCTGGCCGCCGACGGATGGTCGTCTCGGTCGGCAGCGCCTCGATTCTGGACGCCGCGCTGCATGTCGGTGAGTCTCATACTGCCCCCACGTTGATATGGTTACCGACTTACCATAACAATGGGATTTAGTTCCTGCATAACCCTCCAGGTCAGTATTGATTCATGCCCGCACACAGAGGCCACAAAACCCTCACTGCACGAACCCCACAGGCAATGACGACCAGACCACGCCCACCTATTCACATATGACAACCGGCCTCACTTTTTGAAGAGGTCACCCCAAGCTCGACCATCCAACACGAAGGATCCAGGAGTGCCAACCGAACGGTCAGACCCTTCGATTGTGCACTGCATAACAGTTGACAATGCACTCGACGCCGGATCGCACCCCGACGCAATCTCTCCCAAACAGAAGACCAGGAGCCGGATCGCGACCAAGCGAGAACAAACATGCGACACGACCTGTCCACACTCTGTTTGCTCCAACACACTTATCGTCACACGTGTAACATGTGCACCAAATGTCACAGGCACATCATGGCAAGGTATTCCCTGCCATGACGGGCCTTCGATGCGAGCGCGCAGGCCTTTGCTCATCGGGAACATCCCGACAGTTGGGGCCACACCACTTCGCGCGACGGCTAGACTGTGACTGGGAGCGGCCTCGCTTCCACCCACACCGTACGTCGCGCGCACAGCGCGGGGGAATGAGGAGAGCACGACTATGAGCATCTTCGACCGCTTCGAGAGCGCCGTCGAGAGAGGCGTCAATGGCGCCTTCTCGCGTGTGTTCCGGTCGGGGATCAAGCCCGTGGACATCACCACGGCGATCCGCCGCGCCATGGACGAATCCGTCCAAGAAGTCTCCGCCTCGCGCATCATTGCCGCGAACCACTTCTCGGTCTACGCCTCGCGCACCGACCTCACCTCCCTCGAGGCATCCCTCGACGTCCTCGCCGACGAGTTCGCCCAGCAGGCCACCGAACACGCCGCGGCGAACAGCTACTCCCTCCTCGGCCCCGTCACGATCGAGTTCATCGCCGACGCCTCCGAGCCCAGCGGCACCCTGAAGGTCGACGCCGAAAACCGCCGGGGACCCGCAGCCCCCGCCACGGCCTCGTCCGCCTCCCCCGAGCACCCGATCATCGACGTCGACGGCGAAAAGTGGCTGCTCACCGAGCCCGTCACCGTCATCGGACGCGGCTCCGAAGCCGACATTGTCGTCAACGACTCGGGCGTCTCGCGCCGCCACCTCGAACTGCGCATCACCCCCACCGGCGTGATCGCGACCGATCTGGGCTCCACCAACGGCTCCTTCGTTGAGGGACACCGCATCGACGCAGCGACCCTGCTCGACGGCAACCAGATCGTCATCGGACGCACCAAGATCCTCTTCTGGACGCACCCAGACCAGAGCGGAGTTTAATGAAGTGACCACAGACCTCGCATTTACCGTTTTCCGCATCGGGTTCCTGGTGCTGCTCTGGCTCCTCGTGCTCGCGGCCGTCAACACGCTGCGACGCGACATCTTCGGCACCGTCGTAACCCCGCGCGGCAAGGGACGCGACAAGGCCACCTCACGCCGCAAAGCCTCTCGCGAGAAGCGCAAGGACAACAAGAAGCGCACCTCCACGAACCCGCTGGCTCCCAAGGACCTCCTGGTGACCGGTGGCCCGCTCGTGGGCACCATGCTGCCCCTCGGCGAGGCCCCCATCGTTATCGGGCGCTCCCCCGCGTGCACCCTCGTGCTCGAAGACGAGTACGCGTCCAGCCGCCACGCGGCACTCACCCCCCAGTCCGACGGCTGGTGGATCGAAGACCTCTCCAGCCGTAACGGCACCTTCATCGACGACGAGCGCCTGAGCAGTCCGCGCCAGCTCAAGATCGGTGACGTTATCCGCATCGGCCAGACGACTCTCGAATTGGTGGGTTGATATGTCAGGAAACGCGGTTCAATTCCACTACGCTGCCCGCTCCGACGTGGGCCTCGTGCGTTCCAACAATCAGGACTCCGGCTACGCCGGCGCGAACCTGCTGGTCCTCGCCGACGGCATGGGCGGCCCCGCAGGCGGCGACATCGCCTCCTCGGTGGCCCTCGCGCACCTCGTCCCCCTCGACACGGACTCGCACCCGGCCGACTCGATGCTTCCCCTCCTGCGCGAGGCCCTCCTCGACGCGCACGAGGAGCTCACCGACCGCTCGAGCCGCGACCGCGACCTCGAAGGCCTAGGCACCACCTGCATCGCGCTCATGCGCTCCGGCAACCGCCTCGCGATGGTTCACATCGGCGACTCGCGCGCCTACGTGCTGCGCGGCGACACGCTGACCCAGGTCACGACCGACCACTCCTTCGTGCAGTACCTGGTCGACACCGGCCAGATCACGCCCGAGGAAGCCGAGCACCACCCCAACCGCAACGTCGTCCTGAAGATCCTCGGCGACGCGCAGGCCGACGTGGCCCCCGACGAGACGATCCGCGAGGCCGTCGTCGGCGACCGCTGGATGCTGTGCTCCGATGGCCTGTCCGGCCTCGTCTCCCCCGAGACGATCGGCCAGGTCATGGCCGATTTCAAGGATCCGGGCGAGTGCGCCGAAGAACTCATCCGCCTGGCCCTCCTGGGCGGCGGCCCCGACAACATCACGTGCGTCATCGCGGACATCGTCCCCGCCGGCACGTTCCCGCCCGCTCCCCCGCAGATCGTGGGCGCCGCAGCCATCGACCGCAACGCCAAGT
>ERZ809296.3026-NODE-3026-length-14900-cov-11.780330_pt1 | contig 14900 bp, 18 predicted proteins | sample MGYA00520511_ERZ809296 | MGnify/ENA primary metagenome ERZ809296 (study PRJEB31576, sample SAMEA3212662) | Homo sapiens | biome: human-gut; feature: human gut; material: fecal | place: Sweden | collected 2012 ... | reverse complement strand
TGATGGAAAAGATGTAGATGACCTGACAGGAAAAATGGTGGAATTGGTAGGTACCTCAATTCCTATAGGAGTGACGGAAAGCGGAGTTTCGGCATTTGATGCTTTGGTATAGGGACTTTGATATAAAAGTGTAAGGGAGCATAATGTTATGACAAAAATAAGTAATACAGGAAACCGTTTTGATATATGGAATCTGCTCGATTGGTCAACTGTAAACAACGGAGAAAAATCAAAACAGATGCAGGATGCGGTGCCGGAATTAAAAGGGCGAAAAATTAGAATTGACAGTCTTGAACTGTCAAAGGAAGGCATGGCGGCACTACGTGGAAAAGTACAGAGCATGCCGGGACGTATTGATATGGAAGAAATGATGCAGATGAGAGAAATTCTTCCGAAATTGAAACTGAATCCAGAGGATGATTTCTATTGGGCAATGAGAGAGGATATGCAGAATTCACTTGATGCAATCAAGCAGTCAAAGGGGAATTATACATTAGATGACCTGATTTCCATCCGGATGGATGCATACACCAGACAATATAACGCTTTGCAAAAGTCATATGAGGATGACAGTCGGGATATTTACATATGCGATGGTTCCAATGCGGAGGGAAAGCTACAGTACCATAAGGTATCAAAGGGAGAAGACGTTACATTTTTAAATCATGCATTTGATCGTATTGCAGACAGCTTGGGCTTTACAGCAAATGGATGTGAAAGCCAGTTAAAGATTAATGAATTATTTGGTGGACAGAAAGCACCTGAACTGTCTTTGCCGGATAATTATGAAGAAAAACTATCTGGCATTATGAAGAAAGCTGCGGCTGATTATGCAGAACAAAGGGAGAATGGAAAGAATCTGAATGCAACTCAACAGGCATTGAAGTATCTGAATCAAGATGCAGGATTTGCCAATTCCATGCGCAGGCTGTTTTCAAATATCAGACCGATGATGTCGCGATAAAGTTCATAATTAAAATAATCATGCCGATATATATTTAAAATAAGTAAACGGAATTACGATGTGATATGTACAAGGAGGACAACGGATATGTCAATGAATGTGAACACCACGACTCCTTATGCAAATTACCAGAACAACTACAAGACAGGTTCAGCAAATAAGAAAAAAGAAACAGCACAAACAACAGAAAATACGAAATTAAAGAAAAATACGACTGAAAGCATCGCTGAAAAAAATCTCAGTAAAGCGGCACAAAAAATGCTGGAGAATTTGCGTGGATCAAGAAACGACATGGATTTTATGGTTGCCGATTTTGAAAATGGTGATAATGCCAAAGATATTTTAGCCCAAAGTGATAAGGAGTATACGGTTATTTTCTCAAAGGAAGAAATGGAGAAGATGGCGTCTGATCCGAAATATTATGCAGAAAAAATGCATAGCATTGAGGGAGCTTTGCGTATGTCAGATGAAATCAATGCCCAGTTCGGATTTGAAAGAGCATTCGGTAAGACTAACGGCAATGCAGATGCTGATACAAAAATAACAAAATTTGGCATCTCTTTTAATAGTGACGGAACTACAACCTTCTTTGCACAATTGGAAAAATCATCAGCCAGTCAGAAAGAATATCTTGAAAAGATTCAGGAAAAGAAAGCTGAGGAGAAAAAAGAGGCAAAGAAAAAGGAACAGTCCAAGCAAATCGAAGTACGAAAAACTACAGTTCAGGCAAATTCAAAAGAAGAACTTTTAGATAAGATCAAAAATATTGACTGGGATTCTACCAAACCGGAGGAGAATAAAATCGGCGGAAGATTTGATTTTTCAATTTAGTGTATTCAGATGAAAATAGAAGCAATTTCATAAAATCTGACATACACACTTGACAATATCTCTCTGAGCGCGGTGTCGGCGAGGGTGTAAGAACCTGTGGCGTTGCAAGAGAGGATTTGTTTGTTGTATCAAAGGTTGCAGCCGAGCACAAGACATACGAAGAGGCAAAGGCTGGCATTGATGAAACTTTAGAGAAAATGGAACTCGATTATCTGGATATGATGATCATTCACAGTCCACAGCCATGGGCAGAGGTAAACCAGAGTGAAAACCGCTATAAAGAAGGAAACCGACAGGCCTGGAAAGCACTTGAGGACGCTTACAACGAAGGAAAGCTGAAAGCAATTGGTGTCTCTAATTTCCAGATTGAAGATCTTGAGAGCCTTATGGAAACAGCTAAGATTAAGCCGATGGTCAATCAGGTGCTTTGTCACATCAGTAACACTCCGACAGAACTCATTGAGTTTTGTCAGAAGAGCAACATTGCAGTAGAAGCATATTCTCCGATTGCGCATGGTGTTATTTTAAATCAGCCGGAAATCCAGACAATGGCAGAAAAATACGGTGTTTCTGTCCCGCAGCTTTGCATCCGTTACACATTGCAGCTTGGTGCGATTTCCCTTCCAAAGACTGCCAATCCGGAGCACATGAAGACAAATGCAGAGGTTGATTTCGAAATCAGCGCAGAGGATATGGAGATGTTAAAGAATTTCAAGGAGATTGCAGACTACGGAGAGAGCAGCGGATTCCCGGTTTACGGAGGAAAATTATAAGATGAAAAAACCATATATTATCTGTCATATGATGATTTCCATTGACGGAAGAATCGATTGTGCTATGACATCAAAATTGCGCGGTGTCAATGATTATTACACGACACTGGATGAAATCCATGTGCCAACGACCGTCAGCGGAAGAGTAACCGCACAATTGGAAATGGCAGAGCCTGGTGGATCAAAAATTAATACAGCTTTTTTGGAAGCCTGACTTCTGGATGAAATCAGCTTGCTGTTACACCGCTCAAATTGATCGATGTAAAAAAATTTGACAGTGATGCGGTCTGGATCCGGTATCAGTGTCAGAAGTAAAACAGAATAAAATTTGCAAAGGGAACCCGTTACGATTTGTAATGGGTTCTCTTTCTTATACCCGAACGGGGCGATTATAGAGAAATTATGTTGGGATTATACCCGAACGGGATTACTATAATGAAAATCTATTGAAATTATACCCGAACGGGATTATTATAATGAATATGAGCATAATTGGAGATTATATAAAAGAGGAAAGAAAAAAAGCAGGTTTGACGCAGGAAGAGTTTGCACTTCGCTCCGGTCTGGGACTTCGATTTGTAAGAGAACTGGAACAGGGGAAGGAAACTGTGCGTCTGGACAAGGTCAATCAGGCACTTGCAATGTTTGGATGTGAGGCAGTACCAGGGCGGAAAGGAAGGTAAAAATGGAATCAGAGTATAGAAAAGGATATGTATATATTCAAAATCATCTGGCCGGAATTATTGCTGAAACAGAGGAAGGCTATACGTTCTCTTATACGGAGGAATATTTGAAACGGAAAGATGCAGTAGGCGTGAGCCTTACACTTCCATTGCGCAGGGAACCTTATGAAACAACCATACTATTTCCGTTTTTTGATGGATTGATCCCTGAGGGGTGGCTCCTTGGGGTAGTTTGTCGGAATTGGAAAATTGACAGGAATGATAGATTTGGATTATTGCTGTCAGCATGTAAAGATTGTATTGGAGATGTGTGTATCAAAGGAGAGAATGAATGAAATGTCTGTATTGTGGAATGCAAATTTCAGATCATGCGTCAGCAGATGAAAAGTCATGGTGCTGGCATAAAAAGTGCATAAAAGATTTTTTTCACGTTAAAGACATGCCTGTGTTGGATATTACAAAAGAGCAACTTGAAAAGCTGGCAAATGAAACCGTAAATGAAGGAATTACAATTCCGGGAGTTCAGAAAAAATTGTCGTTGCATTTGTCGTGTGATATGAATGCGAGACTCACGATTGTAGATTATCCTACTGGTTATATCTTAAAGCCACAGACTGAAGAGTTTAAGAATATGCCGGAGTTTGAAGATCTTGCTATGCGGCTTGCGGAGATCATGGGAATCCAGACAGTACCACATGCTTTAATTAAAATGAATGGCGAATATGCCTATATTACAAAAAGAATTGACAGGGATATAACCGGAGAGAAAATAAGATTATATGCAATGGAAGATTTCTGTCAGCTTTCAAGACGTCTAACACAGGATAAATACAGAGGATCCTATGAAAATTGCGGAAGAATAATAAAGAAATATTCAGAAATCCCGGGAGTGGATCTGTCAGAATTATTTTTACGTGTAGTCGGTTCTTTTGTTATGGGAAATTCTGATATGCATTTGAAAAATTTTTCTTTGAGAGAAACCGAACCTGGAAACCGGAAATTTCATTTATCGAAAGCGTATGATATGCTTCCGGTAAATGTAATTATGCCAGAAGATCAGGAACAACTGGCGCTTACGATAAACGGAAAGAAACGTAATATACATCGAAAAGAATTTCTTATTTTAGCGGAATCATGTGGTCTTATGCCAAAGGTCGCAGAACACATAATTGCAAAAGTATGTGGATTGAAGGAAAAATTCTTGAAACAGGTCGATGAGGCGTATTTATCGGAAAATCAAAAAGAAAAAGTAAAAGAACTTATCGTGGAGCGAATTGAAATTTTGAAAAAGGAGCCTAAATTATAAAGGTTTTGAGGAGTAAAATGGAATTTACATTAGCAAAAATAGAGTAGTGGTTTGATGTACTTAGAGCTAGCCGTCGCGCTAGCGACTTGGTACAATAAGAATTACATATCATTGGACAAAATAGAGAAAGCCTTTGATTATGGAAAATACGAAATTGCCGAAAGGATTATTTTATGAAACGAATCAGACCGGATTATTATGATAAATTTACGTGTATTGCAGATCAGTGCCCGACCACCTGTTGCCAGGAATGGAAGATTGCAGTGGATGATGAGACTTTACGCAGATGGAAGATGATGACGCCGCCGGATACCTTGCGCAGACAGCGCACACACCTGAGCGATTACACGGTTAAAAAAGAAGGCGTGCGTGTGATCCGGCTTGAGGAAGATCATCGGTGTCCGTTTCTTGCAGATGATAAATTGTGTTGTCTCGTGTCGGCGTATGGAGATTCAGTATTGTCGGAGACCTGCACGGTTTTTCCTCGGGAGGTACATGCTTTCGCCGATCATGAGGAGGAGACGCTGATGCCTTGTTGCCCCGCAGTGATAGATCTGTGGAAGGAGAGTGAATCAATTGTATTTCCGAAAGTAGCGCAGGAGAGTGGAGAAGATTGGTTCAATCTATTTCGGATAAGAGAAATGCTTTTGCTGCTTTTTAAAGAGGAATCGGTGCCGGTTGAAGAACTTATAAAAGAAGCATTTTATATTTTGCTGGAACTTGATAAACAGGATGAGGTTACGGAACGTGTTATCGATGATTATTTTTCTGCAAAAAGTGTTGCAAAGCTTCGTGATGCAATTGCGGAGATTCCGGTGGATGTGCTTGACACAATGGATGAGTGTAATGAGTTATTGCAGGATCTGTCAGTCAATTACCGGAAAGAAGGTTTATACACAAAATATCTGGACCCGGTGATAGCGCAGGCAGAAAAACTGTCGGAAACGTATGAGGAAGAGTCGATGCGGGAGGCATTGGAGCAGTTTGGTAAAAAGTTTACAGCATATGAGCCGTTGATGCGAAAGTTTCTGCAAAACGAAATCTATTCGGATCTGCTTGTACCCGATGGATCGCTTGATGGCATGATTGTGGCATTACAGTGGATTGCCATGGAGTATGCTGTGATACGGCATGCGGTTTTTTTATGTTATTATAGGAAAGAAAATGAAGTTTCACAACATATTGTATCTGAGGGGGAAAGTGAGGACGTTTCAACAATTCCATATGAAATTGTCCGTGACTATCTGGTGGTTATTACACGCATGACCGGCTATGAGGAGGAAGATATTTATGAGTATCTGGAGAACAGTTTTGAGTCGGTGCAGTGGGAGTGGGGCTATTTTGCGTTGATTGTCGGGAGATAAACTTTTTATCTCTCTAATCATAGAAGATGATGCAGCCATTCGTCAGGAATCAAACGGAATGCATCAGGGAGAGATCGTGCCTAGGATCGAACTGGTCATAAAAGGACTGAAATTGCAAATTTGAGACAAAGATGTTATAATAAAATGGCAGAATATTTACTAATTCATACAGAAATCTGTCGATGAATGGAGGTTAACATCCGTATGGAGAAAATATACATGGCTTTATTATTTCTAATGATAGTACCGATGTTGATTTGCATAAAATACGCCCGAAAAATAAAAAGTGATGTAGCATCTTCTATTGTGAAATGTCTTATTTTTGCAATTGTTACGATACTTAGCAATGGGTTGTTTGTAGTTTCACAAAGCATAACATTTTCTTATTTTATGCAGGCGCTCTATCTGTTTTCCTTTGATATGTTGTTTATATATGTATTGCAGTATGTCCAGCAGTATACACAGGTATTTAATGAAGTTTCACCGTTTCGGACAGGGTGCTTTCTCGTTGCATATCTGGACGGACTTCAGTTGGTTTTAAATGTGTTTTTCCATAATGTATTTACATTAAAAACAGTACATTATATGGGATTGCAAATGTATCAGGTAGATACGGAAACCGCTTTTTATTACGTTCACTATGCGTTTGTCTATTGTCTGATGTTCTGTATTATTGCGTCATTTACAATAAAGATCATTCATATTCCATATTTTTACCGCAAAAAATATTTTCCGATTCTTGTGGTAATATGTGTGATCGTAATTATAAATTTTATGTGCAGTGCATTGCAATTCCCGATAGATATGTCACTTCCGTTTTTGGTATGTGCAGCAATACTGATCTGTTATCTGACATTGTATCGCTCACCGAGTGAACTTATAGACAAAACGCTGTCGATTGTCGTGACGGAAATGAATAATGCGGTGATCTGTTTTGACATCAATGATGAATGTGTGTATGCCAATGAGCGGGCATTGAACATATTCCGTACTGCTTCAAGTTCGGAATCTATGTTGTCAGAGTATGTGCATGGATGGATAAAAGAACACGATATTGCTGACAGGGATTCGTTTGAATGGAGTGAACAGAAAAACATCGACAATGAGACCTATTATTTTGATATTGAATATAGAAAATTATTTGATAAAAAGAACGAATATATAGGATTTTTCTTAAATCTTATTGATAGCACAGAGAAACATTCCGCATTTGAAAAGGAACGATATCTTGCAACACATGACAGTCTTACTGGACTATATAATAAAAACTATTTTTCTGTAAAAGCGGCTGAAATTTTAAAAGCGAATCCAGATGAAGAATGGTTGCTTCTTAGTTCGAACATCAAAGATTTTAAATTGATCAATGATCTTTTGGGACTGGAAAAAGGAAACGAAGTTTTGAAGATGGAAGCAGATCTGTTGAAAGAACAATGCGGTAAAGGTATTGTCTATGGCAGAATCGGAGGGGATAAATTTGCGGTATGCATTCCAAAAGCAAGGTTTAGCGAGCAAAAGTTTATGAATGCCATGCGGACAATGGGGCAAGCATTTAATAACGACTTGTATCATCTTCACATCTATATCGGTGTTTATGAAATCACTGACAGAAATGAAGACATCTCCGTCATGTGTGACAAAGCCAATCTTGCGATAAAGACACTCAATGAAAACTATGACAAATCGATTGCCTATTACAACGATACGATATTGAATAATACCATTGAAGAAAAGCAGCTTGTGGGTGACTTTGATAATGCACTTGCTGAAAAACAGTTCTGTATGTATCTGCAGCCACAGACAACTTCAGAAGGCAAAGTGCTGGGGGCGGAGGCACTTGTCCGGTGGCAACATCCAAAACGTGGGCTGATCTTTCCGGGTGACTTTATAGAAGTCTTTGAAAAAACAGGGTTAATCTACAGGCTTGACAAGTTTGTATGGGAACTTGCTGTACAAAAACTTGCGGAGTGGCAGAAAAATGGAAGGGATGATCTGTATATATCCGTAAATATTTCCACAAAAGATTTTTACTATATGGATGTATACAAGACGATTACAAATCTTGTAGAAAAATATGAAATCATTCCATCTACATTGAAACTGGAGATTACGGAAACAGCACTCATGACTGGAACAGCCGATGAATTTGAAAGAATTGAAAGGTTCAGAAAATATGGTTTTCAAGTTGAAATTGATGATTTTGGAAGCGGTTATTCTTCGTTCAATACATTAAAAGATATGGATGTTGATGTACTGAAAATAGATATGGGCTTTTTAAGGACAACCAAACCGGAACGTGTTGAAAAAAGCATGTCTATTATAAATACAATCATAGCGCTTACCCGGACGCTTGGTCTTTCGGTTGTCACAGAAGGTGTTGAGACGAAGGAGCAGGTGGATAAACTGACACAGATGGGATGCGGAGTCTATCAGGGATATTATTTCTCGAAACCGATTCCGGTAAGTCAGTTTGAGGAAACATACATGTAAAAATGCACTTTGAATGGTGGTCGGATTTCGGCCACCATTCAAAGTGCATTTTTACACTAACTTTAATAGCTACTGTTTTATGTGATTTTTAGAGCTTTACACTTACCTTTATTTACAGAGAATGAAGGTGGAGTATTTTAATCTCGGGGTTCATCCGATTTTCCGGGACATTTATCATTTCGGAAGTGCTACAATAGAGAACGAAAAGAAATTTCCGGCAAAGATCGCACCGGCATACAATCTGCCATGTGATTATGTCATCCACACCGTCGGCCCGATCGTACGTGGAAAACTTACGAAAGAACATGAAAGGTTGTTGAAATCGTGTTACGAATCCTGTCTGAAAATTGCAGATGAATATAAGAAAAACTATGATTCGGACATAAAAGTAGTTTATAATGTTTTTAAGGAAGAAGATGAAGAACTTTATGAACTAGTAAAGAACAAGGACTATTTTTTGCCGAATGGAAATTTGATTGGGTCACAGGACAAAAAGACGAAAGAAAACAGGTATATTCCGTCTGGCCTGGTTCCGAAGTGTCCACATTGTGGTAGAACGATGACTATGAATTTGCGTGCAGATGAAACATTTGTGGAAGACGAAGGATGCATCAGGCGGCAGAAAGGTACAAAAATTTTCTTCGGACGAGAAAAAACTGTAAGATTCTGTTTCTGGAATTGGGTGTGGTGGAGATCTGAATAGTTAGAGAGCAACAATGATTTATAGATATGAGAGGTATCAATGCGTAATTTTATTATAGAGCAATTTTATAAACAGCGGAGTGATTTTGAAAAATCATGTGTAGAGCGGGAGCAAAAATACCCATTACCGGATGGGGTAAAGTGCACGGAAAATATAGCTTATGCAGCAGATGACAAAGAACATCGTCTGGATGTATATCGTCCGGAATCTATGAAGGGAAAGGTTCTTCCTATTGTCATCAATGTGCATGGAGGCGGTCTGCTTCTTGGAAATAAGGAGTTTAACAGGGGCTTTTGTGCATTGCTCTGCAAAAAAGGTTTCCTCGTATACAGCATGGAATATCGTCTGGTACCGGACTGCAAAATCTTTGACCAGTTCCGGGATGTATTTTCTGCGATGAATTTCGTAAAAGAACATGCAGTAGAAGACGGGGGCGATTTATCCCATGTATACATGGTGGGCGACAGTGGTGGAGCCTGTCTGATTACCTATACGAATGCAATACAGAATAACAGAAAAATTGCTCAGGCAGCGGGTGTCCGTCCCTCAAATCTGAAAGTGAATGCCCTTGGATTGATCAGTGGCATGTTTTATACTGCAAAATTTGACAAAATTGGAATGTTTCTTCCGAAGTATCTGTACGGTAAAAATTATAAGAATACATCATTTTGTAAATATGTGAATCCCGAAAATCCCGAACTGATTGAGGCGCTTGCTCCGGCATGGCTTGTAACAAGTCACGATGACTACCTGAGAAACTATACGATCCATTTTGAAAAAGCATTGGAGCGTGCCATGAAAGAACATGAGCTGGTGGATTTCCCCAAAAATAAAAAACTTACACATGCATTCAGTGTATTTGAGCCATTTCTTCCGGAAAGCGGTGCAGTGATTGATATGCTTGTTAAATATTTAAGACAGTTCTGAGTTCGTGTTTACATGGAATTGTGATATTATTGTTGGTATGTGTTTTGGCAGTTGCGGTTGCCGGCTTTGCAGGAGCGTATCTGGCATATGAAATTATCAGCCGCATTCCGGTGCTGCGGTGGCTGATCTGTGGAATGGGAGGAAAGATCTTTGATATCAAACCGGGAGATAATTTGCTTGTACTTGGCGATGAAGGACAGGGACTTGCAATTATGAAGGAACAGGGATTGCTTGATATGTTAAAAGCAATTCGATCATAAAAACGTCTACAAAGAAAAGGTATGTTTATTGACAGTAAAGGGGGGATGATGTTACACTAATTAAAATGTTTATCATATGAAAAGGAGAAAAATATGGACAACACAAATAACAATGCAGAGGTATTCTGCGCAAATTGTGGAGCAAAGATGCCGGCAGGTACCAAGTTTTGTATATCTTGCGGTAAGCCGGTAGGTGGACCGGCAGCACCTAATCCAAATATGACACAGCAGACAGCATATGCGACACAGGCAGCGCCTATGCCGAAGACAAAGATTGGCATTACAGTTGGATTATTTGCAGCAGCAATTTATTTCGCAGCAATTTTTGGAGGATATGTTCCGGTACTTTTACTGGGAGGATATGCTTTAATTGCAGAAAAAGATGCGTGGCTTAAGCGTGTTTCAATTAAGGCAGTTGCAATTTTGATGATGTTTTCATTTGTTGTTACTGTGATTGGATTGATTCCGGATGCACTTGCGTGGATTGCTTCTTTTGCATATCTGTTTGAAGGAATTTTCAGTTATGACAAGGTAAGCCAGGTGATTGATTTGATTACAAATCTGATTGACATTTTCAGAACCTGCTTATTCTTAGTGTTAGGAGTAAACGCATTGAAGATGAGAGATGTATCAATCGGATTTATTGACAATATGATTAACAGAAATCTGTAAAATATCAGTTCCCATACTCGGGTGTGAGTATGGGAATTTTTTTTATGGAAAATGCAGCAATCATAAACTGGTACTGCAGATGCAAAAGATCATGGTTGATTTCGGAAGTCAGCGTGACACCATGAGCAGTCAGCATGTAAGACATGCGATTGGCAAAATAATAAGAGGAAGCAATCGCAGCGCTGAGTGTAAATAAAATAAAAATTCCCCATGGAAATGCTCCTTTGTTACTTGCTATTGTTAGATGTATTATGTCATGCTAAAATGAAATCGTCAAGGAAGACAGAAAGGAATTAGTGTGCGAAACAGTATGGAAAATAGTATAGATTATGATGCCGTTGTGTTTGATATGGACGGTGTGATTTTTGATTCCGAGCGGGCTGTGATGCAGTGCTGGAAAGAGCTTGCAAAAAAATATAATATTCCGGATATTGAACAGGCGGTGCTTTCCTGTACGGGAACAACGATGAAACGGACAAGGGAGATTATGCTGGAAACCTACGGAGCCGATTTTCCGTATGATTCTTATGCGAAAGAGTCCTCTGCCATCTACCACAGCAGATATGATGGCGGCAGACTTCCAATGAAACCGGGCGTTGTGGAGCTGCTTACCTTTTTAAAAGAAGAAGGGAAAAAAATTGCACTGGCGTCCTCGACACGGAGACAGGGTGGAGCGCAGCAAACCGGCACCGGATATTTTCTTAAAAGCCTGTGAAGAACTTGGGGTGAAGCCGGAACGCGCGTATGCCATCGAGGATTCCTACAACGGAATCCGTGCGGCATATGCGGGAAAACTGCATCCGATCATGGTGCCGGATCTGCTGCCGGAAACTGCGGAGATGCAGGAAAAAGCGGAAGTGGTGTTACCGGATCTTTTAGAAGTGATTTCGTATTTAAAAGGAGACCGCCATGGAATATGAACACATTGTCCACTCGTTTGAACCGGTGTACGACAAAGATTCCGAAATCCTTATATTAGGAACTCTGCCGTCCGTCAAATCAAGAGAAAACAATTTTTATTACGGGCACAAACAGAACCGTTTCTGGAAAGTGCTTGCAACACTTTTAAAGGAGCCGGTCCCGGAGACAATTGAGGAGAAAAAAGCCATGCTGCTTGCCCACCGGATTGCCCTGTGGGATGTGATCCAAAGTTGTGACATCAAAGGCTCGAGCGACAGCAGTATTAAAAATGTACAGCCAACGGACATTGGCATGATTCTGGAAAAAACGAACATGACACAGATTTATGCAAACGGAAACAAGGCAGGGCAGCTTTATAAAAGGTACCAGTTTCCGATTACTGGAATCGAAGCGACAGTGCTTCCGTCCACAAGCCCCGCCAATGCCGCATGGTCGCTCGCGCGGTTGTGTGAGGCATGGAAGACGATTCTTCATGACCTGTAGCAAAGAGTGGTAGTGGTGCGTAGTTAAAAAAGAGGCATTTATACACATAATAAGCGTTTATGTGTATGAGTGTCTCTTTTTTTGTACAAAATAGTGGCAGTGACAAACTCAAAAAGGGGTAAGGAAAATGAAAGACAAAATTTTTGGTGTTCTGCAGCGCGTCGGCAGAAGCTTTATGCTTCCAATCGCAATTCTTCCGGTTGCCGGGCTGCTGCTTGGAATCGGAAGTTCGTTTACGAACGCTACCACGATTGAAACGTATGGACTTACAGCAATTCTCGGAGATGGAACGCTATTGCATGCCCTGCTTACGATCATGAGCAGAGTCGGAAGTGCGGTGTTTGATAACCTGCCGCTCATCTTTGCCATCGGTGTTGCAATCGGTATGGCAAAGAAGGAAAAGGAAGTATCCGCACTGTCTGCGGTGATCGCATATTTTGTTATGAATACAGCGATCAACGCCATGCTGACGTTAAATGGCAGGATCTTAGATGACGGATCAATCGCAAAAGACGTACTGGAAGGAACGATTACTTCCGTTTGTGGTATCCAGTCCCTGCAGATGGGCGTGTTTGGTGGTATTATTGTAGGGCTTGGTGTGGCAGCTCTGCACAATAAGTTTTACCGCATCCAGCTTCCGAATGCACTGTCATTCTTTGGAGGTACACGGTTTGTACCAATCATTTCCACAATTGTATACATGTTTATCGGCATTTTGATGTATTTCATCTGGCCTGCCGTACAAAACGGTATCTATGCGCTGGGCGGTCTCGTGACAGGTTCCGGCTATGTGGGAACCCTGATCTTCGGATTGATCAAGCGTGTGCTGATTCCGTTTGGTCTGCATCACGTATTTTATATGCCATTCTGGCAGACAGCAGTGGGCGGCACAGCGGAAGTTGCCGGACAGATGGTACAGGGTGGACAGAATATTTTCTTTGCCCAGCTTGCAGATTCTGCAAATATCACACATTTCAGCGCAGATGCCACCCGGTATTTCTCCGGTGAGTTTATCTTTATGATCTTTGGTCTTCCGGGAGCAGCACTTGCCATGTATCAATGTGCAAAACCGGAGAAAAAGAAAGCGGCAGGCGGACTGTTACTGTCTGCAGCACTTGCCTGCATGGCAACCGGTATCACAGAGCCTCTGGAATTTTCTTTCCTGTTTGTGGCTCCGGCACTCTTTGCCGTACAGGTCGTTCTTGCGGGATCGGCTTACATGATCGCGCACATGTTAAATATTGCAGTAGGACTTACGTTTTCCGGCGGATTTTTGGATTTCTTCCTGTTTGGTATTTTGCAGGGAAATGCAAAGACAAGCTGGGTACGCGTGATCCCGGTCGGCATTATTTATTTCTTCCTATACTACTTTATCTTTAAGTTTATGATCAAAAAGTTTAACTTTAAGACACCGGGGCGGGAAGACGATGATACAGAAACCAAACTGTATACAAAGGCAGATGTGAATGCAAAAAAAGAAGCAGGAAAAGAAACCCGGGCAGCAGGTTCGGAGGATGAGGTAAGTGCCGCAATCACCAGAGGACTCGGCGGAAAGAAAAATATTTCGGATGTAGACTGCTGTGCGACAAGACTGCGCTGCACAGTAATTGAAGTGGACAGAGTTGATGATGCACTGTTAAAGGCAACCGGAGCTACCGGAGTCGTGCACAAAGGAAACGGTGTGCAGGTCATCTACGGACCGAATGTCACCGTGATCAAATCCAATCTGGAAGATTATCTGGAGACGGCGGAGGATACATTTGCAGAGCATGAGCGCATTGTAATTTCCAGTCCGATCACCGGAAATGCGGCAGATCTTGCGACAGCACCGGACGATGCATTTGCACAGAAGATGATGGGGGACGGCGCAGTCGTCACACCGGAGGATGCCTATGTGTGTGCACCGGAAGACGGCGAGGTTGCATTTGTGTTTGACACAAAGCATGCAATCGGTTTTGTGACAGACAGCGGTGTGAGCCTTTTGATCCATGTGGGAATCGATACCGTAAAATTAAACGGAGAAGGTTTTGAAGCGCTGGTGGAAACCGGGCAGATGGTGAAAAAGGGCGATCCGATGTTAAAACTTGATCTGGAGTATCTGAATGCCAACGCACCGTCCATGGTTTCCCCGATTCTGTGTACGGAACTTGAGGGAAATCAGAGCATCCGGCTCATTGCAGACGGCGCGGTAAAAGCAGGCGATCCGCTGTTTGAGATTGAGATAAAATAACAGTTCGGATTAATCGAGAAGATCGGTGACTGCGTGCGCCCGAGCAATATTACAAGCGCGATCTATATGGGATATCATGCAGGATTAGACGCATAAAAGGTTTGATTTTAAGAAGTCATTTTCGTAAAAGAAGGTGGCTTCTTTTTTCGTGCGAACAAATGGCAGAATGACGGAGAAATAAAGGAAAAAATTATAAAAAAATGAACAAATGACGAAAAAATAATAAAATTTTTAATGTGAATCAAAAAATATTCTATAGTTTATGAGATAAAAATCCCGTATACTAGCATTACAAA
>ERZ809296.2997-NODE-2997-length-15005-cov-5.674381_pt1 | contig 15005 bp, 16 predicted proteins | sample MGYA00520511_ERZ809296 | MGnify/ENA primary metagenome ERZ809296 (study PRJEB31576, sample SAMEA3212662) | Homo sapiens | biome: human-gut; feature: human gut; material: fecal | place: Sweden | collected 2012 ... | reverse complement strand
ATCAAAAAAAGCCGTAGCCTCTGAATGGAACATTTCAGAGGCTTCTCTACCGATATCCGTCAGCAGGCCGCGCTGCTCGTCAAACGGCATGGAATAGCGCTGGGACAGATACCGGAGGGCCGCGCCGAGCTCGCCGTTCGGGCCGCCGTACTGCGAGATGATGATGCTCGCGAGCTTCGGGTTTGTGTTTTTGATCCGCACCGGATACTGCAGCTTCTTTTCATAGACAAACATTGTCAGCCCTCCCCGTCGTTTGCGGCGTACTGCCACGGCCACGGGCCGCGCAGCCAGTCATAACCGGACTCTCCCACGGCGCTGCGCTGGACGATGGGGCCGTTCTCGGCCTCCCAGGCGGCTGCCGCCTGCGCATAAAGCCCTGAATAGGAGCGGAACAGCTCCGCCGCTCTGGCATCGCCGGGATGCGTATCGAGGTATTCGCCAAGCTCCACCACGGCGAAGCCCAGCGCCTGCAGGTCGCGCTGCAGCGTACCGCTCAGCTCGCCACTGTTCTCCTGTCCGCGCAGCGGAAGGTCCAGCCCCGGAAACAGGGTACCGCGCACGGCCCCGACCGCCGCTGCATAGACGGGCGGATCATCCCTCTGGAACGGGACAAAGGGATTTGCCAGCGGCGCGCAGGCCGGAAGCATGCCGCAGGCGGCATCCTGCTGTTCCGTGCGCTCCGGCTGCGGCGCTTCCTGCGCGGCCTCCTGCCGCGCCTCGCGGAGCGCCGCTTCGATCATGGGTTGCGTTCTGAATTCCAAATATGATTCCTCCTTTATTTCGCGCTCATCCCATGGTATGCCGCGCTCGTTCGGCACGTTCCTACACTTTGGGCAACACCGCATAATTCACCTTCGGCCTTCGCCGGACATTTTTCGCCGAATGCTCTTGCTGAATTGTGCGGTGCCGCCCCGAATGTTGACAAATCAATAAGTTTGTGCTATACTTTGCAGACAAGTTGATAAATCAACATATCGAAATGGAGGAACGCCATGGAAGAACGCTATGGGGTCTTTACGCAGCGTATCGCGCGCATCAGCCGCTGCATCCGCCGCCTGAAGGCGGAGGAAATGGCGCTCTTCGGTCTGAAGGGCCCACATGTCTCGTGCCTGTACTATCTCGGTCTGGACGGCCCCCAGACGGCGGCGGAGCTTTCCGAGCGCTGCGATGAGGACAAGGCCGCCGTCTCGCGGACACTGGAATTTCTGCTGCAAAACGGCTATGTGACCACGGAGGCCGTATCGCGCCGCTATCGTAGTCCCCTGTATCTCACGGACCGTGGGCGCGAGGTCTTCGCCGCCCTACAGGAACGCATTGCCTCGATGGAGGACGCTGCCAGCATGGGCCTGACAGAGGAGCAGCGGAGCAAAATGTATGCCGCACTGGAATTGATCTGCGGCAATCTGGAGCGGCTGTGCGCCGCAGAACAGGAGGATACCCTATGAAACCCGTCCGCATTCTTGTCGACTCGACCGTCGATCTGCCGGAGCGCTGCCGCGCACAGGTGCGCGCCGTTCCGCTGACGGTGCATTTCGGGGACGAAGAGCTTATTGATGGCGTTACCATCGACCGCAGGCGTTTTTATGAGCGGCTGATCGAGTCCGACGTGCTGCCCACGACGAGTCAGGCCACTCCGGCGGCCTTTGTCAAAGAATTTGAGGCCGTCCGGCAGGCCGGAGAGAGCGCCGTAGTCATCACCATCTCTGCCGAGCTGTCCGGGACCTATCAGAGCGCCTGCATTGCCGCGGCAGACTATGAGGATATCTATGTTGTTGACAGCCGCAGCGCCGCCATCGGATCCGGCATTCTGGCAGAGCTGGCGCTGGAATGGGCGGCGGACGGCATGGCCGCCGCCGAGCTTGCCGGGCTGCTGACGAAAAAGCGGGACGACATCTGCCTGCTCGGCCTGCTCGATACGCTGGAGTATCTCCGCCGCGGCGGGCGCATCTCACGCACGGCGGCGCTCGCGGGCGGGCTGCTCGGCATCAAGCCGGTCGTTACGCTGGAAAATGGGGCCGTGACCATGATCGGCAAGGCGCGCGGCTCGAAGCAGGGCAACAACCTGCTTGTGCAGAAGGTACGCGAGAGCGGCGGCATCGACTTTTCCCTGCCGATCCTGCTCGGCTACACCGGCCTGAGCGATGCCCTGCTGCAGAAATATGTGGCGGACAGCGCGGCGCTCTGGCGCGATCACTGCGGCAGTCTGGAGCAGACGCTGCTGTGCAGTGTGATCGGCACACATACGGGGCCGGGTGTCGTAGCGGTCGCGTTCTTCAAGAACGGTGTTTGAGTGCAGTCAATTTATAACAAACTGACATGTTTTTGTACAATTGACGTCAATACGGCGTATGTAAAATTTGAAACGTTTCATGCAGTTCGGTTTTGGGCAGGCTACATGGAATTATTTCAAAATATTTTGCAAAATCCTGTTTACAAACGGAACATAGTATGATATATTGAGCATGTAAGCAGGAATCATGGATTCTTCCACACAGAGCTGAATTTCCTGTTACAGGAATCGGCCGTTGGCAGGCGGCTGAAATTTAAAAAGAAAGTTGGGAAAGTTATGCCTCAGTTTGTACAGTCCGAACAGCAGCGTGAACTGATCAGTTCTCTCGTCCAGGAGCTTCCCGCCTACCGCAAGAAGATGCGGATGTCTCAGGCAGAGCTCGGTGATGCCGTCGGCAAGAGCCGTCAGAAGATCTCCGAGATGGAGCGCGGCTCTGCTCCCCTCGGTTGGGACACCTATCTGGCTATCCTCATGGTTCTGGGCGCTCATGGCGTTCTGGAGCCGCGTGGCCGTGATGCCGAGCGTCTTGCCGCTACCGGTCGCCTCATCGGTGGTCGCATCCGCTTCTGATTTCTGAAAACGGGATAGAACGCAAATGCATGTAAAGGTCCGCTGTTATGCCTGACAGCGGACCTTTTTGCAGCCTGAACGGGGCTGGCACCATTCGCAGCGAAAAAATTTTTCGCATTCCTGTAAGATTTTCTCTCCGGCGCGGTCTTATTGGCAGAAAGGAGGTGGCGCCGTGTCAGAGCTTGCGGAGATCTACCGCATTTATTTTGATGATGTCTACCGCTATCTGCTTGCCCTTTCTCACGATGCCCAGCTTGCCGAAGAGCTGACGAGCGAAACATTCTGCCGCGCCATGCGCGCGCTTCCCGGCTTCCGCGGGGCCTGCGATATCCGTGTCTGGCTCTGCCAGATCGCGAAGAACTGCTTCTATACCGAGCAGAAGCGCATGGGCCGCATCGAGCTGCTGGATGACGGGAAAATGGAAGCACTCCCCGCTTCCGCCCCGAGTCTGGAGGAACAGCTCACGGACCGGGACGATGCCGCACGCATCCGGGCCGCGCTCCACAGCGCGCCGGAGCCGTATAAGGAGGTCTTCCTCTGGCGGGCCCTCGGCGGTCTGAGCTTCAGGACCATTGGGCAGCTTTTCGGCAAATCGGAAAACTGGGCGTGCGTGACCTATCATCGCGCCAAAACCATCATCCGAAAAAACATGGAGGGATCAACATGAATCAGGAATGCAGCATTGTGCGGGACCTTCTCCCGCTGTATGCCGAGCGGCTTACGAGTCCGGAGACCGCTGCCTTTGTAGAAAAGCACCTGCGCACCTGCGCGGACTGCCGCGCCGCCCTGCAGGAGACACAGGCCCCGCCTGCCCTGCAGCCCGCTCCGGACGCCGCGCCCCTGCAGCATTTGCAGAAAAGGCTGGCGCGCAAGCGCCTGCAAATCATCGTGATGACGGCTCTGTTTGTCCTGACGGCCGTGATATCCGCAGCCGGCATTTTGAATGCTCCGATCTATTTCCCCTATACGGACGATCTTGTGCAGGTGACGGAGGATGCGGGAGCGCTGGAGCTTACGTTCCGTGCTGATGTCGCCAACGTCTCGACGGAGCGCTTTGTCGATCCGGACGATCCGTTGCGCGAGATCTGCCTTGTGGAGGCCTGGTCGACGCTCTGGGAGCGCTGGTTCTCCGGCCCGCATACTCAGGCCGCCCGGCTCAAGGCGGAGGGCGGTAAGCCGCTCACCGTTCTCTATAGCGAAAACGACGGCACGGAGGCCGTTTATCTCGCGGGAAAGCCGATGGCCTCCGGCGGCATGATCGCCCTGCCGTCCCTGACGCTCAATTACTATGCCTTTGTAGCCCTGATCGTTCTGGCAGCCGCTGTGCTCGTCCGTATTTTTGTCCGGAAGAAGCCGCGAGCCTGCGTCTGGACGGAGCGCGTGATCCTGCTGCCGGTCGCCTATCTGCTGGCGCACGTCACTCTTCTGGGGCTCACTGCCACGACCTATTCTCTGCCGCATGATTTTGTCTTTGTGTTCTGCGCGGCGCTGCTGCTGTACTGCGCGCTGCTGCTCCTGCACGGGCTGAGCCGCGACGCACTCGAGCGCAGAAAGCGCGCCTGATACCCGCTCAGCGGCGCTCACTGAGCAACGCTACAGGCATATCAAAATTCAAAAATATGCAAAGGGCCGCTGCGTCGCGCAGCGGTCCTCAGCTTGTCAAAAAAATTGGCTTGTTTATTCGCGATAGCCCTTCATCATTTCCTGAAACAGCTCATACGTCGATGGCGGCGTATAGGTGATGGCGTTTGCACCTGCCTCAATGGTGCGCAGGATACTCTCGCCGGTCTTGCCGCCCGTTGCGATGATGGGCACGTCCGGCAGGGCCTTGCGGGCCTCCCGTACCAGCTCCGGCGTCTGCGCAGCGGCTGCGATGTTCAGAATGGAGGCTCCGGCCTCAATGCGCGCCTCGAAGTCCGTGCCGAATTTTGTCACGGTGATGACGGTCGGGATATCGATCACACCGGAGACCGCGCGGAGATTCAGATTGTTGATCGGCGCATTGAGCACAACGCCCATCGCGCCCTGCGATTCGACGTCGCGCGCAAGCTGCACCGTGCGCAGGCCGCGCGTCGTGCCGCCGCCGACGCCGCAGAATACGGGGACATAGGAATATTTGATGATCGCGTCGCTGATGGCCTGCTGCGGTGTGAATGGATAGACGGCAAATACGGCGTCCGCGTCGCAGTTGCGGATGATGGCCAGATCGGTCGTGAATACGAAGCTCTTCAGCCTTCGGCCGTTGACGATGATGCCGCTTGCTTGATAGATCTCCTGCGGCATACGCAGAATGTGGCGCAGGCGGCTGTCGATGTTGGGGGGCTGCTTTTCCATACAAGAGTCCTCCTGTCTCTTTTTTGCCAGTATACCACGAAATTATGAATACTTTGAGAACAAATCATTTCCGTTCTGTCTTACTCTGCTGCGGAAAGCGCACGGCGCAGAAAATCGCGGTAGGCTTCCGCCGCCGACGCCGGGAACACGATCTCCGCCCGGCCGCCGAAGCCTGCAAGCCAGCCGAGGAACGTCGGTGAAACGGAGATATCCGCCTGAAAGACAAAGTGGTCCGGCCCGTCCGGCACGAGCAGGCGGTCACGGCCGAAGCGGTCGAGCACAACGCCTGCCAGCGAGTTTTCAAACCGCAGCTTCATGCGGCACTGCTCCCCGCGGAACATGCCGAACACCTGCTGGGAATAGACGGCCGGGTCAAAGGAGCGCATCTCGTCGTTGCTCTCGCGCGGGACGCCCGTCGCCGTGATCTCCGTCATCTTGTCCACGCGGTAGTGCGTCAGGCCGTGCGGTGCGCCGTAGGCCACGAGATAATAGTTCTCGTCCTCCCAGCACAGCGCGATGGGGCTTGCCTCATAGGTCTTCGGCCGGAAGCGGCGCCGGCCCTGCAGATCCCAGTCAAAATAGCGGAACGTGATGCGGCTGTTCCCGGCGATGGCCGCATGCAGCGTATCGACATTGCGGCAGACGTCCTCGCTGCCGCTTTTGGCGCGGCCGGTAACGACGACCTCGCGCCGCAGCAGCTCCGCTTCGTGCGCGCTCGAGAGGGCGGCGAGCTTGCGGATCAGGGCCATGGACTCCTTTTCGGAGAGGAACCGCGCCGCCTGCACGGCGTCGACGAGCAGCTTTAGCTCTGAAAGGGCGAAATCACGCTCCGGCACATAATAGCCGCCGTTTTTGCCGCTGACCTTGCGAATTTCCATGCCGTAATCGCGCAGGGTGTCCAGATCATCATAGACGCTTTTGCGCTCCGCACGGATGCCCTCGCCCTCCAGCGCGGCAAGAATCTGCTGCATGGACGCCGGGTGCTGCTCGTCCGTGTGGCTGCGCAGATAATCGCGAAGGATGAGGAGCTTCAGCTTCTGCCGTTCCGATTTTGCCATGGTACTCTCACCTCTGCTGTCAACATACCACACCGGCGCCATAAATTGCAAGCCCCGTTTTGGGAAATGGAAAAAAATTTCCCGCAGGACTTCTCTGCTTGACGATTCCGCCGCTTCGTGGTATCCTAGAATAGAATATCATGACACGAGGATACGCTATGAAGCTGAATCGCAATGAAAAATATGTCAAATGGGGTCTCACGGCCTTTCTTGTGATTGTCGCCGCCGGACTGTTCTGGCTCGTTTTCTCCAACCTGCGCGGCTTTTATGATCTGATCGTCGAATTCCTCAACATCATCGCCGCTCTGCTCTACGGCTGCCTGTTTGCCTATCTGATGAATCCCGTTATGAAGGTCACGAAGCGGATCATGGACAAGCTGCTTGCCAAACGGAACCTCAGCGATCGGATGGCCGCGCGCATCAGCAAGATCACGGGGATCTGCGCTGCCGTGCTGGTGTTCTGCCTCGCGGTCTATGCACTCATCGCTCTTATCGTGCCGAACCTGATCGCAAGCATCGAGGAGCTGCTGCAGCCCGAAAAGCTCGAAAGCTATTATGCGACCATCAGCAAGTGGTTCCGCGGCATTTTCACGAACAGTGACATCCAGTCCTTCCTGGAAAAAACCGTCGGCGACCCGCTGGAGATGGTCATCGGCTGGCTGAAGAAGCTCGATTACAGCGTGATCGTCACGAGCCTGACGAGCTCGGTCTACAGCGTTGTGATGGTCATCTTCAATATCCTGCTTGGCATCGTCGCGGCCGTGTATATCCTGATCTTTAAGGAAGAGCTCTGTGCGCAGGCCAAGAAGGTCACCGTGGCGGTCTTCAGTCGCCAGCATGCCGATCGCCTGCTGGAGCTGACCCGCCGGACGAACAGTATCTTCGGCGGCTATGTTATGGGCAAGATCATCGATGCCGTGCTCGTCGGCGTCATCACCTACTTCGGCGTGCTGTTCATGGGCATGCCCTATGCGGCGCTCATCGGCACGATCGTCGGCGTGACGAACATCATCCCCTTCTTCGGCCCCTTCCTCGGCGCGGTGCCCTCGGCCCTGCTCCTGATGATCGACAAGCCCGTCAACGCCCTGTATTTCTGCATTTTCATTCTCATTCTGCAGCAGGTCGACGGCAACATCATCGAAAACCGCATTCTGGGTGAAAAGCTCGGCATTTCGGACTTCTGGGTGCTCGTTGCCATTCTGGTCTTCGGCGGTATCTTCGGCTTTGCCGGGATGCTTCTTGGCGTGCCGGTCTTTGCCGTGCTCTACACCGTCATCGGTGACCGCGTCAACAAGCGCCTTGCCCGTAAGCGCCATCCCCAGCAGACGAGTCTGTATTACAAGATCCGCACCGTGGACGACCTGCCGCCTGTGACGGAGCCGAGCTACACGAGCGCTGCCGAGGAGCCTGCCTACGAAACACAGATCGACCCGGACGACGATATGGAGATCGACGATCCGGATTATGACGATATCCCCGGCTGAGCCGGAAAGGAGGAATCCATGGACGCATTTTTTGCCTCTGCCGCCGAATACTTTCAGGGAAGCGGCTCCGGCTTTGTCTCGGTGTTCTGCACCGTGTGGCGCTACCTTGCGCCGGTGCTGGCCGTGCTGCTGCTGTGGCGCTGTGCCCGGCCGCTGCTGAAATTCCGGCGGGAGCCGGAGACGTGGGCATGGCTCGTCATGCCGGACGGCAATCAGCTCCCTCTGACACACTGGGAGAATATCCTCGGCCGCGCGAAGGGCTGCGACATCGTCGTGGACTTCCCGACCGTTTCGCGCACGCACGCCGTCCTCACGCGCTATGATGACGGCAGCTGGTCCGTCACGGACATCGGCTCACGCGGCGCAGTCACGCTCAACGGCGAGCCGGTCCAGATGGCTGCCGTAAACTACGGCGATACCATCTCGCTCGGCGGCGTGGACATGGTGCTTGCACCCGTCACGCAGTCCGAGCTCGAGGAGCAGCTTGCCAGCCGCACGCGCCCGGCCCATCAGTCCTCCCCTGCGCTGACCCTGTTTCTGCTGACGGTCTTCCAGCTCCTGACGACGCTGCAGCTCTGGATGGGCGCGGAGGCCGAAATGGCCCAAACGGTCGTGCTGAGCTTCCTCGGCCTGCTGGCCGTGGGCTGGCTGCTGTTTGCCGTGCTGCGCATGATGCGCCGCAGCGGCTACGAGGTGGAAACGCTGGCCTTTTTCCTCAGTACGCTCGGCTTTGCCGTCATCGCCTCGGATAATCCCGCCAATCTCACAAAGCAGCTCATCTGCCTGCTCGGCGGCATCGTGATCTATCTGATCATCGGCTGGTCGCTGCGCGACCTGTCCCGCGCGAAGAAGTTTCGCTATCTGGCCGCCGTCGGCGGCATGCTCCTGCTGCTCGTCAATCTGGTGTTCGGGCAGGAGAACAACGGCGCGCGCAACTGGATCTCGCTTGGCGGCATCTCGTTCCAGCCGTCCGAGCTGGTCAAGCTCTGCTTCCTCTATGTCGGCGCATCTACGATGGACCGCATCGTAACGAAGCGGAACCTGTTCCTGTTCATTGTCTATTCCGCCGCCATCTGCGGCTGCCTTGCCCTGATGAACGACTTCGGCACGGCGCTCATCTTCTTCGTCGCATTCCTCGTCATCGCCTTCCTGCGTTCCGGCAGCTTCGCCACGGTCACGCTGGCCTGCGCGGCCACGGGCTTTGCAGGCGTTCTGGCCGTTCGCTTCCGGCCGCATATCCTGCGCCGCTTTGCAACATGGGGCCATGCGTGGGAATATGCCTCTGCGGGCGGCTACCAGCAGACGCGCGCGATGATGTGCATCGCCTCCGGCGGCCTGTTTGGCCTCGGCGCAGGCAACGGCTGGCTCAAATATGTGTTTGCGGCGGATACGGACCTCGTTTTTGCTTTCCTCTGTGAGGAATGGGGCCTGATCATCGGCCTGTGCGCCGTTGCGGTCATCGTGATCCTTGCGGTGTTCACCGTCCGCTCGGCCAAGGTCGGCCGCAGCAGCTTCTATACCATTGCTGCCTGCGCCGCCGTGGCGATCCTGACCATCCAGACCATTCTGAACGTGTTCGGCACGATGGACCTGCTCCCACTGACCGGCGTGACGTTCCCGTTCCTTTCCAACGGCGGCTCGAGCATGCTGGCCTCGTGGGGCCTGATCGCCTTCCTCAAGGCGGCGGACACGCGCCAGAACGCCAGCTTCGCGGTCCGCACCGCAAAGGCAGAGGAGGTGGAGCCGCTTGAATAAGCTTGCAAAACGCGCGTGGTTCGCACTTGCGCTGGCGGGTGTGCTTTTGCTCGGCATGGGCGTAATCGTGGTGCGTTACTTCATCGATTCGCCGGACTGGGTCACGTTCCAGAACAGCCCCCATGTCTATACGGACGGCGTTATGAACAGCGGCAAGATCGTCGACCGCGGCGGCACCGTCGTGCTCGATGCCACGAACGGCAAGTCCTATGCCGACAGTGCCTCGCTGCGCCGCAGCATGCTGCACCTGCTCGGCGACCGTGAGGGCAATATCACGCCGTTCCTGCTGCAGGAATACGGTTCGGAGCTTGTCGGATTTGACCGCATCAACGGCACCTATTCCACCGGCAAGCGCGAGGGCCGGATGATGCTGACCGTAAGCGCAGACGTGCAGCGCACGGCGCTGGCCGCGCTCGACGGGCGCAAGGGAACCGTCGGCGTTTATAATTACAAGACGGGCGAGATCCTCTGCGCCGTCTCCTCCCCAACCTACGACCCGGACGATGTGCCGGACGTGGAGGGCAGCCCCGAGACCTATGAGGGCGTGTATGTCAACCGCTTCCTGCACGCCACCTATACGCCTGGCTCCGTCTTCAAGCTCGTCACGGCTGCGGCCGCGCTGGATGAGATCCCGGATATCGGATCCCGGACGTTCACCTGCGAAGGCAGCGCCGTCATCGGCGGCGAGACCATCCAGTGCAACGGCGTACACGGCACGCTGAACTTTGAAGAAGCGCTGGCCCACTCCTGCAACGTTGTTTTCGGCGAGATCGCAGCGGAGCTCGGCCCAAAGACGCTGATGCGCTATGCCGAGCAGGTCGGCGTCACACGCCGCTATAGCTTTGACGGCACGACGACGGCCGCCGGAAGCTTTGATGTCTCCAATGCGGCGGAATCCGAGCTGGCATGGGCCGGCATCGGCCAGTATACGGACCAGATCAACCCCTGTCAGTATATGACCTACATGGGCGCGATCGCAAACGGCGGCTCCGCCGCGGAGCCATTTCTCGTAAAGGAGGTCACCTACGGTGATTCGGTCAAGTACAAGGCCTCCACAAGCTCCACAGGACGTCTGCTCGACAGCACGACGGCCGGTCGCCTTGCGGACATGATGCACAATGCCGTCGTCAACGTCTACGGCGAGTGGAACTTCGCCGGACTATACGCAGGCGGAAAGTCCGGCACGGCGGAAAACGGCGGCGGAAAGGCTGCCAACGCCGTCTTTGCAGGCTTCCTGCAGGACAGCGACTATCCCCTCGCCTTTATCGTCGTGGTCGAGGAAGGCGGCGGCGGCGCGTCCGTCTGCACGCCGATCCTCAGTCAGGTGCTCAGCGCCTGTGTGGTCGCCATGGACGCCGATTAAGCAAAAAAGCTCCGCAGGATGGGTAAATTCCTATCCTGCGGATTTCTTATACATTTTCGTTCATCCGGCGGGACAGCTCGCCGAGATATTTGGAAAGATAGATGAGCTCCGGCGAGAGCTTCGTCAGCCTCCCGTTCTCCACGACGTAATTTTCGATCGTCACGGCGGAGAGGTCCATCATCCGCCGCAGCTCGTTCTGGATGTAGTGCATCTGCACGCAGTGCGGCGAGCGGTCGACCGTCGCAAAGCGCAGCGTGCGGATCTTGCCGGTGTAGAGCATGGCGCTGATCTTCGTGATGGCCATATTGATATGCGTCTGCTCAAGGCACAGCTCAAACACATGGCCGGACGATGCGCACAGCTGCGCAAAGCCCTCCGGCTCCATGTCCGGCAGGCAGCTGCCGACAATGAGCACCGATTCCCCGACGTCATAGACATTTGTTTTCATCAGCTCTTTCATATGGCTCCCTCGTTTTATTGCGTGATATAATGTGAATTGTCTGAGTTCCTAACGATTGGGGCGGCCTGCCGTGCGCTCGGAGAAGTCTGCGCGCTGCTCGATCCGCCCAAGCCTGACCAACCGCGCGGCGACGGCAACGTGCGACCGGCCGAGCGTGGTACAGATGTCCTGGCCTTGACGACCGTCATCAAACATGCGGCATAGGAGCAGCTCCTCCTCTCGGGACCACGGCTTTCCTTCCTTGCCGTCTTTCCTGTTCGGTGTGCATTTTGGTGTACTATTCTGTGTGCTGTTCGGTGTGCTTTGTGTGCTTTTCAGTGTGCTTTGTACCGCACGCAGCAGCAGATTCAAAGCTCGAACGACCTCCAGCTGATTGCAGCTGTCATTTTCTGCAAGAATTTCCCCGGTGATCGGATTGACACCGTCAGCCAGAGTTGTAACTAAGTCAACCGCTCTCTTCAGTTCCATGCTGTAGCCTCCAATTCATATTGTTCCGAGCTCATGTTCCAATGCGTCAAACAGCGCGCCGTCCAGCGTCAGCACATCGTCCATAGGGATGTCCGTTCCGTCCAGAAGGCGGATGCGGCGTGCAATGAGATCGATCTGCTTCACGATCCCGCTGACGGTCTCATAGACTCCGCCGGATTTCCGTTCATCCGGCCGGAACCGGGTCAGGCGGACCTCCGGCCGTTCCCCCAGATGCTCCAGCAGCAGGCGGAAACGCCGGTCCAGTGAGGCCAGCTCCGCTTCTGCGGGGTCGATCCGCTCCTGCGTGAGGCGCGCGTTTTCCCGGATGGCCGCGTCGTAGCCGGTCAGGGCTGCAAACGGCGCGAACTGCGCCGCGCGGTCGGCCATTGGCATGGGCGGGTGCTTTTTGGAGACATGGTGCGGCAGGTGCAGGATCGCGTCATATTTTCCGGTCATGTATTCCTCCTCATGCCTTATGCCCGCCGATCCTGGCGTTTCGCTCGCGGGCCGTTGCGCCATCTTCCAGACTCATGCCCTTGAGAATGGCATTTTTGCCGAATTTCTTCTTGATGGCCAGCGTCGTCTCCTGCAGCTTCTTTTCGCGCGCCAGCGCCGCCTGCTCCGCCTCGCGCCGGGCGTCCTCGGTGGCAAGATCGGTGAACAGGTCCAGCTGCTCCATCTCCTCCGGCTGCGCCTCGTCCTCCGGGACGATGTGCGCGGCGACGAGATACATGCGCCGGACGAGCAGCCCGCCGTCCACGATGCGGTCAAACAGGGCGGAGGCCGCTTCCATGATCCGCCGTGTGGAGGACGACGGTGCGTCGAGCTTCTGCGCGCCATGCGCGGCCTTCGGCACGCGCCGCCCGTAGCGGTCCTGCTCCACCGGGCCGGAATAGGCTGCGCGGCGGGCCGGGTCCGTCAGATTTTCAATGTCATAGCCGACTGTCAGCACGACCTGGTCCGTCACGAGGCCCTTTTCCACCAGCTCCAGCGAGAGCTGATCCGCCATTTCCCGCAAAACAAGCCGGGCCTTTGCCGCCTCGTAGGGGCAGCTCAGCACCTGCCCGGAGCTCAGGCTGTTCTCGGACGGGCGGTAGGCCTTGATGGACGGGACGGTGCAGGGCTCCCAGCCCCACGCGTGGTCGATGAGCAGCTCCGCATTCTTGCCGAACAGGCTGTAGAGCAGCTCCTCGTTCTGCTCGGAGCAAAGCGCGACGTCCCCCATCGTGAACATGCCGTGTGACTCGAGCCTGCGGGCGATGCCGCGGCCGACGCGCCAGAAGTCCGTCAGCGGCCGGTGTGGCCAGAGCTCCCTGCGGAATTTCGTTTCATCGAGCTCTGCGATGCGCACGCCGTTTTCATCAGCCGGAATGTGCTTTGCCACAATGTCCATGGCGACCTTGGCGAGGAAGAGATTCGTTCCGATGCCGGCCGTCGCCGTGATGCCGGTCGTTTCGAGTACGTCGCGGATGATGGTCTGCGCCAGCTCATGGGCGGTGCAGTCATAAGGATAGTCCGTCACATCGAGGAAGACCTCGTCGATGGAATAGACGACGATGTCCTCCGGTGCGATATATTTCCGGTAAATCTCATAGATGCGCGTACTGTATTCCATATAATAGGCCATGCGCGGCGGCGCGATCACGAAATCCACCGCCAGCGCAGGGTCGCGCTGCAGCTCGGAAAACTGGTGTGAGCTGCCGGTCAGCGTTCTGCCCGGCGCGCGGGCCTGCCGCCAGGCATTGACCTCGCGGACGCGCTGCCGCACCTCGAACAGCCGCCCGCGGCCGGAGATGCCATAGCTCTTGAGTGTCGGCGTGACGGCAAGGCAGATCGTCTTGTCCGTCCGCGACTCATCCGCCACGACAAGGTTCGTGTTCAGCGGGTCCAGCCCCCGCTCGCGGCACTCGACGGAGGCGTAAAACGATTTGAGATCAATGGCAAGATAGGTGCGCTGCTTCATCGTTTCCTCCTCCGTTGTTTTCTGTTATTTTACCATAGCGGCCCGGAGATTACAACACCTGCACAAAGAGCCGGAGCGTTTGGCTCCGGCTCAGCTTGTCAAAAAAGTCCCTTCGGGCCTTTTTCGCCAAGCTGCCCCCCAGAATTGCAAAATATAATTTTGTAGTATTATTTTGCAATTCTGCCGCTGCGGCGGGTGATTGAACGCGAAAGGACACCCTGACGGTTTCCTTTCACACTTTTCTTCCCTCCGAAACTTTCGGCTTGGCTGTTTTTTGACAGTTTAGGCCGGGGCGTTTTCGCCCCGGCCCAATTCGTGTTGCTGTTCAATTCTCCTCCAGCAGACCGAAGCCCGCCACGGCCGAGGCCGGGAGCGAGAAGACGATGGCGCCCGCGTCGCTGTCCGGCCCAGCCTTGCGCAGAATGGAGCGCATGATCTCGGCCTTCTGCCCCGCCGCAGAGACAATAAGAATGACCTCCTTCTCCGCCGCGATGGAGATGTTGTAGAATTTCGGTGCGCCCTTTGCGCCGGTCCCCTTGCCGTGCAGGACCGTGCCGCCTCTGGCCCCGGCTGCGCGCGCCGCGTTCATCACGGCGTCCGTTCCGCCCTCGTTCGCAATGGCGATAATCAGCTCATAGGCGCAGCTCAGGTCCGGTGTGTATTTCGGGCTTCTCCCGCCGTTCAGATATGCCACCGTATTTCCTCCTCCTACACTTTTGATCGGTACGGCGATGACGATGCCGTGCCCCGGCACGCCGATGTGCAGCCGCCGCTTCTGCGCGGCGATCAGCGCTGCCGTCTTTTCCGCGTCGGCGATCGTCAGCACAACGCGGCGTTCATTCGATTCAATGCCGAGCAGGTCGAGCATGCTCTGCACGGCCGTCCCGCGCCCATGGAGCGTGACGGTCAGCGGCAGGCCGAGCCCTTCGCACAGGTCCGTGAGGATCTCGAGCCGCTCCGGCGCAATAATGGAGATCACATAATTCATGCCGCATCCTCCCAAAGCTCCACAATGTCGAAGTCGCCGTACTGCTCCGGCGCGGCGGCGGTACGCTTTGCGCGGCGCTCATAGACGAAGCCGACGGCCTGAATGGACAGCAGCGGCATCATGGCGACAAGGGCCACCACGCCGAAGGCGTCGCGCAGGATGTTGCCGCCGAGCGCGCTGCTTGCGCCCATGACGAACTGGAGCATGAACGTCGCCGTCATCGGGCCGGAGGCCACGCCGCCGGAGTCGAAGGCGATGGCCGTATAGATGTC
>ERZ809296.2981-NODE-2981-length-15069-cov-7.356001_pt1 | contig 15069 bp, 17 predicted proteins | sample MGYA00520511_ERZ809296 | MGnify/ENA primary metagenome ERZ809296 (study PRJEB31576, sample SAMEA3212662) | Homo sapiens | biome: human-gut; feature: human gut; material: fecal | place: Sweden | collected 2012 ... | reverse complement strand
TTCGGGACATTTCCCCCTGATAGGGGGAATCGGCCCCTGGAAGGGGAGCCTTTTCAGAGCGCAAAAAACCACCCCGCGTGCGGGGCACGCGGGGTGGCGGGGTGGCGGGGTGGCGGGGTCAGCGTTCTTCCAGAATTTTGTTGAGTTCGCGCATGAAGCTGTCGATGTCCTTGAACTGCCGGTAGACAGAGGCAAAGCGGACATAGGCGACTTCGTCGAGCGGCTTCAGGCGCTCCATGACGAGCTCGCCGATCTTTTCTGTAGAGATCTCGCGGTCGAGCGAATTCTGGATGGCCTGTTCGATCTCATCGGTGGCGCGCTCAAGCTCGGCCAGCGGGACCGGGCGTTTTTCGCATGCTCGGAGCATGCCGTTGAGGATCTTGTTGCGGTCGAACTGCTGGCGGCTGCTGTCGCGCTTGATGACGACGATGGGCAGACTCTCGACCGTCTCGTAGGTGGTGAACCGCTTCTGACACTGCAGGCATTCCCGGCGGCGGCGGATGCTCAGCCCGTCGTCAGAGTGGCGGGAATCCACGACCTTGCTTTCCTGATAGCCGCAATACGGGCACTTCATGGTGAAAACTCCTCTCCTCTTGCGTATTTGTCCATTTTCTGTTATGATTGTAGCAAAAAAGAGCGGGCTTGTCTACCTATTTTGTAAACGGCGGCGTGCGGCTGTCAAAGCCAGTCCTGCAGGACATCCTGCAGCGAGTCCGGCGTGACGGCGAAGTAGGCGAGCTGGTCGATGAGCGTGAAGATCCGGGTGCCGCGCATGGTGATGCGCGGGATGCCGGCGTAGCACTGCGCCTCGCCGGTCTGCGCGAGGATCTCCACGCCGTAGCATTCGGCGCAGCCGTCAAGCAGACTGTCGTTGAGCAGATAGTATTCCAGGTGCAGCGGCGTGCCCTCCTGGGTCTTGACATCTTTGGTGTGGATCAGACTTTTATTTCTCATGGCATTTCCCTCCCAGAACTATTGAACCATACCGGCCGGGATTCGAAAACAGGAAAATTTCGCGCGATTCGACAAAGCCGCCGGCGTTTTTGGAAGCTCCGGGCGGCAAAATCTCCGGTTTTGGAGAAAAATCGTGGGACGGGGAATTTTTTGTCGAAAACTTTCGGGCATAGGAGGGCTGTGTATGCAGTTTGGAAAACGGATCGGGCCGCTGGCGCGGCGCGTCGCGGCCATGCAGATCCCGGTCTACGCGGGCAACGCGTCGTTTTTCCTGCTGCTGTCGGTGTTTCCGGTGGTGAGCCTGCTTTTGTCCCTGCTGCCCTACACGCCGCTCACGCTCGATCATCTGCTCGCGTTCTGCGAGGAATTCGCGCCGGACTGGACGCTGCGGGCGCTGGAATTTTTCGTGCGCACGCTCTACGCCTCGAGCTCCGCGGCGATCATATCGGCCAGCGCCGTGCTGACGCTCTGGTCGGCGTCGAAGGGGATGCTGAGTTTGCTCTACGGACTTGACGCCGTGGCGGAGGTGCGCGAGACGCGCGGCTATGTGCAAAGGCGGCTTTTGTGCGTGCTTTATACGGTCGGGATGCTGCTGGCGCTGCTGCTGACGCTGGGGCTCTATGTCGGCGGGCAGGCGCTGCTGCGGTTTCTGACGGGGCGCGGCTTTTCCCTCGCGGCGGTGCTCGAGCCTGTGCTGCGGCATCTGCATCTGGTGTCGCTGGTGTTGCTGACGGCGCTGTTCACGGGCATTTTTCTGGCCCTGCCGGATAAGCGGCAGCGGTTCGTGCACGTGCTGCCCGGCGCGGCCGGAGCGGCCTGCGCGTGGGTGATCTTTTCGGAGCTCTATTCGTGGTATGTCAATCATATCGCCCGGGCTTCGGCGCTCTACGGCAGTCTTTCCGTGCTGCTTCTGATGCTTTTGTGGCTGTATGCCTGCCTTTCGATTTTGTTTTACGGAGCGCTTTTGAACCATCTGCTGTTTGACCGGCCGGAGCCAGAGGAGAGATGTGCATGTTCGGATACGTGATCGCCGACCTCGGCCGGCTGACAGAGGCGCAGCGCCTGCGCTACCACAGCGTCTACTGCGGCCTGTGCCGCGCGCTGTATGCGGATTACGGCGCGGCCGGGGCGCTGGCGCTGACCTACGATATGACGTTTCTGACGCTGCTGCTCGCCGCGCTCTATGAGCCGGAGGAGAGAAGCGGCGCTGCGCGCTGCCTGCGCCACCCGGTCCGGGCGCAGCAGTGGGCGAGCTCGGAATTCACCGCCTACGCGGCGGCCATGAACTGCCTGCTCGCCTGGGAAAACTGCCGGGACGACTGGGCGGACGAGAAAAAGCTCTCCGCCGCCGCGGCCGGGGGAATGCTCGCGCCGGGCGCGAAGAAGGCCGCGGCGCGGTACCCGGAGAAGGCGGCGGCCATCCGCCGCGCGCTCGGGCAGATCGCACAGGCAGAAGCGGACCGGACGGGCTATTCCGAGACCCCGGCCAACGCCTTCGGGGACCTGATGGCGGAGCTGTTTACGGTGCGGGACGACCGGTGGACCGACGGGCTGCGGCGCTTTGCGCGCAGCCTCGGCAAGCTGATCTATTTTATGGACGCCGCCTGCGACCTGCAGGCGGATAGGAAGAAAGGGCAGTATAACCCGCTGCTGCTGCTCGGCATCGGGAGCGGGGCGGAGTTTGCGCCGCAGCTGCGGCTGCTGGCGGGCGACGCGGCGGAGGAATTCGAGCGGCTGCCCATCGTGCAGGACGCGGAGCTGCTGCAGAACATTCTCTATTCCGGAATCTGGACACGGTTTGAAGCGGCGTTTCGGCCGCAGCAGGAGGAACAGGCATGATCGACGATCCCTACAGCGTTCTGGGGCTGACGCCGGACGCGAGCGACGAGGAGGTCAAGCGCGCCTACCGGGCGCTGGCAAAAAAATATCACCCGGACATGAACCCGGGCGACGCGCACGCGGCAGAGATGATGAACAAGATCAACGCCGCCTACGACCAGATCAAAAATCCACAGCCGCGCACGAACACGCAGCAGCGGCAGTATCAGGACGATCCCTTTGCCGGCTGGTACCGGCAGGGCTATCAGCAGAGCTGGGCGCAGACCGACCCGATGGAGGCGGCCCGGCGGTACATCTTCGTGCAGGAATACGAGCGGGCGCTGCGCGAGCTGCAGACGGTGCCCGAGGCGCAGCGCACGGCGCAGTGGTATTACTTTGCCGCCGTCGCCAACACGAATCTCGGCAACCGCGTGCTCGGCTACGAGCAGATCACGCGTGCGTGCGCCATGGACCCGACCAACGCGGAATACGCCGCCGCGCGTGAGCAGATCGGCCGCAGCGGCACGGCATATCATGACCGGCAGACGGGCTTCGGCTTCGAAGGCGTGGATCTGAACCGGACCTGCTGCGGCCTGTGCGCGGCGCTGCAGTTTTTGTCCTGCCTCTTTGGCGGCCGAGGCTGCCCGGTCATCCTGTGCTGCTGAGATAAGGCTGTTTTTTTGAGGTGGGGTATGCTATAATAGACGTTGCGTCAAGGGAAGGACACTTATCAGAAATCAGAGACTGCGGTTTTTCTGGATCATTCCCGCGATAGCTGATAGCGCTCAGTGACCAGAAAGGTTTCGGGCGGAGCAGAGCCCCGCCCCTACAAACGGCCCCGCAAGAAGGGAATGTCCATCTGGATTTCCACTGCACCTTCTATTGATGGCAGTTGTTCTACGGTAACTAGTTTCAAATCTGATGCCCCCGTATCAGGCGGCGCGTAGTCAGACGCCCGTGAGGTGAGTATCGAGTGGAACGACGCCCAAAACATTGGGGCTCGCCTAAAATCAGATGCAGAAAGCATCAAACGCATCCAAGCACTCTTTTCTTCCCTATCTTTTCTCTTGCGAGAGAAAAGATAGGGCCGCCGGAGGCGCGTCAGAACCGGCCTCGACGGAACGAGTCCCCGCTGTTCGCGGAGCCTCTTTTCCTCTGAGCCCGTTTCTTCCTCTTTCCCGCCGAATCGCTTCGCTGGATTCGCCGGGAAACATAGGCGTGGAACATTCAATAATAACCAGACAGGAGATCTCTCATGGACAACGACTACAGCTCCGAGCGGCTGGAATACCAGAGCGGGCAGCGGAACGAAAAAGAGCGGCGGGGCGAATATACCCCCCGGCCGAAAAGCCAGATCGTGCTGGCGTGGGTGCTGATCGCCGTGGTGGTGTTCGGCATTCTCGGCATGTGCTACTGGGAAATCTTCGGGAAGTTCTGAGCATGCGCATTTTGGGGATCGACCCCGGCTACGCCACGACGGGGTTCGGAATTTTACAGGCGGAGCGCGCCTCGGTGCAGCTCATCAACTACGGCACGATCACAACGCCCACGACGCTCTCGTTTCCGGAGCGGCTGGAGATGCTCTACGACGACATGGCGGAGCTGCTGGACACGGTCCGGCCCGACGCGGTGGCGGTCGAGGAGCTGTTCTGGGGCCACAATGTCACAACCGGCATCGGCGTGAGCCACGGCAGGGGCGTCATTCTGCTTGCCATCTGTAAGGCGCATACGCCGCTGTTCGAATACACGCCGAATCAGGTCAAGCAGGCCGTCGTCGGCTACGGCAGCGCGGACAAGCACCAGGTCATGGAGATGACCCGGCGCATTCTGCACATGGAGAAGGTCGCACAGCCGGACGACGCGGCGGACGCGATCGCCATCGCGCTGTGCCACGCGCGCTCATCGACCTCGCTTCTGGCGCAGAAGGGGATACGATAACGATGTTTTACTATTTAAATGGGACCGTCGCGCTGCTCGACGCGAACCTCGCGGTCATCGACTGCGGCGGCGTCGGCTACGCGTGCCACACGAGCAACTATACGCTCGCCCGGCTGCAAAACGGCAAGCCGGCCAAGCTCTTTACCTACTGCAACATCAAAGAGGACGCCTTCGACATCTACGGCTTCTCCACGCGCGAGGAGCTCGACTGCTTCCGCCGTCTGATCGGCGTGACGGGCGTGGGGACGAAGGCGGCGCTCGCCATCTTGTCCGCCGTCTCGCCGGACCAGCTGACGCTGGCCGTCATGACGCAGGACGACAAGACCATCACCATGGCGCAGGGCGTGGGCAAAAAGCTTGCGCAGCGCATCATCCTCGAGCTCAAGGACAAGCTCGGCGCGAGCCAGCTGGAGCTGAACACCGCGCAGATGGCCGCCTCCGGCGCGCCCGTGCGCGGCAGCAAGAGCGCGGAGGCGACCGCGGCGCTCGTCGGCCTCGGCTACTCGCAGACCGAGGCGGCCGCCGCGCTCAAGGGGCTCGACGTGGAGAACCTGTCCATCGAGGATATCATCCGCCAGGCGCTGCGCGCAGCCGCACGGCAGTAAGGAGAAGCGGACATGAGTCTGGATTTTTCACAGCAATACGACGCGCCCATCGTCACCACGAGCCTGACGCCGCAGGACGAGGGCGAGATCAGCCTGCGCCCGAAGCTGCTGGCCGACTATACCGGCCAGGAGAAGGCCAAGGGCAATCTGTCCGTCTACATCGAGGCCGCGCGCCGGCGCAATGAGCCGCTCGACCACGTGCTGCTCTACGGTCCGCCGGGCCTCGGCAAGACGACGCTCGCGGGCGTCATCGCCAACGAGATGGGCGCGGGCATCCGCGTGACCTCCGGCCCGGCCATCGAAAAGGCCGGGGATCTGGCCGCCCTGCTGACGAACCTCGCCCCGGGCGACATCCTGTTCATCGACGAGATCCACCGCCTCAACCGTGCGGTGGAGGAGATCCTGTATCCGGCCATGGAGGACTTTGCCATCGACATCATCGTCGGCAAGGGCCCCTCGGCCAACTCCATCCGGCTGGATCTGCCCAGATTCACGCTCATCGGCGCGACGACGCGCGCCGGGCAGCTCTCGAGCCCGCTGCGTGACCGCTTCGGCGTGCAGCTGCGGCTGGAGCTGTACACCACGGAGGAGCTGCAGCGCATCGTCATGCGCTCGGCGGCTCTGCTCGGCATCGAGATCGACCCCGCCGGCGCGCGGGAGATCGCGTCGCGCTCGCGCGGCACGCCGCGTATCGCCAATAGGCTTTTGCGCCGGGTGCGCGACTTCGCGCAGGTCTGCCATGACGGCGTCATCACCACCGAGGCGGCCGACCATGCGCTCGGCAAGCTCGAGGTCGACAAGCTCGGGCTTGACGCCATCGACCGGCGGATGCTCACGGCCATCATCCGCAGCTACGGCGGAGGGCCCGTGGGGCTCGAGACTCTGGCCGCCACCATCGGCGAGGAGGCCGTCACGCTCGAGGACGTCTATGAGCCGTATCTGCTGCAGATCGGCTTTCTCACGCGCACGCCGCGCGGCCGATGCGTCACGCCGCTGGCCTATGAGCACCTGCACCTGCCGGCGCCCGTGCCGGACGCGGGCGGACAGCTTTCATTCTGAACATTTGAGGAGCATTCGTACATATGGGTAAATTATTTGGGACCGACGGCATCCGCGGCGTGGCCAACGAGACGCTGGACGCGAAGCTCGCCTACCGCGTCGGGCAGGCGGCAGCCATCTCGCTCGCGGACGATTCCGGCACGAAGCCGACCGTCGTCATCGGCAAGGATACGCGCATTTCCTCCGACATGCTCGAAGGCGCGCTCGTCGCGGGCCTGACGGCCTGCGGCTGCAACGCGATTTTGCTTGGCGTCATCCCGACGCCGGCGGTCGCATATCTGACGGTCTATCTGCACGCGGACGCGGGCGTGGTCATCTCCGCCTCGCACAATCCGTACGAGCACAACGGCATCAAGATGTTCTCGTCCGAGGGCTTCAAGCTCAGCGACGCGCTCGAGGCGCGCATCGAGGAGCTGATCCTGCGCGAGGGTGAGCTGCCCGTCAAGACGCACGGCCAGATCGGCCAGGTCATGTCCGGCAGCTTCGCGGCGGAGTATTATCTCGACCACCTGGCCTCCACCGTGGAGGATCTGGAGCCCCTGCGCGTGCTCATCGACTGCGCGAACGGCGCGGCCTCGACCACGGCGCGGTATCTGTTCGGCAGGTTTCCGCTGCAGGCGGAGTATCTGAATGACAAGCCGAACGGCGTCAACATCAACGAGGGCTGCGGCTCGACGCATCTTGAGGCCCTGTGCGCCGCGGTGAAGGACGGCGGGTATGATCTTGGCATCGCCTTTGACGGCGACGCGGACCGCTGCCTGACGGTCGACGAGCAGGGAAACCCCATCGACGGCGACCGGATGATGGCCATCTGCGCCGAATCCCTCGAGCAGAAGGGGCGGCTGCAGGGCGACGGCTTTGTGGCGACGGTCATGTCCAACATCGGGCTGCACCGGTTCTGCAAGGAACGGGGCCTGCGGCTGCTGTGCGCGAACGTCGGCGACCGGAACGTGCTCGAGCTCATGCAGAAAGAGGGCATGCGCCTCGGCGGCGAGCAGTCGGGCCACATCATCTTCCTCGACTATATGCCCACCGGCGACGGCCAGCTGGCCGCACTGCAGCTGCTGAGCATCCTCTCGCACAGCAAAAAGAAGGCGAGCGAGCTTGCATCTGCCGTCCGGCAGTATCCGCAGCTGCTCAAAAACGTCCGCGTCAGCTCCAACGACCAGAAGACCGCCATCATGCAGTCCGCTTCCTTGCAGTCTGCCATCCGCGCGGCGGAGGAGGAGCTCGGCGAAAACGGCCGCGTGCTCATCCGCCCGTCGGGCACGGAGCCGCTCATCCGCGTCATGGTCGAGGCCGGGACGCAGCAGCAGGCGCAGGCCGTGACGGACCGGCTGGTGCAGCACGTCGAAAATCTACAAAAAACGACGGACAAATAAAATAAGTTTTATTTACTATTGACAACCGGAGCTTTATCGCATATAATCACTAGTGTTGGGTATTCAGAAATTCCCAATGGAGCCACGCAGATCTTTCATCATTCCGTTGCACCCTCTCTTCGTGTATGGACTCTGGCAAGATTGACTGGCGCGTTTCCGGCGTAATCAGGCATGCAGCCTGATCGCATATACAGCCCTATAGCATACGAGCGCGAGCCGCAATTGCAGGGCAAATCCATTTTTTAATCGCAAAAGAGAGGTAACAGAAATGTACGAAGACAAGACATTGGTCTGCAAAGAATGTGGCAAAGAGTTCGTTTTCACCGCCGGTGAGCAGGAATTCTACGCAGAGCGTGGCTTCCAGCCGAAGTCCGATCGCCCGGTTTACTGCAGCGATTGCTTCGCCCGCATGAAGGCACAGGGCTAATTTGCAAGACAACAAAGATCCGCACCTTGACCAGGTGCGGATCTTTTTCTGTATTTCATATGTAGTCAGATCACATATTCGACGGTCTGCTCCTCCGTCAGCTCCGTGTGCGTGTTGAACAGGAGCACGGCTTCGCGGCGGGCGGTCTCGCCGAGGGCGTATTGGGTGCGGCCGGTGTGGTTGAAGTAGGAGAAGGGGATGACGCGGTTGTACGCGTAGGGATGGTCGTCGGTCATGACGATGTCCTTCTCCGGCAGCGGCTCTTCGGGCAGGTACGGGTCGAAGGCGCAGAGCTTCTCACCCTGCACGCCGGTCAGGAGGATGTAATGCGGGTCGTCGAGCAGATACAGCCGCACGACCACCGCGCCGCCGCGGCGCAGACAGTCGGTGATGGCGCTGTTCTGGCTCACGCGCACGCAGCTGCCGGACAGATACCGCGCGGAAAGATCGAGCTGCCCGGTCCGGCCGAAGCTGCCGAGAAAATTGCTCAGGAACATCATCGCCGCGCGGGTCGTGCCGCTGCGGCCGGGCGCACCCTCCGCGCCGTAGCCGTCGAGACAGTAGAGCATGATATTGCGGATGAGGTCTGGCGGGATCTGCTCGCGGTCAAAGAGAAAAATGATCGCGTTCATCATGGAGATGGGGCCGCAGTCGTATTCCGTCATCTGATAATGCAGCGGGGTCTTCATCGTGCGTCACTCCCTGATCAGCGCTTCGGCGAGCTTCGCCGCACGGGTGAGTTCGTCCACGCTGGTGTATTCCTGGCAGCTGTGGCAGCTGTTCATGCCCGGGGCCACGACGAGCCCCTGCAGGCCATGCAGGCAGAAATGGTTGTTGTCGCTGCCGCCGTAGGTCACGGTCATGCGGGGTTCGAGCCCTGCGCGGGCGCAGGCACCGAAAAACAGCTGCGCCGCCTCGCCCGCCGGGTCGACCCGGTAGGCCTGGCAGAAGACCTCGCTCGTAAACTCCACCGTGCAGCCCTCAGCCGCGGCCGCGCGCTGCATGACCGCTTCGATCTCGCCGAGCTTCTGCAGGGCGAACGGGTGATCGAAGCCGCGCACCTCGCCGGTCACGGTGCAGCGGTCCGGGACGATGTTGTCCGCCGTGCCGCCCGCGATCGTGCCGACGTTGACGGTCAGCTCGCCCACGCGGCCGCAGGGGATCTGCGCCGCGGCCTGTGCTGCGGCGCGGATGGCGTGCCGCCCCTCCTCCGGCGAGAAGGCCGCGTGCGCGGCCCGACCGGTAAACACGGCGCGAAACGAGAGGATGCTCGGCGCCTGATACGCCGCGCCGCCGACCGGCCCGCTGAGGTCAAAGACATAGGCGAGCTTCGCGCGCAGGCGGGAAAAATCAAACCGCTGGATGCCGGTGCAGTAGCTCTCCTCCGCAGCGTCGAACAAAAGCTCAAACGGCCGGTGCGGCGCGCCGTCCTCAAGCACGGAGGTCACAGCCTCGAGAATGGCGCACTGGCCTGCCAGATCGTCCGCGCCGAGCACGGTCGTGCCGTCGGAGGTGATGCGGCCGTCCGGATGGAAGACGGCGCGCTTGCCGCAGGCGGGCGAGACGGCGTCCGTATGCGCCGAGAGCAGGACCGGCGCGAGGGCCTCGTCCCCGGGGACGAAAGCATAAAGATTCCCGGCATTGCCGCCGATGGCGGCTCCGGTCCCGTCCTCCTGCAGCCGGATGCCGAGCGCGGCATAGCGCCGCAGCAGATGATCGCACACGCCGCGCTCGCGCAGCGTCGGATTGTCGATCGAAACCAGCTCCCGGAACGCCCCCAAAAGCCGCTCCTCCCGGATCATACAGACCACCCCTTCATTCCCCATGATTTCACTGGGATTACCCAACATCATAGCCATGTCCGGAGGAAAAGTCAAGCGAAACCCAAGGCTCCCCATCCGGGGGAGCTGGCCCGGCGTTCCGCCGTGCCGCCTCCCCTGAAAGGGGAGGCTTTTTTGCGCACCCCATTTATAAAAATCCCACAAAAATCCCATCCGATTCTTGCAACCAAAGGAGATGTGTAGTATATTTATAGCGTGATTCCCAGAAATGCCAAAAGCGGGATCCCGCTTTTTTTCTTCTGCAGAAACTGCAGAAGAAAGAGTGTTTGATGGTCCTGCTGCGGCGAAAAAAGATGCAAAGGAGAATACAGGATGAAAAAACGGATTTTGGCCAGTGTATTGGTGCTGGTGATGCTGATCTGTCTTCTGCCTGTGACGGCGATAGCAGGCGAGAATAAAGACTGGACGGTCAACGATGATGAGAAGACGGTCATGATCTATACCGCCGAAGGTCTGCGCGCGTGGGCGAAGTCCATTACGGAGGGACCAGTGACTGACCTGGACTATGAATGCACTCGCTATGATGACTTTACAGTATCTATTGAAGATAATATAGATCTGTCCGGTGATGCGTGGACTTCCATCATTGGGCTTGGTGGAAAGATCACGATCGACGGAAACGGTCACACCATTTCAAATATGCGGATTGAGCAGCAGGAGAATGTATATAATGAATATGAAGTAAATGGTGAGATGCATCGAGATTGGTACACCTTTCTTGGCTTTATCGGTCATATCGCATATGGGACTCGTTTGACGATCCAGAATATTACATTTGAGAATGCACATGTGCAGGACCCGGGCGGCGATTCACAATACAGTTGGGCGGCTGTCGTTGTCGGACATGGCCCAATGGATCTTCGTTATAATTATGATATAAATAACAACGGATGGACAATAACACCATGCGTCAATGCGACCTGCACGTTTGAAAATATTACTGTGAAGAACAGCGTTGTGACCGGTGCGCACAATACTGCGGCCATCCTGGGCTACAGTTCCTCTAGTGGGGACACCAGTCATCTTTTCGACCATTGCAGCGTCATTGATACGTTTATTGGCGGAGGCTACGCGCAAGGATCGGAAGCTAGAAACACTGCCGCGATTCTCTTCTGCATGGGTTATGCAAACGTCAAAGTAACAGACTGCTTCGCAAGCGGCGTGCTTCTCTACTCCGACGGTCTTACTTCCCCGAGAGATCCGGACCCGGACTTATTTACCAACTATAACTCGGATCTTTGGCTCGGCACTCTCTACCGCGACTATTGGATCGACGACGATACCCTCTACCTCTACCTCGGTATAGATGCAACCTTAAAATTCTTTGGCACAAACACCGCGACAAACTGCGACATTGTTTACCCGGTCGTGTTCCATTACTCCAACAACACCGATATCAAGAAATACGTTCGTGTCAACAAGCCGCTGAGCGGCACATGGTATGCGGAAAAGGACTGCGTCACGCCGGTCACGCAAATCGACGGTGCAAAGATGTATCCGAGTGTAGAAACGAGGGAATTCGAAAATGACGAAGCCTACGAGACGCAGGATACCAGCAACGTTGCAAATCCGCTGACGCATGCGGTCATCCATCTCTATACCAAGGAAGAATATGTCCCGGAGCAGCCGACGACTGATTATCTCATTCCTGGTCTCTGGCTCAACACCAACGATCATTATTCTTATCTGATCGGCTATTCCGACGGTACCGTTCGTCCGAACGGGAAGATCACGCGGGCAGAGGTCGCGACGATCTTCTTCCGGCTGCTGGATGACGACACCCGCGCAAAGTACTGGTCTTCCGAGAATAATTTCTCCGATGTTTCGGCTGACAAGTGGTACAACAACGCGGTTTCGACCCTGAGCCGCATGGGCGTGATCGGCGGCTATGCCGACGGCACGTTCCGCCCCGACGCGCCGATCTCCCGCGCGGAGTTTGCGAAGATCGCCGTGAGCTTCACGCAGAATAACGGCTCTGCCGTGTACAACTACTTCACCGACGTGAAGACAACGGACTGGTTCGCACCGTATGTGACCGCGGCGAAGGACGCCGGCCTGATCGAGGGCTACTCCGACGGTTCGTTCAAGCCTGAAAGCAAGATCACCCGCGCCGAAGCCTGCGCCATCGTCAACCGCACGCTCGGCCGCAAGCCGTCGAAGGCGCACATGAAGATCTCCGGCCGCATCGACTGGCCGGATGTGCAGACCACGGATTGGTTCTATGAGGCCATCATGGAGGCCACCAACAGCCACACCTACCAGATGGGCAAGCGCGTCGAGACCTGGAACGACAAGCTGCCGCAGCGCGACTGGGCCGCCCTCGAGACCGGCTGGGCCAATGCCTACACCGGCAACGGCGGGGAAGTCCGCTGAAATTGGAAAAAGACCCCCGCCCCGGAAGCCCGGGGCGGGGGTTTATGCGCCTCGATGCCTTCCCCTATGAGGGGAAGGTGCAGCCCAAAGCCTCCCCTTCCAGGGGAGCCCTGGGCGGGAAAAAGCCTCCCTTTGCAGGGAGGCTTTTGATCATGTTTCGTTTGCGAGGTATCTTGCGACGTAGACGCCGCTGGCGGAGGCATGGGAGAGGGAGTGGGTGATGCCGCTGCCGTCGCCGATGATGAACAGGCCCTTGTGCGAGGTCTCGAGGTTTTCGTCGACGGAGACCTCCATATTATAAAACTTGACCTCGACGCCGTAGAGCAGCGTGTCGTCGTTGGCCGTGCCGGGGGCGATCTTGTCGAGGGCGTAGATCATTTCGATGATGCTGTCGAGAATGCGCTTCGGGATGACGAGCGAGAGGTCGCCGGGCGTGGCGGAGAGCGTCGGGGTGACGAAGGATTTTTCGATGCGCTTGGGCGTCGAGCGCTGGCCGCGGATGAGATCGCCGAAGCGCTGGACCATGACGCCGCCGCCGAGCATGTTCGAAAGCCGCGCGATGGACTCGCCGTAGCCGTTGGAGTCCTTGAAGGGCTCGGTGAAGTGCTTGGAGACGAGCAGGGCGAAGTTGGTGTTCTCGGTCTGCTTGGCCGGGTCCTCATAGCTGTGGCCGTTGACGGTGACGATGCCGTTGGTATTCTCGGTGACGACCGCGCCCTTCGGGTTCATGCAGAAGGTGCGGACGAGATCCTGATATTTTTCGGTCTTGTAGACGATCTTGCTCTCGTACAGCTCGTCGGTCAGGTGCTTGAAAATTTCGGCGGGCAGCTCGACGCGCACGCCGATGTCGACACGGTTGGACTTGGTCTCGATGGCGAGGTCCTTACAGACGCTCTCCATCCACTTGCTGCCGCTGCGGCCGACGGAGATGATGCACTGGCTGCAGGTGTGGCTGCCGGAGTCGGTGACGATCTCGTAGCCGCCGTCCTTGGCCAGGACCTTGCGCACGGGGGTGCGGAAGTGGAAATCGACCTTCGGCTCGAGCTCGGCGAAGAGGTTTTTCAGCACAACGAAGTTGATATCCGTGCCGAGATGGCGGACGGAGGCGTCGAGCAGGTGGAGGCCGCACTGCAGGCATCTGGTCTTGAAGGCGCTGTTGGCCGTAGAGTAGAGCTTCGTGTTCTCGCCGCCGTGGCTGACGTTGATCTCGTCGACGTAGTGCATGAGTTCCATGGCCTGCTTCTTGCCGATGTATTCGTACAGCGTGCCGCCGAAGTCGTTCGTCAGATTATATTTGCCGTCGGAGAACGCGCCTGCGCCGCCGAAGCCGTTCATGATCGCGCAGGTCGGGCAGCCGATGCAGTGCTTGACGGTCTTGCCGTCGATGGGACATCTGCGCTTTTCGAGCGGCTGGCCCTCTTCAAACACGGCGATCTTCTTGTCCGGACAGAGCTTTGAGAGCTCGTAGGCGGAAAAAATGCCGCCGGGGCCGGCGCCGATAATGATCACATCATATTGCATGGGAAAATCGTCCTTTCCATAGGCGTTTTACAGCTCAGTATAACATATCCCGCGCCCGCGCGGCAAGCGGGTGCGGGATAGAAATTCCGAATGGCGGGCATAAGACAGGGCGGGGGACGGGACTTCCTTTGTTCATTTTGCCAAAGTGCGAAAAACGCTGGCGCTGCAGGGAAAAATGAAAAATTTATTTTTGTTTTACGCGATTTTTTGTTGACGCGGTTCGTGATTTCTGCTATAATCCATATTTGCGTGGGCCTGCCTGCGTATTTGCGCGTGTCTGCCATGGAGGTGTCAGAATGCCGGAACGGCTGCATACCGATCGAAAGCTCATCGGGACCAAGCAGGTTCTCAAGGCGCTGAAGGCCGGGCGGGTCGCCGCGGTCTATGTGGCGGACGACGCCGACCCCATGCTGCGCGAGCCGCTGGTCTGGCAGTGCCGGGACGCGGGCGTCGAGGTCATCCCCGTTGCCACGATGAAAGAGCTCGGAAAGCTCTGCCAGATCCATGTCGGCGCCGCGTGCGCCGCGCTGCTTCGCTGAGAAGCAGATTTCTTCGGTCCCAACGGAATATCTTAGATATTTCGGGATAAAATACATGCTGCACAGCAGCAACAATCCGAGAAAGGAGGAACAACATGCCTACTTTTAACCAGCTGGTAAGAAAGGGAAGAGAACAGTCGACCTACAAGAAGAGAGGTGTCTGCACCGCTGTTCGTACCACCACCCCGAAGAAGCCGAACTCCGCCCTGCGTAAGATCGCCCGTGTGCGTCTGACGAACGGTTACGAGGTCTCCGCTTACATTCCCGGTGTCGGTCACAACCTGCAGGAGCACTCCGTCGTTCTGATCCGCGGCGGCCGTGTCAAGGACCTTCCTGGCGTCCGTTACCACATCATCCGTGGTACGCTCGACACCCAGGGCGTTCAGGGCCGTATGCAGGCCAGAAGCAAGTACGGTGCAAAGCGCCCGAAGGCCGGCAAGAAGAAGTAATTCTTCCCGCTATCATCGCAATTCTGCCTTGTGCAAGGCAATGCCTTGCTGAGAGTTTTTTATATATATTTATGATAAGAACCTCTTGGCAGGCACCCACGGAAGCTATGGGCTTCCGAAGTACCTATGAAATCATTTTATGAAGGAGGGAAGCACAGTGCCC
>ERZ809296.2979-NODE-2979-length-15075-cov-3.966178_pt1 | contig 15075 bp, 8 predicted proteins | sample MGYA00520511_ERZ809296 | MGnify/ENA primary metagenome ERZ809296 (study PRJEB31576, sample SAMEA3212662) | Homo sapiens | biome: human-gut; feature: human gut; material: fecal | place: Sweden | collected 2012 ... | reverse complement strand
CTCGTTTTTATATTTCTCAGGAAGGACTTCTTCCGCTTTGCCTACGAAAAATTCTGCATTGGTGATGCCATTGAGCTTTGCATTGATTTTTGCATCTGCAATAGCTTCTGGTACAATCTCAACACCATAAACTTTTCCAGCTTTCTGCGCCAGAAAGAGGGAGATGGTTCCAATACCGCAGTAGAGATCCCAGACGGTCTCATTTCCTTTTAGGTCCGCATATTCCAGTGCCGTCTCATACAGTTTCCTGGTCTGCACTGGGTTCACCTGGTAGAAAGAAAGGGGAGAAATCTGATATTTGATATTTCCAATATAATCCGTAATATAATCCCGGCCCCAGACAGAGATCATCTCGGTACCCATGATCACATTGGTATTTTTCGTATTCACATTGATGGTGATACTGGTCATACCAGGGATTTCCCGCAGGGATTCCACCAGCTGTTCCATCTTCGGCATGGTTTTTCCGTTGAGGATGAGACAGACCATCACCTCGCCTGTTGTGAAACCTTTACGGATCAGCACATGGCGCAGAAGTCCCTTTCCTGTCTTCTCATCATAGGCCGGAATCCGAAATTTCTTCAAATGAGCCAGAATCTTTTCCAGAATCTCACGGTTCTCCTCCACACCAAGCCAGCATTCCGTACAGGGAATGATGTTATGGGAGCGGGCTGCATAGAATCCGGTCACCACATTTCCTTCTTTGTCAGTACCAAATGGGAACTGTGCTTTATTTCGGTATCTCCACGGATCTTCCATGCCTATGATCTCCGGCACTGCAAGGTCCGTAAGACCGCCGATACGGGTCAGATGATTCCAGACTTTTTTCGCTTTGAAATCAAGCTGTGCCTCATAGGTCATTGCCTGCAGTTGACAGCCGCCGCACTGGCGGGAAAATTCACATCGGGGCGTGCACCGTACCGGTGACGGTTCCAGCACTTCCAAGAGACGGGCATAACCATAGTTCTTTTTCATTTTCATAATCTTTGCACGAATCCAGTCTCCGACCACTGCATCTTTTACAAAGAGTGCCATGCCGTCGGCTTTTCCGATTCCTTCCCCGTCAATGCCGAGATCTTCTATTGTCAGTTCGATGATATCGTCTTTCTTCATCAATTACTTACTCGTCTTTCTGATATTTGACTCAAACAGGCGGTTATAACCCAGCCATCCCTGATTCTCTCCTGCTGCTGTCAGCGCTTCAATCATCGTTTGTAAATGCGCATCCGTGTTATCAGCAAAATTCAATGCAACAGCTTCCAATAGTGCCGGTTTCTTCGGAGAACCATATTCCAATTCTCCGTGATGGGCCAGAATGCAGTGCTTCAGCTCATTCCCCAGTTTTATCGGAAATCCAGGAATGTCACGGATCCTGTCACCAACCATCTCCGCACCGATCATAATGTGCCCCAGCAGCTGTCCTTCATCGGTATAATCATTCTCCGGAAATGGTGACAGTTCATATACCTTTCCGATATCATGGCACATTGCTGCAGTATACAGAAGATCTGCATTAATCATCGGATAATAGTTTACATAATATTCGCAAAGTTTCGTCACGCTCAAGGTATGCTCTAAAAGTCCTCCCACAAAACCGTGATGAACTGTTTTTGCTGCACTACTGAATTTAAATGCCTTTGCAAACTCCACATCTTCTACAAAAAGACTTTTCAGAAGCTTTGAAAGATACGGATCTTTCACTTTTGCCACAAATCCGAGCAGTTCTTTATACATTACTTCAATATCTTTGCTGCTCACAGGAAGATAGTCCGCCGGATTATATTCTCCCTCCCGTGCCTTTCTCGCACGCTTCACATTCAGCTGCGGCTGTCCCTGAAACATCGTCACATCTGCCACGATATCCACATAATCCATTGCATCAAAATCTTCGATTCCACCGGAATTCGGATCCCAGATTTTGCTGTCGATCGTTCCTGTTTTATCCTGAAAAATCAGGTTCTCATAAGATTTTCCTGCTTTGGTAAGCGCACTCTGGCGGAATTTACACAGATAAATACCGGAAACGCGTTCGCCTTCCCGAAAACTTTCAATATATTTCATAATTTCTCCTCTTTACTTTTCCAAAACCTTCAATTCTACCGTAAAAGTCAGTTCCTGGTATTCTGTCTTGGATGGACGCTCACATACTACCTGAATGCTCTGCCCATCTGCACATTTTAATAATACAGACATCATGTCCTTCTGATTGGTAACCGGCTGTCCGCTGATTGACGTAATAATATCACCCGGCTGGATACCAGCACGGATTGCCGGCGAATTTAACTGCACTTCTGATACATACACCCCTATGGGAATATTCTCTGTTTCCGATATGGCTGTCGTCACATCTGCTCCTACAATTCCCATGTATACGATATCCTGATTATTGGACAGATGTTCAATTACTTCCTTCAGATCCGATATTCCATATGCCTGAATGGTATCTTTCTGTGCCTGTACTTCGCACTGATTCTGGATAAATCCAATCACTTTTCCATCCAGATTAACGAGCACACCGCTTCCGCTGTCCACCCCTGCAATATTTGTCGTCAGTATATTATATGCGCTGTCATAAAGTTCTGCCGACTGAGATACCGATGTGAGATTTCCAAAAAGAACAGAACCAAATGTTCCCATAGGACTTCCTACCGCAATAACCGGTTCCCCACTGCGGACAGACCTGGAGGAACCAACTTCCACTCCCTGTACCAGCTCTCTGGTTCCGTCTTCAATATCTCCCAGATTGACACTGACTACTGCTAGTCCCGTGTTTCTGTCATATTTTTTGAGCGTTCCTGATGCAGTTGTGTGATCAAAAAATGTAACCAGAAGTTGATCCCCATTGCTGATCTCTGCATATTCCGTAAGAATCAGAAGCTCTACTCCGTTATCACCCACAACCGTTCCGCAGACAGAATTCTGCGTCGTATAGGTTTCGTCAAACCAATCTGTATCCGTACTGACTGCCGCAATATTGACAAGGCTTTTCTCTACCTGGTTTCCCAGCTGCATGAGCTGCTGATAAAGTTTCCGATAATCCTCCACCTCCATGCTGACCGTCTCTGTAATATAGATCGGAGATTCCTCTTCTGTCTCCGTCACGTCTTCCTCCACTGTCGTCTCCTCCGCCGGGAGCTCAAACTGCTTCACTTCCTGCTTCTCTGTTCTGAACCGCACCCAGGGCAACACAAAAGCCCAGACTGCTACCGCAGCCAACGCAAAGAGAAAACCACAGATCACTGCCGTCGCAATCCTTCTGAGCCAGGGGTTTCGGTACAACGGCTGCTCCTTGATCTTTTCTTTCATAAACGAGAATTCAGCATCTCTGTCTCTTTTTTCCTCTCCCATATAAACCTCCATCTGGGAAATACTGTCGGACTCACTTGCGCTCATTATACTATTTTTTAGAATTGATGTCCATAATTTACGCTTTCCTTTCCTATACAAATGGAGTAAAATAGTCTCATAATGGGAGGATTTTATGAATCAGAAAGCTTTAAAAACACTCGAATTTGACAAAATTATTCATAGATTAACAGAACATGCCGCATCCGTGGGAGCCAAAAAAAAATGTACGGAACTTGTCCCCGTCACGTCCCTCTGGGAAATTGAGCGTGCTCAGACGCAGACCGCCGACGCGCTTCGCCGGATCTGGCAAAAGGGAAGTATCTCCTTCGGAGGTATCCGTGATATCCGCGGCTCTATAAAACGTCTAGAGATCGGCGGTATTCTCGGAATGGGTGAACTGCGCCAGATTATGTCCCTTCTGGAGACTGCCGGGCAGGTGCAGAAATACGGTGCCCACGAGAGAGATGACGAAAAAGCAGATTCTCTTGATGAATCTTTTGAATTTCTCGACCCGGTTCCGTCCCTCTGCTCAGAGATCCGCCGCTGTATCCTTGCGGATGACGAGATGGCCGATGATGCCAGCTCTGCACTCTTTTCTATCCGCCGTTCCATGCGTCAGATGAATGACAAAGTGCATAACACCCTGAATGCCATGGTCAACGGAGCAGTCCGCACTTACCTGCAGGATGCCGTGATCACTATGCGTGACGGACGTTACTGCCTTCCGGTCAAGGCTGAACACAGAAGCCAGGTACCAGGAATGATCCATGACCAGAGTGCGACCGGCTCTACCCTTTTCATCGAGCCCATGGCAGTCGTGAAACTGAATAATGACTTCAAAGAGCTTCTCCTGAAAGAACAGCAGGAGATTGAAAAAATTCTGTCAGAATTAAGCGAAAAAACAGCGGCATATGCAGACCAGATTTCCGGTGACTATGACGTTCTCGTAGAGCTGGATTTCATTTTTGCAAAAGCCATTCTGGCTAAGGAGATGAACGCAGTCCGTCCAGTCTTCAATGACCAGCGCCGGATCAGCATCAAAGAAGGTCGCCATCCCCTTCTGGATCCGAAAAAAGTAGTCCCGGTCACCGTCCGTCTGGGAGATGATTTCCGTCTCCTTATCATCACCGGACCGAACACCGGTGGCAAGACGGTTTCTCTGAAAACAGTGGGACTCTTTACCCTGATGGGACAGGCAGGACTTCATATCCCGGCCTTTGAAGGTTCCGAACTCGGTGTTTTTGGCGATGTCTTTGCAGATATCGGAGATGAGCAGAGCATTGAACAGAGTCTCAGTACTTTTTCCTCCCATATGACGACCATTGTAAGTATCCTGAAAAATATGGATACCAACTCTTTGGTACTTTTCGACGAGCTTGGTGCCGGTACCGATCCGACAGAGGGTGCCGCACTGGCTGTCTCCATTCTTGATCATCTGCAGAAGCAGGGTATTCGAACCATGGCAACCACCCACTACAGTGAGCTGAAAGTCTATGCACTTTCGACGGAAGGTGTTGAAAATGCCTGCTGTGAATTTGATGTGGAATCCTTACGTCCGACTTACCGTCTTCTGATTGGTATTCCCGGAAAGAGTAATGCATTTGCTATCTCTTCCCGCCTCGGCCTTCCGGATTTTCTCATCGAAGATGCAAAGAAACATCTGAGCGCCAAAGATATCAGCTTTGAAGACATCATCGCCGAACTGGAACACAGCCGCGTCACCTTGGAAAAGGAGCAGATGGAGATTCAAAGCTACAAAGAAGAAATCCGCAAGCTGCGCAATGAACTCCAGAAAAAGCAGGAAAATATTGATCAGCGCAAAGAAAAACTCCTGAAAGATGCCAACGATAAGGCCGCTGCCATTCTGCAGGAAGCAAAAGACTATGCAGACGAAACCATCAAGAATTTCCATAAATTCGGAAAAGCCAATATTTCTATCAAAGATATGGAACAGCAACGTTCCCGCCTGCGCGAAAAGATTGATGCGGCCCAGTCAAAGAGCCAGTCCACGACCACTGCAAAACCGAAGAAAAAAGTAAAGGCAGACAAACTGCACATCGGAGATAAGGTACGGGTATTAAGTCTGAATCTGGAAGGAACAGTCAGTACCCTGCCAAATGCAAAAGGGGATCTTTTTGTTCAGATGGGCATTCTCCGTTCCCAGGTCAATGTACGTGATCTGGAATTCATCGGAGAGGCAGAAAATCTCGCCGCATCCAAAAGCATGTCGGGAAGCGGTAAGATCAGGATGTCCAAGTCCGCTCTTATCAGTACCGAGATCAACCTGATCGGCATGACTGTCGATGAGGCAATGGGGCATCTCGACAAATATCTGGATGATGCTTATCTGGCACATGTTCCAAGCGTGCGAATTGTCCACGGAAAAGGGACCGGCGCTCTCAGGACTGCCGTTCAACAGCATCTGAAACGCTGCAAATATATCAAGAGCTACCGACTTGGTACCTTCGGCGAAGGTGATGCCGGAGTTACCATTGCTGAATTTAAATAAAGGAGATCTTCCAATATGGCTACCAAACAGAAAATATTAATTGTGGACGATGATTCCAACATTGCGGAACTGATCTCTCTGTACCTTACAAAGGAATTCTATGAAGTACAGATCGTAGAAGACGGCGAGCAGGCACTGCAAGTATTTGACACCTTCCAACCAAACCTGATTCTTCTGGATCTAATGCTTCCCGGCATGGACGGCTATCAGGTCTGCAGGGAGATCCGCAGACGTTCCAACACGCCGATCATCATGCTCTCAGCTAAAGGTGAAGTCTTCGATAAAGTTCTCGGACTGGAGCTGGGCGCTGATGACTACATGATCAAACCCTTTGATTCCAAAGAGCTGGTTGCCCGTGTCAAAGCAGTTCTGCGCCGCTTCAATCCGTCTCCGTCAGAAGCCACACCGATTGCAAAACTGGTACAGTACCCTGATCTGATTATCAACCAGACCAACTACTCCGTTATCTACAGAGGCGAACGCGTGGATATGCCACCAAAGGAGCTGGAACTTCTCTATTTTCTGGCATCCTCTCCCAACCAGGTATTTACACGGGAGCAGCTTCTGGACCATATCTGGGGTTATGAATATATCGGTGATACCCGGACTGTGGATGTTCATATCAAAAGACTTCGTGAAAAAATCAAGGATCACGAGGCCTGGAGACTGGCAACTGTATGGGGAATCGGCTATAAGTTCGAGGTGAAATAATGCACCTGACACTGACCAAGAAATACATTCTTTCCTACTTGCTGTTCGGCATCGGCTGCTTTTTCCTGATCTCCACTGTGACCTCCAATTTGATCATGAAACAGGTTGTCGTGGAAAAAGCATCTGCTTTTTACCAGGAGGGGATCTACATGTCCGACCAGTATGTAGGAAATTATTTTGAACAGCAGAATGACCGGAAAAATCTGACCTCCGTCCAGTCTCATCTTCGCGCTATCGGCATCTATCTGAATGCAAAGATCTGGCTGATTAACACGGACGGCGAACTGATTTTGGATTCCTCCGATGCGTCCGTTTCCAGAAATCATCAGGAAATCCCAGAATTCACTTCCGTCCTTCCCGACGGAAGCTACTATACGACCGGTAACTTTTTTCACATGTTCTCTGAGGAGACTTTAAGCGTTCTGATTCCGGTCTCCCATGATTATCATGTCCGCGGCTACATTGCCATCCATGTCCCGCTGACCGTGCTGACCCACGAAAAAGAGAGCTATTTGCTGCCCTACTACCTTACATTCCTTGCCATTATGGTGCTGGCGCTTCTGTTTGTCATCTCCAACTGGCTGATCATATACCGGCCGCTCCGAAAACTGCGCCGGGCAGCCGGAGATTATGCCGTCGGGAATTTTGAAAAACCTATCAGCCTGGATCGCGAGGATGAGCTCGGCTATTTGTCTCATACCATGGATTTCATGGCAGGAGCCCTCAGAGATTATGACGAAGACCAGAGAAAACTGATTTCCAACGTCTCCCACGATTTCCGGTCACCGCTGACCTCCATCAAAGGCTATATTGAGGCAATTCTGGACGGAACCATTCCTCCTGAACTGCAGGAAAAATACTTGAATATTGTGCTCCGGGAGACAGAACGGCTGACTGGCCTTACCAGCAGCCTTCTGGTCCTCAACTCCATGGATCCAAAGCAGAACCGGCTGAATAAAACAGAATTTGACATTAATACAGTCATAAAAAATACAGCTGCCACTTTTGAAGGCACCTGTACTTCAAAGCATATTACCATTGACCTGCTTTTTCCCGAATGGCATTCTTTCGTCTATGCCGACAAAGGCAAGATTCAGCAGGTACTCTACAACCTGATTGATAATGCCATCAAATTCAGCCACGCAGATTCCACCATCACAGTAGAAACCACCAGCAAGTATGAAAAAATATTTGTTTCTGTCCGGGATACCGGCATCGGTATTCCAAAAAGCAGCCTGAAAAAAATCTGGGAACGTTTCTATAAGACAGATCTCTCCCGCGGAAAAGACAAAAAAGGCACCGGTCTCGGCCTTGCCATCGTAAAAGAAATTATCCAGCTACATGGTGAAAATATTAATGTCGTCAGTACAGAAGGCGTCGGTACAGAATTTATCTTTTCTCTCAGCAAAGCAGAAAAAGAGGATGGGGAATCCTAAGATTCCTCACCCTCTTTTTTCTATTGGTATCTTTATACCCGATTATAATTGATCAGGCATCCTTTCAAAATGATCTCTCGTTCTTCCGGTGTCATCTCACCGAGTTTCAGAGTAAATGCATGAAGCTGTCCATCTTTTACCACATAAGCTTCCAATTCTTTTGCCCCGTTTTTCACTGCTTCGGTAATATGAGGAACAAAGAGATAATCTCCGTTCTTGAAGGGCAGTTCTCCCTCGTCAATAAGGAATGGCAGCATACCCCAGTTAATGAGGTTGGAACGATAACGCTTGGTGGCATAGCTGTTGGCAATATTCGCCCAACCGCCCAATACTTTCTGGCAGGAAGCTGCCTGCTCTCTTGCAGAACCATCTCCCGGTTTTACAGCGAAGATCGTACTTCCCACGCCGAGATTTCCTTTTCCTGCTTCCGGATATTTGGTATGTACCGCATCCATAACCGTCTTCAGCTCAGGTACCGCATCTAAAGGACAATTGCCTGCTTCGATGGCTTTCTGGGCTTTCTGGATCTCTTTTGCACGACCTACATACTCCGGATCTTTTCTGGACAGGGTAAATTCTGCCAGTCCCAGCGGATTGGAACGATAAGAAGAAGTCTCACCGGATGGAATCAGCTCATCCGTTGTAGTGACTGGATCATGAATCTCGGATACGACTTTCAGCACCAGATACTCTGGCAGCGCACTCATGGCCGGCCAGTCTTTAATATTCGGACCAAAGTGAATCTCCACGGAAGGATCTGCCACTCCCTTGCTGTCAAAGACACGATTCTCATAGATCTTCTTATCAAAGAAGTATTTCGGGTTGCGGAACTCTACATCCAGATCCGTTGCGGCTGTCAGATAACCCTTGTTGGCCGCTGTCGCAGCAATGGAACGGGCATCCATCAGTGCCACAGACGCAATCTGACCATTCTGCAGCTTGGAACCTTCACGGTTCGGGAAGTTTCTGGTGGAATGACGGATACTGAAGCCATTATTGGACGGCGTATCGCCTGCACCGAAACAAGGTCCGCAGAATGCGGTCTTAAGGACAGCTCCGGTCTCCATCAGCATGGCTGCGGAACCATTTTTAATCAGTTCCATATAAACCGGCATGGATGCCGGGTAAACGCTTAACGTAAATTCATCGGCACCGATACTTCTGCCCTTCAGGATATCTGCCGCTGCACAAATATTTTCAAATCCACCGCCTGCACATCCGGCAATGATTCCCTGATCCACATAGAGTTTTCCATTTCTTACCTTATCTCTCAGTGAGAAATGCACCTGGTCACCCAGGCTGACTCTTCCGCGGGCTTCACAGTCTGCCAGAATATCGTCAAGATTTGCATTCAGCTCTTCAATGGTATACGCATTGCTCGGATGGAACGGCATGGCAATCATCGGTTTGATCTCGCTCAAATTAACAACGATCATGCCGTCATAATAAGCTGCCGGTCCCGGATTCAGCTCTTTGTAATCGTCTGCTCTTCCGTGAATCTCATAGAACTCCTGAATCTTCTCATCGGTTCTCCAAATGGAGGAGAGGCAGGTGGTCTCCGTTGTCATAACATCCACACCGATACGGAAATCTGCACTTAAGTTTGCAACACCGTCACCGATGAACTCCATGACTTTATTATTGACATAACCACACTCAAATACCGCTTTGATAATAGCGAGGGCCACGTCCTGGGGACCAACCCCCTTCATGGGACTTCCCGTCAGATAAACACCTACCACACCCGGCATGGAAATATCATAGGTCTGATTCAGCAGCTGTTTTACCAGTTCCGGACCACCCTCGCCCATGGCCATGGTTCCCAATGCGCCGTAACGGGTGTGGCTGTCAGAACCAAGAATCATCTTTCCGCCGCCTGCCAGCATTTCTCTTGCAAACTGATGGATAACTGCCTGATGAGGCGGTACATACATGCCGCCGTACTTTTTAGCACAGGTCAGTCCAAACATATGGTCATCTTCGTTAATCGTTCCTCCCACTGCACAAAGACTGTTATGGCAGTTCGTCAGAACATAGGGCATGGGAAATTTCTCAAGACCTGATGCACGGGCCGTCTGAATAATTCCCACAAACGTAATATCATGGGACGTCAGCTTGTCAAACCGGATTTTCAGTTTGTCCATGTTGTCTGCCGTATTATGCGCTTTTAAAATTCCATAGGCAATGGTCTGTTTCTTAGCTTCTTCCTTCTCCGGAACACTTCCCAGCTTTCCGGCCAGGATGGATGCGCTTTCCACTGTATCGGCAATGATTTCCGTTCCGTTGAGGACGTAAGCACCGCCATCATATAACTGAATCATAGACACCTCCATAAAAAACGTCTTGCATAATTGTATACAATTATACAAGACGTTTCAAAGAAAAGCAATACCTAACTCTCGGCAGTTTCCGATGCAATTGGAAAACTTACCGTCACTTTGAAAAGATCCCCATCCAGATAAATCTCAAAAGTTCCCTGCTGGATTTCCGTCAGATCTTTGGCAATAGACAGGCCCAGTCCACTGCCTTCCGTGCTTCTTGATTCGTCTCCTCTGGTAAATCGTTCTGTCAGTTCTTCCGGAGAAATATTTAAAGGATTCTCCGAAATATTTTTAAGGGAAAAGGCCACCCGATCTCCATCATTAATCAGATCCAGATAAACCCTTGTATGAGGCATGGCATACTTTTCCACATTGCGGAAAAGATTTTCAATAATTCTCCACAGCCGCCTGCCGTCTGCGTCTACATACTGGGGATTCTGTGGGAAATTTTCTACCAACTGAAGCCCTCTCGCCTCAAATCGCTCCACGAATTCACCGCTGGTCTGCATGAGCAGCTCCTTTACATCAATTCGTCGAATGTCCAACACCACATTGCCAGAGCTGGCTCTTGACGCCTCCACCAGATCTTCCGTCAATTGTTTGAGTCTTTGGGACTTCTGATCCAGCACTTCCAAATATTCATTGGCTTTTTCATTATGAAGCTCCTCTCGTTTCAGAAGATCCACATAATTGATAATCGAAGTAAGCGGTGTCTTCAAGTCATGGGACACATTGGTGATCAGATCCGCCTTCATTCGCTCACTTTTCATCTGCTCCTGTAGGGCATGCCGCAGTCCATCCCCCAGATCATTGACGGCAGCTGCCATCTGTCGGTTTATAGCAAACAAACCGCTCTCCGAAATCCGCGTATTCCCTTCTTCGGAATTAATTTCCTGTATTGCAGTCAACAGTTTCTGGCGCTGCATACCATCTGTTACCAATACTGCCAGTACCACCAGATTAACTCCTGCCAGCATGGCAACGGACAAGACACCTTTTCCAGACAGCACCCAAAGCAGGATCTGAAGGAACAGATAACTGACAAAGCAGATGCTGACCCGCATTACGATACCCGCATGATTCAGAATCACCAGTGCCATATTCCATAAGAAACGTAAAAGCAGTACCAAAATCCAGATAGCTGTTACTACAAGCAGCACAGCTGCTGCCACCATAGGTAAAATATAGGGCTGCAGATTCTGATCCGCTTCCTGGTATTTCTGTGCTGCCGCTGATAACACATCTGTTGCCGGAAATGTAGTATCAATCCCCACATAAACCAGATATTCTCCTGCCAGATGTATATTCCATCCTTCCAGCAGATCATGGGTATTATAGGAATAATAATCTCCCACATTCTGCTGTGCTACACTGATCGTCCGGCTGTCATAGATATAATAACTTCCCAGGCTCTTGAAATAGGCAGCAAATGTATCCTGGGAGTTCTCACTCTGCAAGGAATCTACATTGGTATATACATTTCCATTTCCAAGATCCCACAACAGATACCGCACATTCGTGGCCTGTGCCGACCAGTTCTTCTGCTGCTCCTGATAAAGAGCTACTTCCCTCTGAATCTGTTTCATGGATTTCACAAGCTGATCTACAACAGCTTTGTATTCCTCGTCGCATTCGTTGCAGTACTCCTGAATGCTTCCATAAAAAATCGGCTTGTACGATTCATTCAGTACGTCATCCGAATATGATGTTCCTTCCAGACTCCACTGATATAAATCTCCAAGCCGGTAACAGATGCCATTTCCTTTTTCTTTTTCCGGCATCTCGTCATAAATCGTGCCATTGTCCAGATAATCTCTGAGCCGGATAATTCTCTGGGGATCATACTGACCATCCTTTTCCATCCGGCTGTCTCTTACTGCTGCTTCAAGTGCATCATACACTGAAGATGCTGCCTGTTCCTGAAATTCTGCAGTTTCCACATAATTCTTTCCCTCCAGAATTTCTTTCCAGGTTTCACTTCCGTATCCAGCCCGCATACCGGCAACAAAACCAACTGCCAGCACTGCTGCAGCCGCTGCATTTACACATACGACAATCCCTCTTAATAAGGATATATGTTTCTTTTTCATAGGCTCCTCCTATTCCCGGTCAATCTTGTAGCCCACTCCCCAAACCACTTTCAGATAGCGCGGCTCTTTCGGATTGATCTCAATTTTTTCCCGGATATGTCGAATATGAACAGCCACTGTGTTGTCTCCGCTGATCGCATCCTCGTTCCAGATACTTTCGTAAATCTGGCCTATAGAAAATACCTTTCCAGGGTTTTTCACCAGTAACAGAAGAATACGATATTCTATCGGTGTCAGCTTCACCGGCTCACCTTCTACAGTTACTTCTTTCCCATCGTCATCCACTACCAGACCGCCAATGCGGAAAATATGATTTTTCTTCTCTGCAATTGCTCCAAGCTGCGTGTATCTGCGCAGGACAGATTTTACACGGGCAGTCAATTCCAGCGGATTGAACGGCTTGGTAATATAATCATCCGCTCCGATATTGAGCCCAAGAATCTTGTCCACATCTTCTGATTTTGCCGAGAGGAAAATAATGGGCACTCCACTGGTTTCCCTGATTTTCATAGTTGCCCGCATTCCATCCATCTTTGGCATCATAATATCAATAAGTATCAGATGGATTTCATGCTCCTGAAGCATTTTTATGGCTTCCAGCCCATCATAAGCCTTCAGTACCCTATAGCCTTCCTGACTGAGATAGATTTCAATGGCATCTACAATTGCATGGTCATCGTCACAAACCAGAATGTTCATATTCTCGTATCTCCTTTGCTGATTATGTTATAACATTCCTTTTTTAAGATAGAAGCCGTAATTTTATTAAGATTTTTTTAAGGAAGACAGGTAAAATACAGATTTCCGGCTGTTGCAAACATTGCAGCGGCGTCTTTTCTTCCCATATTTCTGGTTCCGGCCTGTCCCGGAGTCCACAGCACCACATTCTGGGCATCATATCCTACAATAAGCACTGCCTCGCCGGTTCCTGTCATGCCAAGCACCGGCATTCCTTTATCAATATAGTAGAGAACCGTCTCCACACTACATCCTGAAAGAATACAGCTATCCGTTCCAAGTTCCTGATTCCAGATCTCCCACGCAGACATACCCTCAGCTCGAAGAGACTGCACATCCGTATATATCTGCCTCGTTTTCAGTACCCGCTGCATACAGGCGGTCAGAACATCTGCGCTGCTTTCTGCAGAATCTTCTTCTCCGTCAAATCCGTCCAGCAGAACTCTGCTGCGGCTTGTTCCCCTGCTCCAGCAGCATTTACCAGCTTTCCACACAGAACCCATGTTATCATAAGCTGCATTGACGGCATCTGCCAGTTTTTCATATCCTTCCGTCTGTCCATCAAAGCTGTACACAAGATAGCAGTCCGTTCCCTGTTCGTCCACTTTCAGTGTCCGGCTTCCTTCAAATAGCACCAGTTTCACCTTCGGACGCTTCAGGCTGCTGTTCTTCATCGTCCCACTATAATTAAGGAAATATTCATTTCTTTTTACTTCATCATATGCAGTTTTCAGACTCAGAAGCTCCGATGTATTTTCATCGGCATACGTAATCGGTTCTGGAAGTGCTTCCGCATATCCGCCGTCTCCGGAAGCCTGTATACAGGAAAGATCAATCCGGTTCTGCACAATGGAAAGAGCCGTCACATATTTTCCTTTGGACGAATAATCAAATTCCCGCACTGCCTGTCCATCGGCTGCACGAATAATAATCCGGTACATGGGAAAAATCTCACTTCCATCTTCCTGCACCCGGATATCATCCACACGCGCAGTTCCGTAGATAAAATCTTCCTCCATAAAACCAAGGGCACGAACGGCTTCTCCTGCTGATGCCTCAATCCGCTGTACAATTCCAGTCTCCGTATGCAGAAGACTGATCACGCCATTGCTGCCGTCTGTCCATGCCGCTGTCTGTCCACTGTCTGAAATCTGCACCAGTTCTTCCGGAATATCGTTGGCCAGAACCGTTACCTGGCTGGTCTCCAGATCGATCTGCAGAATCATTCCCCTGCTGTAGATCCATGCCTGACCATTACTGTTCTCCACCGCCAGTTTGCCAAGTTCTTCCTTCACTGCCGCATATGGCCGGTCTGACGGAAGAAAAAACTGTTCCTCAACCGTATTCATAAGCGCATCATAATGGCACATGAGCACTCCACTCATTCCTTCATAACGTCCCCTGTTCATATATCCATATACCAGAAAATCCATACTGCCGGACTCTTCGACCTGCAGGATCCGAAAATCATGCGCTCCATAGGTTCCCCTCTCATCCTGACCGTCTTCAAAACCATAGACAAGACTCAGCCGGTTCTGCCCAAAATCGTAGCACCACAGCTGTCCCTGGGAAACGAATCCAATGACATTTTCTTCCTTATTTTTTCTGTAATCAGGCACGTCGCTCTGAATACCAAAAGCAAATTTATTATCCGTCAGCAATCCCTTTCCAGGTGAAAAGATCTGATCTGCTGTTCTCTCATATGCCAGCAGGAACATTCTGGATGCCGTATATCTGACACGGATGGCTTCCCGTACATCGTAGGTCTCTTTCGAATCCGTATTTTTCAACGTATAGGTAAATACAACCGCCGCCACATCTTTGGAAATATCAGTGACCGACAGTTTCAGGTCGCCAGTCTCTGCGACCTGCATATCTCCCCATGTAACAGGGCCGGAACGGGAATGAATATTGACATACCC
>ERZ809296.2974-NODE-2974-length-15100-cov-4.396544_pt1 | contig 15100 bp, 10 predicted proteins | sample MGYA00520511_ERZ809296 | MGnify/ENA primary metagenome ERZ809296 (study PRJEB31576, sample SAMEA3212662) | Homo sapiens | biome: human-gut; feature: human gut; material: fecal | place: Sweden | collected 2012 ... | reverse complement strand
TATTGATTTAGTTAAAAGCTAAATTTTATAAGTCTTTTGTTTGGGAATACAGCGTCCCAGAATAAAACATCACTTGTGAAATGGTCAATAAAGAGTAGGATTAGCAAATATTTGCTGGCGAGAGTGCCAACGACAGACTCTGGAAATAGTTTTTGCGGATGTAAGATAAATACATAAAGTAAAGCTATCATAAGACGTTTAAAGACAGGTGAGGATTTCACCTGTTTTTTTTATGCGGATATATTTATCGTATGCTATGATGCCAGGGAGTGCAACGCACGGAACAATCCGTAGGCATCATAGTTGGGGACTTTTGACACCCACATCATGCTATGATTGGAGAAAAAGAATGAATCGAAACAAACAGATGCATGCTCCGGTTTATGAGGCACTGGAGCGTTTAAAAAGAAGAAGAGTTGTGCCGTTTGATGTACCGGGACATAAACGCGGAAGAGGAAATCCGGAACTTGCGGATCTTCTGGGAGAAAAATGTGTCAGCCTGGATGTCAATTCCATGAAGCCGCTGGATAACCTCTGTCATCCTGTTTCTGTGATCAAGGAAGCAGAAGAACTGGCAGCGGAAGCATTTCGTGCGGATCATGCCTTTTTTATGGTTGGCGGAACAACTTCTTCCGTGCAGGGAATGGTGCTTTCCTGCTGCAAGGCAGGTGACAAGATCATTCTGCCGCGAAATGTACATAAAAGCGTGATCAATGCACTGGTATTGTGCGGTGCGGTTCCAGTGTATGTGAATCCGGAAGTGGATACAAAACTGGGGATATCACTCGGAATGCAGGTTTCTGAGGTGGAAAGGGCGATCCGTGAGAATCCGGATGCGGCAGCAGTTCTTGTGAACAATCCGACCTACTATGGGATCTGTTCTGATCTGCGTGCGATCGTTAAGGTGGCACATGAACATAATATGCTGGTGCTGGCGGATGAGGCGCATGGCACGCATCTGTATTTTGGCAGTGATCTTCCGGTCTGTGCCATGGATGCCGGGGCAGATATGGCTTCGGTGTCCATGCATAAATCCGGCGGAAGCCTGACACAGAGTTCTCTGCTTCTTACCGGAAAAAATGTAAACTGGGAATATGTGAGTCAGATTATAAATCTGACACAGACAACAAGTGCTTCCTATCTGCTGATCTCCAGTCTGGATATTTCCAGGAGAAATCTGGCACTGCGCGGACGGGAGTCTTTTGATAAAGTGAGCCGCATGGCAGAATATGCAAGAGAAGAGATCAATTCAATCGGCGGTTTTTATGCTTACGGTAAAGATATGATAAACGGCGGAAGCGTCTATGATTTTGATGTGACAAAACTTTCCGTGTATACAAGAGATATCGGGCTTGCCGGCATTGAGGTTTATGACCTGCTGCGTGATGAGTATGACATCCAGATCGAGCTTGGAGATATCGCAAATATCCTGGCCTATATTTCCATCGGTGACCGTATCCAGGATATCGAGCGGCTGGTGGGAGCACTGGCGGATATCAAGCGGCTTTATGCAAAAGATCCGGAAAAAATGCCGGGAGCCGAGTACATCAGGCCGACCGTTCTGGTATCTCCGCAGACTGCTTTTTATGCAGAAAAGAAAGCAGTTCCGATCCGGGAGACAAAAGGCATGATCTGCAGTGAATTTGTGATGTGCTATCCGCCGGGGATTCCAATCCTTGCACCGGGAGAGCTGATCACGCAGGAGATCATTGATTATATTATTTACGCAAAAGAAAAGGGCTGTTCCATGCAGGGAATGCAGGATACAGAGATAGAATATTTATATGTGCTGAGCGAAAAATAAAAGCAAATGGGAGGGGAAAAGGATGGAACTTTGGTTTTCAGATTACCAGACAGAAAAAGTAAAAGTTTCGGTAAAAGTCCAGAAACAGCTTTTTGGTCTGCAGACGGAATTTCAACGCATTGATGTGTTTGATTCCGATGAATTTGGCCGTTTTTTAAGTGCAGACGGAAGCATTGTATTTTCAGAAAAAGATGAGTTTATTTATGATGAGATGATCGTTCATGTGCCGATGGCAGTTCATCCATGTGTGAAAAATGTCCTGGTGATCGGCGGCGGGGACGGCGGTGTGGCAAGAGAGCTGAGCCATTATGAAGAAATCGAAAAAATTGATGTGGTCGAGCCGGACCGCGTTTTTGTTGAAGTCTGTAAAGAATTTTTCCCGGACAATGCCTGCGGACTGGCAGATAAAAGAGTCAGTGTTTATTATGAGGACGGACTGAAATTTCTGCGTCTGCGTCATAATGAATATGATCTGATCATCAACGATGCGATTGATCCGCTCGGACATAATGCCGGACTCTTTACCAAAGAATTTTACGGGAACTGTTACCGTGCACTAAAAGAAGACGGCATCATGGTCTATCAGCACGGAAGTCCGTTTTATGATGAAGACGAAGAATCCTGCCGAGTGATGCACCGGAAGGCAAGCCACAGTTTCCCGATCAGCCGTGTCTATCAGGCACACATCCCGACCTGTTCATCCGGGTACTGGCTGTTTGGGTTTGCATCAAAAAAATATCATCCGCTGGAACACCTGAATGCAAAACGCTGGAAAGAGCGGAAGATAGAAACTTGGTACTACACGACCAATCTTCATAAGGGAGCATTTATGCTTCCAAAATATGTAGAAGATATGCTGGAAGAAGAGGAAGGTCGTAAAAAATAAAAAGCAAAAAGAAAAGGAGATTGTACTATGGGAAGATTACTGATCATTGGATGCGGAGGAGTTGCAGGAGTTGCGATCCATAAATGCTGTCAGAACAGCAAAACATTTTCTGAGATCTGTATTGCCAGCAGAACAAAGGCAAAGTGCGATGCACTGAAAGAAAAACTGGAGAATACAACGGAAACAAAAATCACAACAGCACAGGTGGATGCCGATAAGGTGGAAGAACTGATCGCACTGATCCAGTCTTATCAGCCGGATGCTGTTTTAAATGTGGCACTTCCGTACCAGGATCTGACGATCATGGATGCGTGTCTGGCATGCAAGGTGGATTATATTGATACCGCCAATTATGAGCCGGAAGATACCGACGATAAACAGTGGCGTGAAATTTACGAGAAACGCTGCAAAGAGGCCGGATTTACCGCATATTTTGACTATTCCTGGCAGTGGGCTTATCAGGAAAAATTTAAAGAAGCAGGCATCACGGCACTTCTCGGAAGCGGCTTTGATCCGGGTGTCACCAGTGTCTTTACAGCCTATGCACTGAAACATTATTTTGATGAGATCGAGACGATCGATATTCTGGACTGCAACGGAGGAGATCATGGCTATCCGTTTGCCACCAACTTTAACCCGGAGATCAATCTGCGGGAAGTGTCCGCAAACGGTTCTTACTGGGAGAATGGTCACTGGGTAGAGACTGAGCCGATGGAGATCAAAAGAGAATATAATTTCCCACAGGTCGGCGAAAAAGATATGTATCTGCTTCATCATGAAGAAATCGAATCTCTGGCAAAAAATGTTCCGGGCGTAAAACGTATCCGTTTCTTTATGACCTTTGGACAGAGTTATCTGACGCACATGAAATGTCTGGAAAATGTAGGCATGCTTTCCACTTCACCGATTCTGTTTGAAGGAAAAGAGATCGTGCCGATCCAGTTTCTGAAGGCACTGCTTCCGGATCCGGCTTCCCTTGGACCGCGTACCGTCGGAAAGACAAACATTGGCTGTATTTTTACCGGAAAGAAAGACGGAAAAGAGAAGACCATTTATATCTACAATGTATGTGATCATCAGGAGTGTTATAAAGAAGTCGGATCTCAGGCGATTTCCTACACAACCGGAGTGCCGGCGATGATCGGGGCAGCACTTGTTGTGGATAAAGTATGGGACAAAGACGGTGTGTTCAACATCGAAGAATTTGATCCGGATCCGTTTATGGATATGCTGAATCAGTACGGACTGCCGTGGGTTGTGGATGAAAATCCGCAGACAGTAGAATGATGTGGAAAGATCTGCCGACACCGTGCTATGTTGTGGATGAAGGCAAAATCAGAAAAAATCTGGAGATTCTTGCGGATCTTGAGCAGGAGTGCGGCTGTCACATCCTGCTCGCCCAGAAAGCATTTTCCATGTACAGCCTGTATCCGATGATCGGTCAGTATATCAGCGGAACAACAGCGAGCGGACTGTATGAGGCAAGACTTGGATATGAAGAGATGGGAAAAGAAAATCATGTCTTTGCACCGGCATACAAAGAAAAAGATATGGAAGAACTGGTGCAGATCTGCGACCATATCATCTTCAATTCCTTTGCACAGTATGAGAAATATAAAGAAATGTGCCGGGAAAGTGCAAAGGTGAGAAAAGATAAAAAAGCAGTCAGTGTCGGCATCCGCATCAATCCGCAGTGCTCCACGCAGGAAGGGCATGAGATCTATGATCCTTGTGGCTATGCTTCCAGACTTGGTGTGACAGAAGAACAGTTCCGGGAAGATCTGCTGGAGGGTGTGGAAGGACTTCATTTCCACACGCTGTGCGAACAGAATGCAGATGATCTTGTAACGACTTTTCAGGCATTTGAAAAGAAATTCGGGAAATATCTGCACCGGATGAAATGGCTGAATATGGGCGGAGGTCATCATATCACAAGGGGAAATTATCAGATAGAAACTCTGAAAAAACTGATCCGTTATATCAGAGAAACCTATCCGGTGGAAGTTTATCTGGAGCCTGGCGAAGCGATTGCTTTAAATGCCGGTTATCTTGTGACAGAAGTGATGGACATCGTGCACAACGATATGGACATTCTGATCCTCGATGCATCGGCAGCCTGCCATATGCCGGATGTGCTGGAGATGCCGTACCGCCCGCCGCTTGTAAAAGGATTTGAAGCAGGGGAAAAACAGTACACGTATCGCCTCTCTTCGATGACCTGTCTTGCCGGGGATGTGATCGGGGACTACAGTTTTGAGCAGCCGATCCGTATCGGGGATCAGCTGGTCTTTGAAGATATGGCGATCTATTCCATGGTAAAAAACAATACCTTTAACGGAATGCCGCTTCCGGGAATCGCACTTTTAAAAGAAGACGGAAGTGTGGAAATGGTAAGAGAATTTGGCTATGACGATTTTAAAATGCGTCTGTAATTCAAATCGAACGCATATGAGACTTGCAAGCGACAGCACCGTAGATTCTGAAGGAGGATACGATGGAATACAACAGAACAACACCGTCTGCGGACGGATATTATATGCCGGCAGAGTATGAGCCGCATAAAGGCTGCATCATGATCTGGCCGCAGCGGCCGGGTTCCTGGAAAAAGGATGCAAAAGATGCCGAACAGGCTTTTTGTGCAGTTATGGAAGCGATCACAAAAAGTGAGCCGGTGTATCTGGCTGCCGGAAAAAAGGTTCTTGCACGGGCAGAGGCATTTGCCGCACAGCAGAAAGAAAAATATAGAGAAGCCATCGCATGCGGAAGACATTTTCCGGTGACCGTCTTTGAGGCAGAAACGGATGATGCCTGGGCAAGAGATATGGCACCGACGTTTGTAAAAAAGGGAGGCAGCGTTCGTGCAGTAAACTGGTCTTTCAATGCCTGGGGCGGAACGGTGGATGGGCTGTATGCATCCTGGAAGATGGATGATGCGTTTGCCCTGGATTTCGCCAAAAGAGAAGGATATTTCTGCTACGATGCGGCACCTTTTGTGCTGGAGGGCGGTTCCATCCACAGTGATGGGGAAGGGACAGTCATGGTGACGGAAGCCTGTCTGCTCAGCAAAGGCAGGAATCCGCAGCTTTCAAAAGAACAGATTGAAGAAAAACTGAAAGCATATCTGGGTGCGGAGAAAGTGCTCTGGCTGCCAAGGGGCATCTATATGGATGAGACAAACGAGCATGTAGATAATGTATGTGCTTTTGTCGGTCCGGCTGAGGTGGTGCTGGCGTGGACGGATGATCCGAAAGATCCGCAGTACCCGTTATCACTGGAGACACTTCAGTATCTGGAATTACAGACCGATGCGAAAGGCAGAAAGATCACCGTACATAAACTTCCGATCCCGGATGTGCCGGTCTGCGTTACGCCGGAAGATCTGGAAGGCTATGTGTTTGAAGAAGGAGAAGATACAAGAGAAGTGGGCGAACGCCTTGCGGCATCTTATGTAAACTTCTATTTTTCAAACGGAGCAGTTATCATGCCGGCTTTTGGCGGAAAAAATGCAGAAAGTGATCAGCGGGCAGCAGAGATCTTGCACAGCATATGTCCGCAGAGAGAGATCCTACCGGTGTATGCAGGAGATATTCTCACCGGAGGCGGAAACATCCACTGTATTACGCAGCAGATACCACAGGGAAAGGCAGAAAAGGAATGAGAAAAGTAAAAATAGCGGCGATCCAGATGCAGTGCAGCACAGAGCTGCAGGAAAATCTGGAAAAAGCAGAAAAGAAAATCAGAGAAGCGGCAGCAGAAGGAGCAAATATTATTTTGCTGCCGGAACTTTTTGAACGGGAATATTTCTGTCAGCAGAGACGGTATGATTTTTATCATTATGCAAAACCGGCAGAAGAAAACGAAGCAGTACAGATGGGAGTGCGTCTGGCAAAAGAACTTGGAGTCGTGCTTCCGATCAGCTTTTATGAAAAAGAAGTCAACAATCTTTACAATTCGATCGCATGCATCGATGCGGACGGAACGATTCTTGGGATTTATCGTAAAACACATATTCCGGATGACCACTATTATCAGGAAAAATTTTATTTTACGCCGGGCGATACCGGATTTCGCATCTTTGAGACCAGATATGGAAAGATCGGCATCGGAATCTGCTGGGATCAGTGGTTTCCGGAGAGTGCCAGATGCATGGCGCTTCAGGGTGCAGAACTTCTGTTTTATCCGACTGCCATCGGTTCGGAGCCAATCCTGGAATGTGACAGCATGCCGCACTGGAGGCGTTGTATGCAGGGCCATGCGGCAGCCAATCTGATGCCGGTGATCGCAGCAAACCGCATTGGAAAAGAGGTGGTAGAGCCGGATACGGAAAATGGAGGTCAGAAGTCTGCACTGACTTTTTATGGTTCTTCCTTCCTGACCGATGAAACAGGTGAACTGAAAAAAACAGCTTCCAGAGATCAGGAAGAGATCCTGATCGGAGAATACGATCTGGATGAGCTGGCAACAAAGCGTCTTGAATGGGGACTGTTCCGTGACCGCAGACCGGAAATGTACAGGATCATTGCAGGACAAAAATAGAAGAAAGAAGACAGATTTGTTGTTTAACATATACAGAAGAAGAGTTTTCTCCAACTAAGATAAGATTTACGAGGGGTGAGCAGATGAAATTTTTTCATTTATCCGATCTGCATATCGGACTGAAACTGATCGAACGCGATCTGCGGGAAGACCAGGAATATATTTTTGAACAGATCATCCGGCTGGCAAAAGAGCAGCAGCCGGATGCGATGGTGATCGCAGGGGATATTTATGACAAAGCGGTTCCGTCTGCGGAGGCAGTGGAGATTTTTGACAGCTTTATGAAAAATCTTTCCGAAGAAATGCCGCAGATGCCGGTGATGATCATCAGCGGCAATCATGACAGTGCCGCCAGGCTGAACTGTTTTCGCAGTATTTTGTCCAGGCAGAATGTCTATATGATTGGCACGCCGCCGACTACAGAAGAGGAATATATCGAAAAAGTGACACTGCAGGATGCTTATGGTGATCTGCACTTTTATCTGCTTCCGTTTGTGAAACCGTCGATGGTAAGAGAGATCGTGGGAACGCGGGAGGACGGAACACAGCATTCCTATGACGAGGCACTGCATCTTCTGATCGAAAGAGAAAATATCGATACAAAGGAGCGAAATGTGCTGGTCAGCCATCAGTTTTATCTTCCATCCGACCGACAGGCGGAGGACGTAGAGCGCATGGATTCCGAGATCCGCACGGTCGGAAATATCGATGAGATCTCAGCAGATGTGCTGGAAGTGTTTGATTATGCGGCACTTGGACATATCCACAAACCGATGAAAGTGGGAAGCGAATATTATTGTTACTGCGGAACACCGCTTGCCTGTTCGGTCAGTGAAGCCGGACAGAAAAAAGGCATTGTGATGGTGACGATGAAAGAAAAAGGAAATATTTCCACGGAAGTGCTTCCGCTTCCGCCGCTTCGTCAGGTGCGTGTGATAAAGGGAGAATTTCAGGAGGTGCTTTCGCAGGCATGCGAAGATTATGTCACGGTCGTGCTCACAGACAAAGAAGATCTCGATGTGATCGACCTCAAAGACCGTCTGCGAAATGCATTTCCATATCTGCTTGAGATCCGCAGAGAGAGGGAGCGGAGAGCAGAGTACAAAAGACAGAGCAGAAAGATCGAAGAACTGGACCCGTTTGAACTTTGCTGTTCGTTTCTCGGGGAACATATGGATGAGGAAGAACGTGAGATGCTGCTGGATGTGATCAGCAGTGTACAGGGGGTGAAATAAGATGCGGCCGTTAAAACTTGTGATGCAGGCGTTTGGTTCCTATGGAAACCGAACCGAGATTGATTTTGAAAAACCGGATCAGAATTTATTCCTGATCACCGGAAATACCGGCTCCGGAAAAACAACGATTTTTGATGCGATTGTGTTTGCTCTCTACGGAGAAGCCAGCTCCAATGCAAATAAGAAAAACGGTGCGGAACTTCAGAGTCAGTTTGTGGAGATCGGGACGGAGCCGTTTGTCTCCCTGACTTTTTCTGAGAAAAACGGAACTGAGATCGATTTTTATACCGTGAAACGCATTCCGCGTCATGTACGTCCGCTGAAACGCGGCAGTGGCGAAAAAATGGTCAGTGAGGAAGTTTCACTTACCATGCCGGACGGCAGCGAATATCCGGCAAAAGAGACGGATGCGAAATTGATGGAGATTGTCGGACTGACAAAAGAGCAGTTTATGCAGGTTGCGATGATCGCTCAGGGAGAATTCATGGAACTTCTGCGTGCAAAATCAGATGATAAAAAAATGATCTTCCGCAAGCTGTTTCACACCGGTCTGTACGAGGAGATCAAAAATGAATTTGCCGTACGCAAAAAAGAAAAACAGGCAGAGATTGATCAGATCCGCATGCGGTGTATTGCCGAGATCAGCCGCACAGAACTTCCGGAAGGTCTGGAACAGACGGCATTTTTAAAAGAAAAGAAAAAAGAACTGGAAAAATCAAAAGATTTTTCGGTAACGGTCCTGGAGCAGTTTCTTAAGAAACTGGAACTTCTGTGCGAGGAGCTTTCGAAGCGGACGAAAGAAGCAAAAAAGATCGTGGAAAAGAGAAGTCAGGAACGTGATCATGCAAGGGATGCCGCTGCGAAAGCTTCTCAGCTTCTGAAATCTTTTGTACAGCTGGAAGATGCAGAAAAGACCTTGCAGAGCTTAAAAGAGCAGGAAGAAGCGATCACAGAACAGCAGGAACTGGCGGTTCGGGTCGAAGACGCCTGGGAGGTACAGGCAGTTTATCAGCGGCTTTTGGACTGCAAGAAAATGCTGGAAAAATTGAGATCAGACCTTCAGGAACAGACAGAACAGCTTCCGAACCTTATGGAAGATACAAAACTCTGTATACAGAATACAAAAGATGCAAAACATCAGCAGGAAGAAGAAGTTGCGGCTTTTACCAAAGTGGAAGAAAAAGTGAAAAAAGCCATGGAAGTCTTTACAAAAATGGAAGCTGCCGGGCAGGATGTGATTCAAAAAGAAAAAGCACTCCAAAACGCAGAAGAAAAAGAGCGAGCACTCAAAGCAAAAAAAGAGCAACTTGAAAAACAGCAGGAAGCGTGGCGGGAACGCTCACAGCAGCTTGCACAGTCGGAGAAAAATCTTGCTTTATGGCAGGCAAAACAGAAAGATTTCGGCTTGCTGGAAACGGAATTTTCCAGAGCAGAACAAACGGAGAAAGAATACAAAACACAAAAGCAGACGACAGAAAAAAGACGTCTTGCCTATCGGGCGGCCAGCCTGGAATTTGAAGAAAAGAATGCCGTTTACGAGCAGAAACGAAAGATCTTTTTAAATGCTCAGGCAGGTTTTCTGGCACAGGAGTTAAAGGAAGGGTGCCCGTGTCCGGTCTGCGGTTCCACAGAGCATCCTTCTCCGTGTAAGCTTGAAGAAGAACACCAGAATCTGACAAAAGAGATGATCGAGGAGCTGGCCCTTCAGGCAGAACAGCTGCGGGGAAAACAGGAACAGGCGGCAGCGGCGGCAGAAGCCGCAGGGAGCCTTCTGGAAGAAAAACAGAAAAATGCCGGGGAAAGTTTTGAACATCTTCGCAGCAGGGCAAAAGAAGTTCTGGATTTAGAAGAAATACGTGCAGACTTTCTGGAGCAGATGAAAGGTGAATTTTTACACCAGAGTAAAAAAATGGAAGCAGAAGGCAGACAGCTTCAAAAAGAAGTGAACGAGTATCAGATGCTTCTTTCTGCCCTTACAAAAGCAGAAAAGCAGAAAGAGCAATTTCAGGAGAAGCTTGAGCAGTCCGCAAAAGAAACAGCAGATGCCAAAACCGCTCTGGAGCGAAGCCGTGTGATGCTGGAGAGCCTGGAAGGATCAAAAGATTACCAGAATCAGCAGGAAGCACAGGCGGCGTATGCAAAAGCAGATACCGCCAAAAAGGAAAAAGATGTACTTGTCATGCGGGCAGAGGAGAGACTGCAAAAAGCACAGGAACAGGAAAACCGGGCACAGACCTTAATTGCAAAGTATAAAAAAGAAATCCCTCAGCAGATGGAAGAGCAAAAGATCCGACAGCAGGCTTACCGGGAAATTCTGGAAGAAAAACATTTTCCGGAAACGGCCTGGAAGGAACTGACCGGAACTTACACCAAAACGCAGGTACAGAAATGGAAACAGGATGCACAGAACCACGGCAGACAGAAAGCGGCAGCCGAAAGCCTGATAAATTCTGCCAGGGCAGCGATCGGCGAACAGCCAAAACCAGTCCTGGAAGAACTGGAAAAAACCAGTGAAGCAGCAGAAGCGGCGTGGAAAGAAAGTCAGCGTGTTCTGGAACAATGGCAGGAAATCTGGCGGATCGATCAGAAAGTCTGCCAGGCATTAAAACCGCAGATGGAAGAACGCAGTGAAGTGATGCATCAGTATGAGAAAATAAACGGACTGTATCAGCTTCTGTCCGGAAACAGGAAAAACTCCAGAATGGATATCGAAACATATGTACAAAGGCATTATCTGGAGCAGATCCTGGAAGCGGCAAACCAGAGATTTCAGGACATGTCCGCAGGACAGTTTGAACTGCGGATGTGCGATATTGACAAAGCCGGAACAGGAAAAAACAGAGGTCTGGATCTGATGGTTTATTCTGCTGTGACCGGAAAAGTCCGTGAAGTGCGAACGCTCTCCGGCGGCGAGTCCTTTATGGCGGCACTTTCCCTGGCACTTGGCATGGCAGATCAGATCCAGGAAAGTTCCGCAGCGATCAACCTTGATATGATGTTCATCGACGAAGGCTTTGGATCACTGGATGAACATTCCAGAGATCAGGCAGTAAAAGTCCTCCAGAACATGGCAGAAGGCGAGAAACTGATCGGTATTATTTCGCATGTGACGGAACTGAAGCAGGAGATCGAAGATCAGCTGATCGTGACCAAAGACGATCAGGGAAGCCATACCCGCTGGCAGATCAGTTAAATCGGATGCAGGTATCAAAAGATATCAGAGGTACTCTCGTATGGCGTCTTTTGACCCAAACATCATGATATGAGTATGGAGAAAGGAGGGGACAGGACATACAAAACAAAAAGAAAAAGACAGAAGCGATCGTTGTTGACAAACGCCCGACAATGGCTGAATGGCCGGTTCGAATCTGGGCGATGGAAGAAATACCGGAAATTTTTGATCTGGAAGCAAGAAAGTCCATGAAAGGAACTTTTAACCAGTACCACATGGTATATTCACCAATTCGCCGCACGGCACCGGATTCTTTTGAATATATGTTCGGGTACGGCGAAGGGGAAATTTTTTATCTCAAAAATGAAAAAAATAAAGTTCGCAGGACCGTTCTGAAATGTAGCCAGATAGAGGAGATTTACACACAGAGAGAATTGCTCAATGCAAAGATTATCGTGAAATATAAAGCAGATTTACAGGACGGGGAACTGGAAACGCTGGAATTCCCTTACATTCCATCGGTATATTATCTTTATGATCCGTTTCTGAACTGGATGCTTGGTCTGGATCAGGAATTTGTGCCTGCACTTGCAGAGCAGGAACATCCACGTCCGGAAAAACTGTACAAAGAAAGCCCGGTTATGTACAATTATGTGCTGGCAGCTTACCGACTGGGAGACTGTATCGGAGATTATAAATATACCTCAGAACAGCACCGCCACAAGTGGATGCCGTGGAAAAAGGTAGTGGAAGAGTGGCTGGAAGTTCCGATGAGCAGAGGAACCTTTACACTGCACAGCCTGGAATATCTGACCGAGTGCGGTTATCTGGAACTGAGGAATAAAAATGCAGCGGTACAGCTCAAGAAACAGTGAAAAGAATTGTGCAGGAACCTCCCGGATGATGTAGCTTATGCACAGGCACATCACGGTTTCAGGCTTTTGCTCCTGGTATTATAATAATTATAAGGAAAAAACAAATATGAATAAAAAATTAGAGGCATTACAGGAATATTTAAAAGAACTCGGAAGCGTGGCAATCGCATTTTCGAGCGGTGTGGATTCCACCTTTCTTCTGAAAGTGGCACACGATGTGCTGGGAGATCAGGTAATCGCAGTGACGGCACAGTCCTGCTCTTTTCCGAAACGTGAGCTGGAAGAAGCGAAAGCATTCTGCAAAAAAGAAGGCATCAAACATATTATCTGCGAGTCAGAAGAATTACAGATCGAAGGATTTTCCCATAATCCAAAGAACCGCTGTTATCTTTGCAAACATGAACTGTTTGAAAAAATCGGAAATATTGCAAAGGAAAACAATATCAAATATGTTGCAGAAGGTTCCAATATGGATGATAACGGCGATTATCGCCCGGGACTGCAGGCAGTGGCAGAACTTCATGTAAAAAGTCCGCTTCGCCACGTAGAGCTGACAAAACAGGAGATCCGTGATCTTTCAAAAGAAATGGGACTTCCGACCTGGGACAAACAGTCCTTTGCCTGTCTTTCCTCACGTTTCGTTTACGGAGAAGAGATCACAGAGAGCAAACTTTCCATGGTAGACCAGGCAGAACAGCTGCTTCTGGACATGGGGTTCCATCAGCTGCGTGTCCGCATCCACGGACAGATGGCAAGGATCGAAGTGATGCCGTCCGAATTTTTGAAACTGATGGAAGATGCAAACAGAGAAAAGATTGTTTCTGAATTCAAGAAAATCGGTTTCAGCTATGTGACCCTGGATCTTCAGGGATACCGCATGGGAAGCATGAACGAAACGATCAAAACAGATTAAAATTGACCGAGCTCTTTAGAGCGAGAGATGCTTCTTGTCCGAAGAGCAAGAAGATGGGCATTAAGAAAACTTATATGTAAAATAGAACGCCATGATGATTCGAAAACAATCTCCTGACACGCTGCATTTCCTGTTCGGTTCGCTCGCCTGTTAGCCGCCCTTCGCCTAAACTCGCCTCTTCGAGGCTCAGACAGCGGCTCCTTGGGGCGGCAACATCGCAAACCTCACGACGGAAGCCTTGCTACCGTCAGAGCGATTGTTTTCGAGTTCATCATGGCTGTTTTTTTGCTGTCTGGAAAACTTGAAAAAGTAATATAGATTACTGGATTCAAAAAGATTGACATAGATCGCTTATTCATGTATAATAATCACAAAATAGTTTTAAATAAATTCTATCTAACTTTCATTGCCGTTCGGCAGGAAAATCCAACAAAATTTCATACCTGCACAAAGCGGCTTGAAAAATAAAAAAGTGACATTGTAAGAAAACTTTTTGATAAAACAATATTTGCAAATGGTTCGTTATAAAATAAGTTTCACGATTTTGATATCTCAGGCTGTTTTGTATCAGGAAAATATCAGCAAAGCTGATCAGAATTACGTGTCAGGTTTCACGTACATTCCACTTGAATCAATACAAAAAGAAAAGGAGCAGCCTATGGGAGAAAAAGATATTACCGAAAAAATACTGGAAGATTATAATGATGTATTTGCAGATATTATAAACGGACTGGTTTTCAAAGGAGAGCAACGAATCTTACCGGAATCTCTAAAAAATGCACAGGTTCATTCTCAATATAAAGCAGAGGACGGAAAAGTGCATGAACTGGAAAGAGATGTAATAAAATACTGGAAAGAAAAAGAAGTCGAATTGGCGATTTGCGGAATCGAAAACCAAAGCAATGTAAAAAAATATATGCCGTTTCGCATCATAGGATATGACGGCGCGGCATATCGCAGTCAGTTACTGGATGACAGAAAAGAAATTTTGCCGGTCATGACCATTGTATTATATTTTGGCACAGATCATCATTGGCGTGGAAAAAAGAATATCAAAGGATTGATGAAAATTCCGGAAGGGCTGGATGAGTATATCAATGATTATGAAATGAAAGTATTTGAAATCGCATGGCTTACAGAAGAAGAGATCAGTCGCTTCCACAGCGATTTTAAAGTCGTGGCAAATTTTTTTGTTCAGAAAAGAAAACATAAGAATTATATCCCGGATGATCCAACGGAAATTAAGCATGTAGATGAAGTACTGAAATTGCTTCAGGTTATGACAAGGGATGAACGGTATCAGACAATATTTCAGGAAAAGAAAGGAGTGCACAGCATGTGTGATGTAGCAGAAAGACTTGAAAAAATGGGAATGGAAAAAGGAAAAGAGGAAGAAAAAATTCGTGTATACAAGAAACTGATTGAAAAAGGATTTTCAGAACAAGAAGCACAGGAGATAACCGAACTGCCGAAACCACTTGAGGTGTAAATAAAAAGTTGTCGGTGGTTTCCTGGCAGGTGTAAAGAACTGAAATGCCGCACATTTTAAAATAGTGTTTGCAAAAGAATAGTATTGCATGTGCAAATGAACGAATTCCCCGAAGGGCACGTAAAAGTGCCTTCTGGTAGTGTAAAATAGTTTGTGTTTTTGGTAAAAAACAACTCCTTTTTGGTAAGAA
>ERZ809296.2950-NODE-2950-length-15203-cov-6.607341_pt1 | contig 15203 bp, 12 predicted proteins | sample MGYA00520511_ERZ809296 | MGnify/ENA primary metagenome ERZ809296 (study PRJEB31576, sample SAMEA3212662) | Homo sapiens | biome: human-gut; feature: human gut; material: fecal | place: Sweden | collected 2012 ... | reverse complement strand
CTCCTTTCGTATTATTCGAGAGATACTTTATCAAAAAGAAAAAATCAAATGTAAACAAGGTGTAAAGAATTTTGAAAAACACCCGAACAAAATGGAAATTTTTCTCTGTATAGTAGAGGGACTTTTTTTATGCGTGAATTTTTGTTTTCAAATTTACTTATGCTTTTTTCTTTTTGATAAAGTATCTCTCGAATAATACGAAAGGAGGCGGCGCAATGAAAGAAAGCTATAAAAGTTTTGATGAGCTACCGATGATGATATCGGTGTCGCAGGTTGCAAAGGTGCTTGGAATATCTCGCACAAGGTCATACGAGCTTGTCAATGAAAAAGGTTTTCCAAAAATAAAAATCGGCACAAGAATTGTTGTACCGAAAGATGAATTAAAGTTGTGGATTCAAAAACAAATTAAGAAAGGATAAAAATTATGCACGCAAATAAAAATTACAAAACCGACGGCAAGGTTTACTATATGCCAAACAAAATCTTTGATGAAAACTTTTCGCCGTATGAATTTATGATTTACTGTTTTCTTGTTTCGGTTGGCGACAGCAAAGGAGTAAGTTATTGGTCTGTTCCGAAGATGGCTAAGAAGTGTAATATGTGTCCGACCACTTACAGAAACACGCTAAAGTCACTCGAAGAAAAAGGTTACATAGATATTACTCAAAGATTTTTTGAAAACGCACAGCAAAGTAATATCTACACAGTTCATCAAATATAGTGTACCCCACTGTAAGAGCTGATGACAAATAATATAAAATCCTAAAGTAGAAAAAACAGATTTTTATCTTTTGCTTTTCTTGAATTAATTTTTGATACGGTTTTGAATGAAATCTTGGCTCATTTTTTATTGTTTTCTAATCGTGTAGCCGTCAATTTGGGTGTCAAATTAAGATTTACAAGTGCACTTTGGTTGATTAAGAACAAGAGATTAACTATTTCGTTTTCGTTTACTGCATAGTCGGAGCGTATCCACTGAATAATAATTCCTGTACTGCCGTTTAGAATATACGAAAAAATGTACTGTTCAAGTTCTTTAGAAAGTTCAATTCTAAGGTTTTCGACAAACTGAATGATTGACTGCTGCATAAAGCGTGAACGAAATTTAGGGTCGGCGGAGTCAATCAAAAGCGTTCTGAATTGTTTATCATTTTGCTTGATATATTGTAAAAACGATAAAATGTATTTGTGCGCTCCGGCGTCATTTTCTTCGCCAATTTTTTTCAAATGCTCCTCGGTTGCATCCAACAATTCCGTTTCGATTTCCATAAGCAAATCGTTCGGCTCGTTATAATGTGCATAAAATGTAGAACGATTAAGCTCGGCTCGGTCGCAAAGTTCTCTTACTGAGATTTTTGCTACTGAGCCTTTTTCTTTGAGCAAGTCCATCAACGCATTTTTGAAAAGCAATTTTGAAAGTCTTGTGCGTTGATTATTTTTAGTATTCATATTATTCCACCACTTTTTTGTGCTTTTGTTGGTTTTAAATCCACTATTATGCAAACTGATGATTGTTAATACGACACAGTGTTGCTATAATTAAAGTGTAAACGAACACAGCGAAAAAGTCAAGAGGTGATGTTTTGAAAAAGCAGGTATTTAATCCTTTTTTGCCGCTTGATGATTTAAGCGATTGGAGCAGCAAAGGAATAAATTACAGTGCAAAGAGGATGCACTTAATTATCAAGTTGAAAACAAAAACAAACAAGAGCTTTAAATCCGATTTTTCGGAAAAGGAAAATTCGATTTGTATTCGTTAAATTTTAAGGAGGAAATATGAATAACAAATTCAGAGATGATTTTTTATGGGGCGCAGCGACTGCCTCGGCTCAAATTGAGGGCGGATGGAACGAAGACGGCAGAACACCGAGTATTTGGGATTTGGCACCAAATGGCAAAATAAAGGGAGGCGCCGATTGCCATACAGCATGTGACCATTTTCACAGAGTTAAGGAAGATGTTGCCTTGATGAAAGAATTGGGTTTAAAATCCTATCGTTTTTCAATAAGCTGGTCAAGAATTCAGCCGAGAGAAAACGAAATCAATCAAAAGGGTTTAGACTTTTACATCAATTTGGTTGACGAATTAAGAAAAGCAAATATTGAACCGCTTGTGACCATTTATCATTGGGATTTGCCGATTTGGGTGCATCAAAAGGGCGGATTTTTAAGCGAAGAAATCATACCGCTTTTTGAAAAATATACAAAAATTGTTGTAGATGCCTTGTCGGATAAGGTTACATATTGGATACCGATGAACGAGCCACAATGTTTTATTATGCTTGGCTATTGCTATATGGTACATGCTCCATTCAAGTTCGGTCTGCAAAACATTCCAAAGGCAACAAGAATTTGTATGCTTGCTCACGCTAAAGCCGTTAAGGTCATTCGCAAATATGCAAAAACACCTGCAAAAATCGGTATAGCTATGGCGGCGGGTGCGTTTATTCCAAAGGATAACAGCACATCGGAAATTGAAACTGCACGCCGCAAAACTTTCAATTCGGGCATCGGTCTGATGAACAACCGTTGGTGGTCTGACCCGATTTTGCTTGGCAAGCCTGTTACAGCTTATGGTTTTTTCAAAACACACGAAAAGGATATGGCAGAGATTTATCAACCGCTTGATTTTGTGGGACTGAATGTGTATCAGCCGTACGGAGTATCCAAACGCAAACTTGATAAAACCCACAAAACGAGCATGGGTTGGGCGATCGACGGCGATGTGCTTTATTGGACAATCAGGTTTTACAGCGAGCGCTATCATTTACCTGTTATGGTGACGGAAAACGGAATGGCAAATGATGACTGTGTGGGCGCAGACGGCAAGGTGCATGATGAAAAGCGAATTGCATTTTTGCGTGATTATCTCGGCGGTGTAAAACGAGCTGTAAATGAGGGTATTGACGTACTCGGCTATCAGCATTGGTCGCTTATGGATAATTTTGAGTGGGCAGAAGGTTACGGACCACGCTTTGGGTTAATCCATATTGATTACAAAACACAAAAAAGAACACTTAAAGATTCAGCTTATTTTTATAAAAAAGTTATTGAGACTAACGGCAAAATAATTTAACAAATCATAACAGAGGGGTAAAAATTATGACAAACAAATTAAATTCACCGCTTTTGAACAGCAGGGTGAAAAGTGACGAAGTAAAGAAAAGTGAAAGATGGCTCGGTTATTTACTCGGTCCGTCGGGTGCGTTGCTTCTCAACGCTGTGCTTGCAACATATCTGAATGTATACTACACGGATGTGTTAAAGCTTACAACAATTTGGGGCGGTGCATTTTTAACCGTGTTCCCGATTATTTCAAAGGTTATTGATGCAATCACCAATGTGATTATGGGCTACATAATTGACCACACAAAAACAGCACAGGGCAAGGCTCGTCCGTGGCTTTTGCTTTCTGCTCCGTTTCTTTTAATTAGTGGTATTCTGCTGTTTGTTGTGCCGCAGGGCAACGAAACCGTGCAGGTAATTTGGGTTATGCTGTCATATAACCTTTTCTATTCGTTTGCATACACAATTTACAATATGAGCCATAGTCTTATGGTGCCGCTCTCAACAAGAAACACCGAACAAAGAGGCTCACTTTCTGTATTTAATCAGATTGCAACAATTATGATGAGTGGTATCATGGTAGCTCTCATCTTCCCTATGCTCATTATGCCACATCTCGGTGTTGACAAATCTAAGTGGATTGCTACTATGAGTATTTTGTCCTGCTTAGCTTTGCCGCTGACTATTATGGAATATTATTTCACAAAAGAGCGTGTCACAATGGAGGACATCAACAAGAAAGATGAGGAAAAAATCCCGTATAAAAATCTGCTCAAGGCAATCGTTACAGACAAATATATGGTGCTGATTTTGCTTTATTTCTTGATTTGCACAATCGGCACGCAATTCAAAAACCTCGGACTTGTATATTTCTGCAACTATGTTCTCGGTACATACAATGACGGAAAAACACAAACAATGATTTCCGTTATCGGCGGTATTCCGATGGGTATCGGTATCTTTGCCGTTTGGCCGCTTGCAAAGAAATTCGGCAAGCGTAATCTCACTATGGCAGGTTTTGTGCTTTATGCAATCGGCAGTGCTATTTGCTGGATTTGCCCAACAAATATGGTGGTTGTGCTTGTCGGTCAGTTCATTAAAAACATCGGCGGACTTCCTTGCTCTTATGTATTTGCTGCACTTTTTGCAGATGTGCTTGACCATTTGGAATGGAAAAACAACTTTAGATGTGACGGTATTGCAATGTCGATAAATAACATCATTGCGGTTACAACCGTCGGAATTGTTACGGGTCTTTTCAATATGCTCCTTTCAAAATGCGGATATGTTGCGCCGTCACTTATAAACGGTGAAACAGTAGCGGCAGTACAAAGCGTTGCAACAAAAAATGCAATTACATTCTCATTTGTAGGACTTGAAACGATTACGTCGATTATTCTTATTGTGATTCTTGCGTTTATCAATGTTGAAAAGCATATTGATAAGGAACAAGCAGAGATCAAAGCAAGAAAGGAAATCGAAAATGAAAGCAATTAACATAAAAACAGAATACCTGAAAAATCCGTTGGGTATTGACATAGAAAATCCCCGTGTTATGTGGAACTGTGAAGGTGGTGTAACTCAAACTGCATATCAAATCGTTACAGATGATTGGGACAGCGGTAAGGTTGAATCAAATTCTATGCGTGCCGTTATCCCCGTAAAATTTGAAAAAGGCAAAAGAGTTACTTTCAAAATCAAGCTTTGGGACGAAAACGGCACCGAGGGCGAATTCAGCGATGAAAACTTCTTTGAATACGGCATCAAGAATTGGTCGGCAAAGTGGATCACCGGCAACTATGAGGTAGACAAAAAAGGATATGAAAAAGAGAAAAAACTTGAAAAATCATTCTTCCTTTCGGGCATAAATTATCTTGCTACTTCAAACAAGCCTGAGCCTATGCGCTTCCCTGTTGACTGCTTCAAAAAGGAATTCGTGGCAAAAAAAGAAATAAAATCCGCCAGACTTTACGCAACTGCCTGCGGTATTTATTCTGCACGCATCAACGGCAAAAAGGTTTCTATGCCTCTTGCACCCGGTGTGACTGATTACAGAAAGCGAGTGCAGTATCAAACCTATGATGTCACCGATTTAATCAAGGAAAATAACATCATCAACATCGACCTTGCAGACGGTTGGTACAGAGGCTCAGTCGGTGCTTGGGGACTTAAAAATCAATACGGTTGCGAAACAAAAATCTTAGCTCAACTTGAAATTCAGTATGCAGACGGCACAAAGGACACGGTTGCAACAGACAGCTCTTGGCTTTGGTCGAATGACGGCGCAATCTCTTTTGCAGACAACAAAGACGGCGAAATTGTTGACGCAAACAAAGTTCCAACCTATTACACAAGGGCAAAACTCACATCGCACAATGTTGTGCCGAGCGCTTCAAACAATGTTCATATTGCAGAAAAAGAAACCTTTAAAGGCAAAATGACAACTGCTCCGAGCGGTAAAAAGCTTATTAACTTTAAGCAGAATATGGCAGGCTATGTTTCGTTCAAAATCAATGCAAAAAAGGGACAGAAAATCACCCTTCGTTTTGGAGAAATGCTGGACGAAAACGGAGAGTTGACGCTGAAGAACATTCAATGCAAGAATAAAAAAATAACAACCCCTCTTCAAACAATCGAATACACTTGCAAGGACGGTGTAAACGAATACAAGCCGAACTTTGCAATTTTCGGTTTTACTTATATGGAAATTGACACGGATATTGATATATCTGCCGATGATTTCACAGCGATTGCGGTTTATTCGGATATGGAAGAAACAGGCTTTTTTGACTCCTCCAACGAATTGCTCAACAAATTTGTAAATGCAACAAAGTGGTCCACAAAATCAAACAGTGCGGATTTGCCTACCGACTGCCCCACAAGAGAGCGACACGGTTGGACAGGCGATGCACAGATTTTCTTTAACACGGCGGCTTATCTTTTTGACTATGCCACATTCAGCGAAAAATACATTTGTGATGTATACGATTGGCAACAGAAAAACGGAAAGTTACCTCAAATCGTTCCGTACGGCGGAGTGGATTTCTATATGTCATGGATGAACGGCTCAGTCGGCTGGTCGGATGTGGGTGTACTTCTCCCCTATCGTTTTTGGAAAATTTACAACGACGATTGCTTAATCAAAAAGTACTATAACGGTATGGTGAAATATGCAAGATTTATGATTTCCCGCTGCGGAAAATGGACGCCGCTCAAACATAATATTCAGCTTTCGGGCAAAAACAGAAAATACTTTGTAAACTTCGGTCAGTCCTACGGTGAATGGGCAGAGCCAAAAGATGTTTTTCCAAATGATTGGAAAAACACCGTGCTTCCAAATCCGGAGGAATCAACTGCTTACACTTCATACATTATGTCGTTGATGTGTGAAATTGCAAAATATATGAACGACAGTAAGAATTTGCCGTTATTTGAGGAATACAAAAAGGGTTGTGCGCAAGCGTACAGAGAGTTGATTACAAAAAACGGTTATTCAATCGACACCGACCGTCAGGCAAAACTCGTGCGTCCGTTATATATGCATCTGCTTGATGAGAAGTCAGCAAAATTTGCCAAAAAACGACTTGTCAAGGCGCTTGATAATTACGGTTGGCGACTTGGCACAGGCTTTTTGTCAACGCCGTTTATTTTGGATGTACTTGCAGACATCAATATTGATTATGCCTATAAACTGCTTGAAAATGAAGAAATGCCGGGCTGGCTCTTTATGACTAAAATGGGCGCAACAACCATTTGGGAATCTTGGGAAGGAACACAGGCACAAGGCGGAATTGCATCCCTCAACCACTATTCAAAGGGTGCTGTTTGCGAATGGTTGTTCAGAGCAATGTGCGGAATAAATGTAAGCGGTGAAAATCACTTTGTCATCAAGCCACAGCCGGGCGGACATTTTGATTTTGCCAAAGCAGAATACAAAAGCATATTTGGTACGGTAAAATCAGGCTGGAAAAAACAGAATGATAAATATATTTATGAAATTGAAATCCCTGCAAACTGCACTGCTGAAATAATTTTGCAAAACGGCGAAAAGCAAACGGTTACAGCAGGTAAACATATATTTTAGAAGGACAGAATGATGAAAATTTGTATGATCGGAGGCACGGGACTGCTTGGCAGTCAGGGTGCGGCAGAATTGATTTCAAGAGGTCACGAGATAAAAGCCATCGCTCTGCCGCCGTTGCCGCAAGGTGCGGTTTTGCTGCCTGAAAGGTTATGGTGATTATTATGAAACAACAAGTGTTTAATCCGTTTTTACCAATAGATACATATATTCCGGATGGTGAGCCACATGTTTTTGGTGATAGAGTCTATCTGTTTGGTTCACATGATAAAGAAGGCGGAGAAATGTACTGTATGCTTGATTATGAGTTTTGGTCTGCTCCGGTTAATGATTTAAGTGATTGGTCCAGTAAAGGAGTAAACTATTCTTCATCTCAGGACCCTCTTTCAAAAAAATCTAATAGAAGATATATGTATGCGCCTGACTGTGTAAGAGGCAATGATGGAAAATATTATCTTTATTACTGTTTAAGCGGAGATAATGGAGTAGGTTGTTATTATGGTCCTATAAGTGTTGCCGTTTGCGATACACCTGATGGAAAATATCAATTTTATGGATATGTTAAATTTCCTGATGGAACACTTTGTAAGAAATATGTACCATTTGATCCAGCTGTTATCAACGATAATGGTACTATAAGGCTCTATTATGGAACATGTTATCCTTTTGACGAGCTACCCAAGATATCACAACCAATTATGCATAAAATGCAGTCAAAAATGTTTGATAAAACAGTGAAAGAAATAAAGGCAGAAAAAGGAGGCGTTATGGGAGCAATAGCATGTGAATTAGAAGATGATATGCTCACTATTAAGACTATTCCTAAACGCATATTGCCAACAAAAACTAAAGGTACTCCATTTGAAAGTAGAGTAAATATTTTTAAAAAGGATGGTCATGGCCTTTCGGGACATGGATTTTATGAAGGTTCATCTATTAGAAAAATAAATAATAAATATTATTTTATATATTCATCTGTAAATAATCATGAACTTTGCTATGCTACAAGTGATTTCCCTGATAAAAATTTTGAATATGGTGGTGTAATCGTATCTAATGGCGATGTTGGGTACAATAACCGAAAAGAAAAAGATAGATTAAATCATACTGGAACCACACATGGAAGCATTGAAAAAATTAATGGAGCTTGGTATGTTTTTTATCATCGTCAAACACATGGAACGGATTATTCAAGACAAGCGTGCGCAGAAAAAATAAACATATTGCCCGATGGAACTATTTTGCAAACTGAAATAACTTCATGTGGTCTTAATGATGGTGATTTGTTGGGGAAAGGTGAATATCCTGCAGTTATCTGCTGTAATTTGACCAATGGCAGAATGCCTCATGGTGGAAATAAATCATTTAAGAATCTGCCGAAAATTACCAGTGGAAATGGCGAAAGATATTTAACAAATCTTAAAGCAAACACAATTGTTACATATAAATATTTTGATTTATCCGAAACAAAATCTATTTCAATAAAAGCTCGTGGAAAAGGTGTTATAACGGTTTTAGCAAAGGATAAACAATATGCTGATTTGTCTGTTAACTCAGAATATTGGAATGATTTTTCAGGGTGCCTAACGGGAGTAAAGCATAGTGATTTGACTTTCAAAATCAAAAGTGGAAACTTAGAAATTTTATCTTTTGAATTGCTTAATTAAATATATATTGTTTATTTCAAAATGAAGAATATTTGTTATATTAAGTCTAAAGGTTATAAAATATGAACTATTATTTAGCAATAGATATTGGTGCATCAAGTGGTCGGCACATTCTTGGATATATAGATAACGGCAGATTAAAACTTGAAGAAATACACCGATTTGAAAATTACATAACAAATCAAAATAGTACACTTGTGTGGGATATTGAACATCTTTTAAATGAGGTGAAAAAAGGTATTGTCAAGTGCAAAGAAATTGGCAAAATACCTTGCACTGTTGCTATTGATACTTGGGGCGTTGACTATGTTTTGCTTGATGAAGATAAGCAGGAAATTATGCCTGTCGTATCTTATCGTGACAGCAGAACAAACGCTGTTGTTGACGAGGTTGAAAGCCTTGTCTCCCCTGCCCGGTTGTATGCAAAAACAGGTATTCAAAAGCAGAATTTCAACACGATTTATCAGCTTTATGCAGACAAGAAAAGCGGTAGACTTCAAAATGCAAAATACTTTTTGATGATGCCGGAATATCTTTCATTTAAGCTGACAGGCGTTTGCAAAAACGAATACACAAATGCCACAACTACAGGTTTGGTTAATGCTAAAACGAAAACTTGGGATAATGATATTCTTTCAGCTTTAGATTTACCGAGTGAACTTTTCGGTGCTCTTAATACTCCGTCAAGTCTTGTGGGTGATTTGAGTGCGGATATTCAAAAAGCAGTTGGTTTTAATTGCGCCGTGCTTTTTGCACCGAGCCACGATACTGCAAGTGCCGTGTGTGCCTGCCCTATGCTAGATGATGATTTATATATATCCTCAGGCACTTGGTCGCTGATTGGAACAGAAATCACCCAGCCGATTTTGAGTGACAATGCAAGAAAGCTCAATTTCTCCAACGAGGGTGGAATTGATTACCGTTTTCGCTTTCTTAAAAATTACATGGGTATGTGGCTGTTCCAAAACATCAGGCGAAATCTTAATAAGTCGATGACTTATGACGAGATGATGACCCTTGCGATGAATTGCGGTGAATATAAATATTTTGATGTGAACGACAGAACGCTTGTTGCACCCGATAATATGATTAACGCAATAGGCAAGCAGATTTGCAGTGATGATTTGGGATTGATTCTTAATTCTGCATATCATTCTCTTGCAAAGTCATATAGCGAAGCCGTGTCTGAAATTGAAGCCGTAACAGGCAAACGATTTAATGCAATTCATATTGTAGGCGGCGGCTGTCAGGATAAATACTTGAACGCCCTTACTCGTGATTACACAGGCAAAAGTGTAACAGCAGGGCTGATTGAAGCAACGGCTACAGGCAATATTGTATCGCAAATTATGCATGATAAAAAAATATCCCTTGCCACTGCAAGAGATTTGATTAAAAATTCATTTGACATAAAGGGGATTTGACAATGTCTTATCTTGAAGCAAAAGAAAAATACGCCAAAATCGGTGTTGATACCGACAAGGCGATTGAAACACTTAAAAATGTGCCTATTTCACTTCATTGTTGGCAGGGTGATGATGTTGTAGGCTTTGACCAAAAAGGTGCACTTTCTGGCGGTATTCAAACCACAGGAAATTATCTTGGCAGAGCAAGAACACCTGATGAACTTATGGCAGATATTGACAAGGTCATCAGCCTTGTGCCGGGCAAAATGAAGTTGAATTTACACGCTTGCTATGCAATTTTTGACGAGGGCGAATTTGCCGACAGAAACGAGCTTGAGCCAAAGCATTTTGCAAAGTGGGTTGAATTTGCAAAGAAAAGAAATATGGGTATCGACTTTAATCCAACCTTTTTTTCTCACCCTATGGTAAAGGACAATTTAACCCTTTCTTCTCCAGATGAAAATGTGAGAGCCTTTTGGGTTGAACACGGCAAAAGGTGCCTTAAAATAGCGGAATACTTTGCAAATGAAACCGGCGAGCCTTGCGTGATGAACATTTGGATCCCCGACGGCTACAAGGATATTCCTGCCGACAGGCTCACACCGAGAGAAAGATTCAAAAAATCGCTTGATGAAATTTTGTCTGTACCGTATGATAAGAATAAAGTCTATGTTACACTTGAATCAAAGGTGTTCGGTATCGGACTTGAAAGCTACACGGTCGGCTCTGCTGAGTTTTGTATGAATTATGTTGCCAATAACAGCATTACTCCGCTTATGGATAACGGTCACTATCACCCCACCGAGCTTGTCAGCGACAAAATATCTTCAATGCTTTTGTTCAACGAAAAATTGGCTTTGCATATTACTCGTGGTGTTCGTTGGGACAGCGACCATGTCGTTATTTTTGATGATGAAACAAAAGAGATTGCGAAGGAGATTGTAAGAGCAAACGCACTTAACAGAGTGTTTATCGCAACGGATTATTTTGACGCAAGCATAAACAGAATTTCCGCTTGGGTTACAGGTATAAGAAGCGTTGAAAAAGCTCTGCTCTATGCACTTTTAGAACCGAGCGACACAATGAAAGAATTGCAAAACAAGGCAGATTTTACTTCTCTTATGGTTATGCACGAGGAACTGAAAACGATGCCGTTTGGCGATGTGTGGGAAGAATATTTGGAAAAAACAAACACCCCTGCCGATTATTTGACAGAGGCTAAAAAATATGAAAAAGATGTATTGGAGAATAGACAATGAAAGACATTTTAACAGCACCGTTCGTCAAGGAAATGTGCGACACAACAGCAAACATGTACCGTCTTGGTTGGGATGAGCGAAACGGAGGCAACATCAGCTACTTGCTTGATGAAAACGAGGTTGCCGAGTATCTCGACCTGAACCATGTAATCAGAACAATTCCTACAGGTTTTGTCGCACCGGAGCTTATCGGCAAGATTTTTATTGTTACAGGCACAGGCAAGTATTTCAAAAATGTGGAGAAAGACCCGGAAAACAATCTCGGCATTATCCGCATTGCAAAAGACGGCACAACGGCAGAACTTCTTTGGGGTTACAGCGATGGAGGTAAATTCACTTCAGAACTCCCTGCTCACCTGATGAGCCACAGAACAAGGCTTAAGGTTGATCCTGAAAACAGAGTTGTTATGCATTCTCACCCAACAAACACCCTTGCTATGAACTATGTTCACGAGCTTGACGAGAAAAAAATAACGCACACGCTTTGGGAAATGTGCACCGAGTGCATTGTTGTGTTCCCTGACGGTGTCGGTGTTCTTCCGTGGATGCTTTGCGGAACAAATGAAATCGGCGAAGCAACCGCAGAAAAGATGAAAGAATTTCGCCTTGTCATCTGGGGTATGCACGGCATTTACGGTGCAGGCAAAACCATGGATGAAACCTTCGGGCTTATCGAAACCGTTGAAAAAGCGGCGCAGATTTATATGCTCACCTGCAATATGCCGAGAGTGAACACAATAAAGGACAGCGAAATGCAACAACTCGCTGAATTCTTCAGAGTTGATTACAGAAAAGATTTTTTGAATTTGTAAACCACAAGGGTGCAGTTATTCGACTGCACCTTTTTGTCTTTCTATAAATATCATTTCAAATAAACATATTTCTTATTCAAAATCTTTCAGTTTGCTTTTTAAAATTCAAACTGAAAGAAATTATTTTTGCAAATTTAATCAAGTCATTTTTTATTGCCTGCATTTAATAAAAAGAGCAGGTTATTTTTTTTGTAAATTTTCTTTCAAAACACATCAACAAAACCGAGTTTTTTCTCCGTATTATAGAGGGATATTTTTTGCTATGGTGAAATCAAATGTAAACAAGGTGTAAAGAATTTTGAAAAACACCCGAACAAAATGAAGATTTTTCTCCGTATAGTAGAGGGACTTTTTTATGAGTGAATTTTTGTTTTCAAATTTCATTTCATTTTTTCTTTTTGAAAAAGTATCTCTCGAATAATACGAAAGGAGGCAGCGCAATGAAAGAAAGTTATAAAAGTTTTGATGAGCTGCCGATGATGTTATCGGTGTCGCAGGTTGCAAAGGTGCTTGGAATATCTCGCACAAGGTCATACGAGCTTGTCAATGAAAAAGGTTTTCCAAAAATAAAAATCGGCACAAGAATTGTTGTACCGAAAGATGAATTAAAGTTGTGGATTCAAAAACAAATTAAGAAAGGATAAAAATTATGCACGCAAATAAAAATTACAAAACCGACGGCAAGGTTTACTATATGCCAAACAAAATCTTTGATGAAAACTTTTCGCCACACGAATTTATGATTTATTGTTTTCTTGTTTCGGTTGGCGACAGCAAAGGTGTCAGTTTTTGGTCTGTTCCGAAGATGGCGAAGAAGTGCAATATGTGTCCGACCACTTGCAGAAACACGCTCAAGTCCCTCGAAGAAAAAGGCTACATAGATATCACTAAAAGATTTTTTGAAAACGCACAGCAAAGTAATATTTACACTGTTCATCAAATATAGTGTACCCCACTGTAAGAACTGATGACAAATAATCTAAAAGCCTAAAGTTGAAAAAACAGCATTTTTCTTTTGATTTTTTTGAATTGATTTTTAACTCGGTTTTGGATGAAATCTCGGCTCTTTTGAGTGAGTTTTGAAGCGGATTTCAAGCCGTCGATTTTTAAGCAGGATAAAGGGGTATGATTTTCGGGCATTGAAATGCCCGAAAACGCCGTCCGGCAAAGCCTGTCGGTTTTTCGATTCGTAATACTTTTGCGTATGATTCCAAATTCGTATGCAGTAAAGGCTATTTTTCGCAGAAAATCAAGGCTTTTGCGTATTCACTTGGGTACTGCCGTATGATAAACAAATTTATGAATGATCAGGCAACGCTGTAAGCAAAAATTGACGAGTTTGCTCTGAAACGGAGTAACTCGTCGGACTAAAACCAAAAACGGCATGTGGGCGATTTGTGACGGCTTTTTGAAGCTAAAGTAACAAAAACAAACACACAATCTTTGGTCTGGATATTGAAAAAAGTTTGTGATATTGTGTGTGCGAAAGGAGTGATAAAATGCAAAAACAACTGCTGACAAACGGCAACGCATTCAAGCGAACGGACGGCAGATGGGGTGGCGTGGTTTGGTACAAGGATGAGAAAGGCGAACGAAAACGCAAGAGCTTTTCCGGCACGACCAAAGCCGAAGTCAACAAGAAAATGACGGACTACATAACCAAGTTTGAAGAAGAAATCATTGATGCCATTGAGGGTAACAAAACTGTAAAAGACAGCCTGCTTAATTACCTGCAAGTGTTTAAGTACCCGAATGTTGAGCGAGTAACATACGACCGCAACGAGCAGATTTACAAAAATCAAATCGTCCCTTACATGGGTAAACTCATTGTTTCTAACATAACAGGTGCAGACATTAAGAGGCTGATTAGTACGCTGACCGACAAGGGATATTCATTCTCAACAGTCAAGCAAACATACAATCTGCTCAATGAATACTTCGATTATCTTATGCGTGAAGAGTTCATAAAAAAGAATCCGATAAACGCTGTGCCGACAATAAAAAAGTCAAATTATCTTGCAAAGCAAAACAAAGAAGTGCTTCCCGTATGCGAAACGATAACCGTATTTACCGATGAGGAAATTGAAAAATTCAAAGCGGAAGCATACAAGAAGTACCCCTCAGGCAAGCCGAAACACAATCAAGCATCAGCATATATTCTTATGCTGAACACGGGACTGAGAACTGCTGAAGCGTTAGGTTTAATCAACAGCGACATAGACCTTGAAAAGAAAGTGATGCACATTCAAAGAGGTGTTAAAGAAGCGCAAAAGCGTGACGGAACAGAGAGAAAAAGCGGACGAGAAATCGTAGTTGGCAAGCTAAAAACCGCTTCAAGCAAGCGTATCGTACCCTTAAACGAAACTGCAATACAAGCGATTATCAAATTACGCAACGAGCGATATTTCGGTGAGGATGCACCATTGATACCTGATGCAGACGGAAACTTTACAAGACCATTGAACTTGCGAAAACGGTTTTATTCCATACTCGATGCGGCAGGGATCGAGAAAAAAGGGCTACACAGCCTGCGCCACACCTTCGCAACAAAGCTTGTAACAGGAGTACGAGCAGATGACGGAACGGTAAAAGCATTAACACCGAGGCAGGTGGCAGACCTACTCGGACACACAACTTCGGAGATAACCGAAATGTATTATGTCAAACGAAACACGGATATGCTGATGGGCGTTACAAACGGATTTGAATTGTGATTGATGCTTTTTTGATGATGTACCAAACGAATTGCATGGATTGTGTAGCACAAATTGAACAAAAAAAGGTGTGAAAATGAAAAAGCGGCGTACGGAAAAGACCGTGCGCCGTAGTTTTATCTATAAGAGAAAAGCAAGTAAAAACGCCGTAAAACAGCGTAAATAAAGGAAAAAAGCACCGAAAAATCGGTGCTTTCTT
>ERZ809296.2938-NODE-2938-length-15291-cov-5.519362_pt1 | contig 15291 bp, 7 predicted proteins | sample MGYA00520511_ERZ809296 | MGnify/ENA primary metagenome ERZ809296 (study PRJEB31576, sample SAMEA3212662) | Homo sapiens | biome: human-gut; feature: human gut; material: fecal | place: Sweden | collected 2012 ... | reverse complement strand
GACCTCGCAGGCTGACGCAGACGTCCAGCCCGCCCCTGACGAGACATAAGGAGAATTCATCCATGCCCTTACAAAAAAATCAGCTTCTCACCCTGCGCATCGAGCGCCTTTCCAACGACGGCAGCGGAGTGGCCCACTCGTCGGAGGGCGAGGCCGTCTTTGTCCCGGGCACTGCCCCCGGCGACGAGGCGCAGGTGCGCATCGTCAAGGACTGCGGCCGGTACGCCTTCGGCATTCTGGACAAGCTGCTCACCCCCTCGCCGGACCGCATCCCGGTGGACTGCACGGTAGCCGGCCCCTGCGGCGGCTGCAGCCTGCGGCATCTGGATTATGCTGCCGAACTGCGTGCCAAGCAGGAGAGCGTCGCCGACGCCTTCCGCCGCATCGGCGGGCTGGATGTGCCTGTGCTGGACGCCCTCCCCTCCCCTGAGGTAGACCGCTACCGCAACAAAGTCCAGTTCCCGGTGGGCCGCGATAAGGACGGCGCACCCTGCATCGGTTTTTACGCCGGGCGCACCCACCGCATCGTCCCCTGCCCCGACTGCAAGCTGCAGCCCGGCGTCCTGAACGACATCGGCAACACTCTCTGCGCCTTCTTCGCTGCCCACGGCATCCAGCCCTATGACGAAGAGCGCGGCAAGGGCCTCGTGCGGCACATCTTCCTGCGCCGGGGCGCACACAGCGGCCAGATCATGGTCTGCCTCGTCTGCACCCGCCCGAAGCTCCCCCACAGCGATGAGTTGGTGGCTCTGCTCCGGGAAAAGTTCCGCGATATTGCCACCATCCTCATCAATGTCAACGCCAAAAAAACCAATGTCATCCTCGGTGAGGAGAGCGTGACCCTCTATGGCCCGGGCTTCATCGAGGACACCCTCTGCGGCGTGCCCGTCCGCCTCGGCCCCCTCTCCTTCTATCAGGTCAACACGCTGGCTGCCGAGCGTCTCTACGGCGTCGCTGCCGAATACGCCCAGCTTGAGCCGGACGATGTCCTGCTCGACCTCTACTGCGGCATGGGCACCATCGGCCTCTCGATGGCCGGCCACTGCCGCGAGCTGATCGGCGTGGAGATCATTCCCGAGGCCATCGACAGTGCCAAGGCCAATGCCGCCCGGATGGGCGATGCCGTCGCCGCCAAGAGCCGCTTCTTCTGTGCCGATGCCGGCGAGGCCGCTGTCCGCCTCGCCGCTGAGGGCCTGCGGCCTGACGTTATTATGCTCGACCCGCCCCGCAAGGGCTGCGATGAGAAGACCCTTTCCGCCGTCGTCCAGATGTCCCCCCGCCGGGTGGTCTACGTCAGCTGCAACCCGTCCACCGCCGCAAGAGATGCCGCATGGCTCGAAGAGCACGGGTATCATGCGGAGAAGGTGCAGCCGGTGGACCTTTTTCCCCGAACACGGCATTGCGAGTGTGTCATCGCGCTTTCCAAGGGCAAGATCGACTCCAAAAAAGTCCGTGTAGAGTTCTCCTTGGAGGGCATAGACACTTCAGGATTGCAAAAGGGTGCGACCTATCCTGAAATCAAAGCCCGCGTGTTGGAACAAACTGGACTGAAGGTATCTTCCCTGTATATCTCGCAGGTCAAGCAGAAATGCGGTCTGGAGGTACGAGAGAACCACCATAAGGCGAAGTCCGAAAATACGAAGCAGCCCCAGTGCCCACCGGAGAAGGAAGCGGCCATAAGGGATGCGCTGAAATATTTTAAGATGATTTAATTTATTTTAGGGTTTTGACAACTGATAAAGCAGCTCCTGATTTTGAAGTCAGAAGCTGCTTTATCAGTAGAAAGGACAAAGATGACAGAAGCCGAGGTATTTGCATCTTGTTTAGCACTCTCGCATTGCCACTTCTTGGATACGCCATATGAAGGTGACCCTTTTTCTGATGAGCTTAACAGTGGTGCATCAAACGTGTGTCATTACTGTACTATTGACACGCTTTTATCCATAATCGAAAAACAATGCCTTCGTTTTACTGATGTGAGATTTCTAAACGACTCTACTGAATTTCTCGAAATCATCCCATTGATAGAGCATGTACTTACCAACGGCAATTACTCGAGCTCATTCAAACAGTTCTTTTTGCAGCCATCTATAATAGAAGATTTGAAAAGTTATCGTCAATCATATTCTGCCATATCTAATGTTGATCAAACATACAAAGATATGCCTTACCGCACTTATACCTGCTCGCTTTCCAAAAACTGTGATTCTCTTAATATGTGGAACTATTATGCAACTTCATCGGCAGGCGTCAATATTGGTTTTGACTTTGCATGGAATATGTTTGAGGGTAGCAACTCATACAAAACCAACACAGGAAAAAGATTATCAGGTGATATCTGGCTTTCTCGTGGATTGGTAATTTATAATAATTTCGACAAAGAAAAGTGTGTCATCAAATTTTTAGATCATCTATTCAATGTTTATTCCAACCTTCTTCAGTTAAATTTACTAGACAAGTATCGTGCTTTACTGGTTCAGTCTTTTAAGGAACCAATCAACAATATGCGCTGCTTTTTCAAAAACAGCCACTTTGACGGGGAACAAGAATACCGTATTGTTCTAAAAATTCCAGAAGAAACTTTACGTTCTCCAAAATCCAATTCGAATATCGCCGATGTATCTTTCTTCCGTCGCGGAAAAGCTTTGGTTCCCTATGTTGATTATAAATTCAAAAAATCTTCTATCAGTCAAATTGTCATGAACCCTTATAATTGTGAAGACAGCTCCATGATGGAATTGGGCATTCAAGAGCTTCTGACCATGAACAACCTTGACAATGTAAAGATCTACCATTCCAATATTCCTTTGAGAAAATACGACTAATCCATCTTCTATTTCGAGCCCAAGAATTGTTTTTTACAGTTCTTGGCTTTTTTCATACATACAGCCTGCCTGCCATTGTGCAGGCTTTTATTTTGTCCCAAGGAGGTGTTAGATTGATGATTCACCAATCACATGGCAGAAATGCCTCAAACCAAAGGAGTAACGTTTGGCTAATATCTATGGTTATATTCGTGTCAGCACGCGCGACCAGAATGAAGATCGGCAGTTGATTGCATTACGTGAACTCAACATTCCCGAAAAGAACATCTTTCTTGATAAGCAGTCCGGCAAGGACTTCAACTGCCCGCAGTACAAGCGACTGGTGCGGAAATTGAAAAAAACGATCTGCTCTATATCAAGAGCATCGACCGTCTTGGACGCAACTATGCTGAAATTTTGGAGCAGTGGCGATGATCACCCAGACAAAGGGTATCGACATCGTGGTGCTGAACATGCCGTTGCTGGACACCCGGCGGGGTAAAGACCTGATGGGCACTTTTCTGAGCGATATCGTACTTCAGGTACTTTCCTTCGTAGCAGAGAACGAACGCACCAACATCCGCCAAAGGCAGGCGAAGGGCATTGCAGCGGCAAAGGCCCGTGGCGTGAAGTTCGGCAGACCGCCTCGACCATTGCCGGACAACTTCTATGAGGTGCACAAAGCGTGGCGAGCAAAGCAGCTGACCCTGAATCAGGCAGCACAGGCGTGTGGTCTGCCAGCAGGAACGTTTTACAGCAAAGCCATAATATTTGAAAAATCCATTTAACAAACTGCCCAGAGACTTTGGAAAAGCGTACTTTTTCCGTTCGGGCAAACTCGGCGGTTAAAACTTGTTGCGAAGCCTGAGATTTCGCGGTATACTGATATACATATAGAAAGCCCGGAGACTTTGAAAAAGTACACGATTTCAGTCTGGGCAGTTCGGGAAAGGAGCTTCCATGGCACATTTGGATGAGATTACAGTCGGCTGCCAGCTGAACGGCATTGCAGCAAGGGAAACTGTGACAGTTATTGCGGTGCAGTGGTATGGCAATGCAGCACTGGAAGTTACATTCAAGAACAGCCGAGGGCAGCTTGGCAGTCAGATTCTCTATCGTGGAGACGAGGCAACTGTGGATGTGCTAGGCGACAATCTGCCGTGGAGTTTTACTGCCGATGCGGACCGGATGCGCCTTGTTTCGGAAGCATATCGTATTCATCTGGCGCACCTGTTTGACCCGTATCTGGCAGTACATACCTCCGCCATCCAGCCCCTGCCCCACCAGATCACAGCGGTATATCAGGAGATGCTGCCGCGCCTACCGCTACGGTACATCCTTGCGGACGACCCCGGCGCAGGCAAAACCATCATGACCGGTCTGTTCATCAAGGAGCTGATCGCGCGCGGCGATTTGAAGCGTTGTCTGATCGTGACACCCGGCAATCTGGCGGAGCAGTGGCAGGATGAGCTGTTCCGCAAGTTCCATCTTCGGTTCGATGTGCTGACAAATGACCGCATTGAGTCGGCGGTCAGCGGCAACATTTTTACCGAGATGAATTTCTGCATTGCACGGCTAGATAAGCTGTCACGCAGCGAAGCCTTGCAGGAAAAGCTCCGCATCACCGACTGGGATCTGATCGTTTGCGATGAGGCGCACAAAATGTCTGCCACCGTCTGGGGCGGTGAGATCAAATACACCAAGCGGTTTAATCTGGGACGGCTGCTGTCGGAAATCACCCGCAACTTTCTGTTGCTGACAGCCACCCCGCACAACGGCAAAAATGAGGACTTCCAGCTATTTTTATCGCTGGTGGACCCCGACCGTTTTGAAGGTGCAGCTCGTTCTTCCAACCAGAGCATCGATGTTTCGGACGTAATGCGGCGGCTTGTGAAAGAGGAGCTGCTCAAATTCGACGGCACACCACTGTTCCCGGAGCGGCGTGCTTATACCGTCAACTATGACCTCTCCCCTGCCGAGGGGCAGCTTTATTCCGAGGTCACCAGCTATGTGCAGGAAGAGTTCAACCGGGCAGAGAATCTGAACAACGATCGCAAGGCAACCGTTGGCTTTGCGCTGACCATCCTGCAGCGGCGGCTTGCCTCCTCGCCGGAAGCCATCTACCAATCCCTGCACCGCAGGCGGGAACGGTTGGAGCATATTCTAGCGGAGGAAAAACTGGGCAAGCCGGATACCGGCACGCAGTTTACCATCGCAGATGATTTTGATGAGGACGATTTCAGCGCAGACGAGCTGGAGCAGACCGAGGAAAACGTCACCGACCGTGCATCCGCTGCCAGCACCATCCGGGAGATGGAGGCGGAAATTTCCACGCTGAAAAGGCTGGAGCAGATGGCCAATGCTGTGCGGGTAAGCGGCGTAGACCGCAAATGGGACGAGCTTTCTAAGTTGCTGCAGGACGACAGCAAAATGTTTGCCGCCGATGGGCAGCGGGAAAAACTCATTATCTTTACGGAGCACAGGGACACCCTGCGCTATCTGACCGACAAAATTCGCACCCTGTTCGGGCACGACGATGCCGTAGTGACCATCCACGGCGGCATGGTGCGGGACGAGCGGCGCAAGGTGGAGGAACTGTTCAAGCAAGACCCGGAAGTGCGCATCCTCATTGCCACCGATGCTGCCGGTGAAGGCATCAACCTACAAAGAGCGCACCTGATGATAAACTATGACCTGCCGTGGAATCCAAACCGTTTGGAGCAGCGTTTTGGCCGCATCCACCGCATCGGGCAGACCGAGGTGTGCCACCTGTGGAATCTGGTTTCGGCGCAGACCCGTGAGGGCATGGTGTTCCAGCGGCTGTTCCAGAAGCTGGAAGAAGAACGGGGCGCACTGGGCGGCAAGGTGTTTGATATTCTGGGCAAGATGACCTTTGACAACAAACCCCTGCGGGAGCTGCTGATCGAGGCGGTCCGCTACGGCAACGACCCTGCCGTCCGTGCCCGGTTGCAACAGGTTGTGGACAACTCACTGGACCAGCAAAAGCTCCGGGAGCTGTTGGATGAGCGTGCCCTGACGGATGACACCATGGACGTACAGAAGGTTTCTGCCATCCGGGAAGAGATGGAGCGGATGGAAGCGCACAAGTTGCAGCCCCATTTTATCGAGGCATTCTTTCTGGAAGCCTTCCGCTCTGTGGGCGGCAAGATACGCCCTCGCGAGACCGGACGCTACGAGATCACCTTTGTGCCTGCGGCGGTGCGCAGCCGGGATATGCAGATCGGCTTTGGGGAGCCAGTGTTGCAGCGATACGAGCGGGTCTGCTTTGAAAAAGAGCGCTGCAATGTGCAGGGCATGATCCCAGCCGAATTGCTTTGCCCCGGACATCCGCTGCTGGAAGCCGTCATTGATCTGGTGCGAGAGCGCAACGCTGAGGTGCTCAAGCAGGGCACGATTTTTGTGGACGACAGCGATGACAGCACCGCCCCCCGGCTGCTGTTTTACATCGAGGATGCCATTCAGGATGGCGTTCTGCTGCCGGGCGGCACCAAGCGGATTATCTCCCAGCACGTCCACTTTGTGGAGCTGAAGGAGGACGGCACCGCCAGCAGCGCCGGTTACGCGCCCTATCTGGATTACCGTGCCCCCACCGAGACAGAGCGTATTACCGCCCTGCCCTACATTCAAGCACAGGACTGGCTGAAACACGATGTAGAAAACCGTGCCCGGAGCTATGCCATCGCGCAGCTATTGCCCCAGCATTTTGCCGAGGTGAAAGCCCGGAAGCAGAAGCTGCTGGATAAGACCGCCAAAGCCGTGAAAGAACGCCTGACCGCTGAGATCCAATACTGGGACTACCGGGCGGCAGACCTGAAGCAGAAGGAAGCTGCCGGCAAACCCAATGCGCGGCTCAACTCCCAGATGGCGGCCCGCCGGGCAGAAGAGCTTGCCTCCCGGATGCAGAAGCGGCTTGCGGAGCTGGAGACCGAAAAGCTCATCTCCCCTGCCCCGCCGGTGGTGGTTGGCGGTGCGCTGGTGCTGCCCGGTGGGCTGCTCCGGCAGCTGATGGGCACACCGCAGCCTGCATTGTCCTGCCAAGGCGACAAACGTGCCATCGAGCTTGCCGCCATGAATGCGGTGATGCAGTTGGAGCAGGCGTTTGGTTACCTGCCGCGGGATGTGAGCGCCCAGAAGGTGGGCTACGATGTGGAATCCACCATTCCACCCCAGCTGCGCAGCGGCGAAGCCTGCCTGCGGTTTATCGAGGTGAAGGGACGCGCCAAGGGTGCCCAGACCGTCACCGTCTCCAAAAACGAGATCCTGACGGGGCTGAATAAGCCGGAGGAGTTTCTGCTTGCCATCGTGGAGGTGGACGGCGCCCACACCCACACGGTCTACCTGAAAAAACCGTTCCGCAACCCGCCGGACTTTACCGCCACCAGTGTGAATTTTGACATAGCCGACCTGATACGCAATGCTGAGGTCATTTACAAAGCATAATGAAAGGATTTACTTATATGGAATACACTGTGGATGAAGTTTATGGTCTTTCTAGAAACATTCCGCTAAATTATGTAGAACGTCATGACGTTGATGAACGCCTTCGTTGCAACCTAAATAGAGACAAACATATCACTATCTTTGGAAGTTCAAAGCAAGGTAAAACCTGTTTGCGAAAGCATTGCCTAAATGAGAACGACTATATTTTGGTGCAGTGCAGCAATCGATGGTCATTATCGGATTTGAATGCCAACATCTTAAAGCGTGCCGGATATGAGTTAACTGAATCCACCAATGTAACCTATGAAGGCAAAGCCAAGGTTAGTGCGTCTGTTAAGATTTTAGATGCAACTCTTGGTGGCGAGGCCGGTGGTGGAGCAACAAAAAATGTCACGCATCGTCAGTTGGAACTGGACTTGTCAGATGTAAATGATATTATTGGTGCTTTGAACGAAGCCCGCTTTCATCAATATATTGTACTCGAAGATTTTCATTATCTTAAAAGCGAAGTACAAAAAGATTTTGCGATTGAATTAAAAGCCTTCCATGAGAGTTCCGAGCTGTGTTTTATAATCGTTGGTGTTTGGTTGGATGAAAACAAACTCGTTATTTATAACGGCGATTTAACCGGACGAATTGTTCCCGTTAATGCCGATTTATGGAATGAAGATGAGCTTCGAGAAGTGATTCAAAAGGGAGAAGACTTTTTAAACATTCGTTTCAAAGAGTCTTTTACAAGTGAAGCCATTAAAGCAAGTTCCGGAAATGTTTATATCGTCCAAGAAACTTGTCACCGTGCCTGTAATGAGTCTGGAATTCACAAAACCGTTGTGGGTGAACGGCGGCTTGTTGGTGATGGACTAAATGCCAGAAGTCTCGTTGCTGAAATTATTCAGGAGCAATCTGGAAGATATAATGCCTTCATTACAAATTATGCAAGTGGTTTTCAGGAAACCGCACTTGCTATGCACAAATGGTTGCTATACCCCATTCTAACATCAAGCATTGAGGAACTTTCCAAAGGTCTTACTTACAGAAGTATTCGATCAAAGATCACGAGTGGACATCCACAAGGCAAAAATCTTAATCCGGGGAATATTACGCAGGCATTAAAAGCAGTTTCTTCTTTACAGCTTTCTAAGTCGATACAACCAATCATTCTTGACTATGACGAATCGAATTTAACCCTTCATATTGTAGATAAAGGTTTTTTAATTTGGTTGTCCATGCAAGACCGAAACGAACTTCTCTCAACCGTGGGTCTGCCTGAAATGACTTAACTAAGAATTGGAGATAATTAATGTCTAAAAAGCTGATTGAAGTTACCCTTCCGCTGGAAGCGATCAATGCGGAAGCAGCGCGCGAAAAATCCATCCGTCATGGGCACCCGTCCACCCTGCACCTGTGGTGGGCACGGCGTCCGCTGGCGGCGGCACGCGCTGTGATATGGTCCAGCCTTGTGGACGACCCCTCTGCCCACCCGGAACTGTACCCCACCGAGGAGACCCAGAACGCCGAGCGTCAAAGGCTGTTTACCATTCTGGAAAAGCTGGTCAAGTGGGAAAACTCCAACGACCCGGAGGTGCTGGACGCCGCCAAAGCGGAGATCCTGCGCTCTACCAATAACAACCCGCCGGCCTTGCTGGATCCCTTTGCGGGCGGCGGTGCCATCCCGCTGGAAGCCCAGCGGCTGGGGCTGGAAGCCCACGCCCACGACCTGAACCCGGTGGCGGTAATGATCAACAAGGCCATGATCGAGATCCCGCCCCGGTTTGCCGGGCAACCGCCGGTCAACCCGGACAGCTGCGCCAAACTGGATGCCGCCGGGGGCTGGAAGGGAGCGCAGGGGCTTGCCGCTGATGTGCAATATTACGGCGAGTGGATGAAGCGGGAGGCCTTCCGCCGCATCGGGCACCTGTACCCCAAGGTAAAAATACCCCATGAACTTGGCGGCGGCGAGGCCACCGTCATTGCGTGGATCTGGGCACGCACCGTCAAATGCCCCAACCCCGCCTGTGGCTGTGAGATGCCGCTGGCTAGTACGTTTGTGTTGTCCAAAAAGAAGGGCAACGAAGCATGGGTGAAGCCGATTCCGGAGGGCAACAAAATCCGGTTTGAAGTGCAGTCTGGCAAGTGTCCGAAGGAGTACGAATCCTTCAAAATTGGCCGGAGTGCATTGTTCAAATGTCCCTGTTGTGGTGAGGTTACAACGGACGCTTATGTAAAACAGCATGGAAAAGCGCATGAATTGGGATGCCAGTTGATGGCAGTCGTGGGGGAAGGCAAGCATGGACGCATTTATCTTTCGCCGGATGCCGAGCAGGCTGTGGCGGCTAATATCCCTGCACCAGAAAGCTATCCCAGTGGCGTAATGCCGGAAAATCCGCGTTGGTTCAGTCCGCCAGCCTTTGGCATGACTGAATACAGCGACTTGTTTACCAACCGCCAACTCACAGCCCTGACCACATTCAGCGCACTGGTAGCAGAAGCACAGGCAAAAGCGGAAGCGGATGCCGTTGCCGCTGGCGTTACAAACGACCATATTGCCTTGAGTGCTGGTGGCTCCGGTGCACGGGCTTATGGTGAAGCTGTTGGTGTATATCTGGCGTTTTTGATTGATAAGATGGCAGACTATCATTCAACCGTTTGTATTTGGCATACAACTGGAGAAAAAATGGCAAATACAATGCGCCGACAAGCAATTCAAATGACGTGGGATTATGCAGAGGGCAATCCATTCTCTGAAAAATCTGGTAGCTTTAGTAATATGATTTCGTGGGTTGTAAATGTCCTTAACCAGATTCCGGCACAAAAAGCAGGAGAAGTCAGTCAGTTCGATGCACAAAGTGACTGTGGCTTGCGGAACATTGTGGTATCTACCGACCCTCCTTACTATGATAATATTGGCTATGCTGACCTGTCGGACTTTTTCTATGTCTGGATGCGTCAGTCCCTCAAAGAGACTTACCCGAAACTGTTCCGCACCATGCTGGTGCCAAAGGCGGAAGAACTGATAGCTACGCCGTATCGTCATCAAGGAAATATGCAAGAAGCAAAGGTGTTCTTTGAAGATGGAATGTTACATACCTGCCAGCAGATTTATCAGTATGCCTGCGAGGATGTGCCGGTGACCATCTACTATGCCTATAAACAGAGCGACACGGACGAAAAAGATGCGGAAAAACAGACCGCATCCACCGGCTGGGAGACGATGCTCAGTGCAATCGTCAAAGCAGGTTTTTCTATCACTGGCACATGGCCGATGCGTACGGAACTGACAACAGCACTGAAGGGGAGTGTTAATGCCCTTGCGTCCTCCATTGTGCTGGTGTGCCGCAAGCGCCCGGCGGATGCCCCGCAGGCCACCCGCCGCAGCCTGATTGCGGAACTGAAACGGGAACTGCGCCCGGCTTTGAAGAAATTGCAGGAAAGCAACATTGCGCCTGTGGACTTGGCGCAGTCTGCCATTGGCCCCGGCATGGGCGTGTACTCCCGCTATGCCCGCGTGCTGGAAGCAGACGGCACCCCCATGACCGTGCGCAGTGCGCTGCAGATCATCAATCAGGAGCTGGATGTGTACTTCAACGAGCAGGACGGCGAGCTGGATGCCAACAGCCGCTTCTGCGTAGACCTGTACACCCAGAACGCCTTTAACAACATCCGCTTTGGCGATGCGGATACGCTGGCCCGCGCCAAAAACACCTCGGTGGCAGCACTGGCGGCAAAAAGTGTGCTGAGCGCCGAAAAGGGCATCGTCCGCCTGCTCACCCGCGAGGAACTACCGCAAAAGACTGACCCCCGCGAAGAAATGATCTGGCTGCTCTGCCAGCAGCTCACCCACGCCATGGAGACCGGCGGCGTGGAAGCCTGTGCGCAGATCGTTGCCCCGATGCTGGGCTCCAACGCCGAGCGTGCCAAAGACCTTGCCTATCGGCTGTACACCCTCGCCGAGCGCAAGGGCTGGGCGCAGGAGGGCTACGCCTATAATGCCCTCGTGGTGGCATGGCGGGAAATTCAGTCCCGCGCGGCAGAACTCCAGCAGGCAACACCGGAGCAGACCTCGTTCTTCTAAGGAACACAAAAGGAGTGTGAAAAATGAGCGACAATTACACCAAAGTGCAGCAGGCGTTCCGCATCCTGCACCCGCAGCTGGCAGGGTATGTCTGTCAGGAACTGCGCCGGGAATATCAGGACAACTGGTGGCAGGAAGTCCTGATGACCCTCTCCGACCAGACCCGCGACCTGCCGGACGACAACGGCGATTACGCCACCCTGATGGATTCGCTGGACATTGCCAACTGCCTGCGTCTGTTCGACCGCAAGTGGAACGACCTGTTCAAGCGCAAACTGTCCATCGACTACCGCACCTGGGCCAAGGAGCTGATGGGCGTGCGCAACAAGCTGGCGCACATCGGCGGTGCGGATTTCTCGGAGGACGATACATGGCGTGCGCTGGACACCATGGCGCGCCTGTGCGAAGCCTTTGATGACGAAGCTGCTGAGGGGATCCGCAAAATGCTGCGCCAGCTCCGCTATGGCAGTGCCGAAGGCTCCACCAATGTCACCGAAGTCACTGCTCCTGCAAAGACCAAAGCAGCGCACACCGTCGGCATTATGAGCAAAACACTTTCCGGTCTGCCCAGCTGGCGGGATGTCATCGAGCCGCACCCGGATGTGGCGCAGGGACGCTATAAAAACGCCGAGTTCGCCGCCGACCTTGCGCAGGTGGCACGCGGCGAGGGTGCATTTGAATACCGCGACCCAGTGGAGTTTTTTGCCCGCACCTATGTCACCGAGGGCATGACTGGCCTGTTGGTGCAGGCACTCAAACGTGTCTCCGGCAAGGATGGCGAACCTGTCATCCAGCTGAAAACCGCGTTTGGCGGCGGCAAGACCCACAGCATGCTGGCGCTTTACCACATCATGCGCGGCAGGGTATCGGCAGACCGCATCCCCAGCATCAAGCCCGTTTTGGCACAGGCAGGCGTTTCGGCTCTGCCCAAAGCCAACGTGGCGGTGCTGGTGGGCACGGCACTGGACCCCACCCGCACCAAACGGCCCATCAATTTCCCCGGCATCACCATCAACACCCTTTGGGGCGAAATGGCAGCGCAGCTGGCGGAATCGGCTGGCCGTCCGGAACTGTACGATTTTGTCAAGGATGCAGACAAAAAGGGCGTTTCTCCCGGCAGTGAAGCGTTGAAAAACCTGTTCGATGCCTGCGGCCCCTGCCTGATCCTGATGGACGAGCTTGTGGCGTATGCTCGAAAATTGTATGGCGTGTCCGGTCTGCCCGCCGGGTCGTTCGATAACTTCAACTCTTTCATTCAGGAAATCACCGAAGCCGCCCGCGCCAGCAAGAACAGTCTGGTGGTGGCTTCTATCCCGGAATCGAATATCGAGATCGGCGGCGAAGCAGGAAAGAACGCACTGGAAACCATCGAACATACCTTTGGTCGGATGGAGTCTATCTGGAAGCCGGTTGCTGCCAATGAGGGCTTTGAGGTGGTGCGCCGCCGCCTGTTCCTCGACTGCAAGGATCCGGAAGCCCGCGACCGCGTGTGCACGGCGTTCAGCCAGATGTACCAGAACAACCCCGGCGATTTTCCGGCAGACACCAAAGAAGTGGACTACCGTGATCGGATGATCTCCTGCTACCCCATCCACCCGGAAATCTTCGACCGCCTGTATGATGACTGGTCCACGCTGGAACGATTCCAGCGTACCCGCGGCGTGCTGCGCCTGATGGCGGCGGTCATTCATGAGCTGTGGATGGGCAGCGATGCCAGTGCCATGATCCTGCCCGGCTCCATCTCGCTGGACGCACCCAACGTCCGCGATGAACTGATCCGCTATCTGCCGGAAGGCTGGAACTCCATCGTCAACACAGAGATCGACGGCAAGAACTCTGTCCCCTACCAGAAGGACCAGAGCAACCAGCGGTATGGGCGCATCATGGCTTCCCGCCGGGTGGCGCGCACCATCATGCTGGGCAGTGCGCCCACAGTGCGTTCCCAGTCCGTGCGCGGCATCGAGGCTTCCCGCATCCGTCTGGGCGTGGTCCAGCCGGGCGAAAACATTGCAGACTTCAACGATGCCCTCAACACCCTGCGCGGCTCGCTGGCGTATCTGTACACCAACACCAGCGGCGACCGCTACTGGTTCGATACCCGTCCCACCCTGCGCAAAACCGCGCAGGACCGTGCAACACAGGTGGCGGAAGCCGACGTGGAAGAAGAAATTGAAACCCGCCTGAAAAAGCTGCGCAGGGAAGAGCCGTTTGCGGGATTGCACGTCTGCCCGGCTTCCTCGCTGGATGTGTCGGACGATCAGGCGGTGCGGCTGGTCATTCTCCGCCCGGATGAGACCTACCGTGCCAATGCGTCCAGTGCCCCGGCACTCACTGCGGCAGAAAATATCCTGAACACCCGCGGCACAGCACCCCGCATCTACCGCAATATGCTGGCGTTCGTAGCACCGGATCAGGAAGCAGTGATCTCGCTGAAGCAGGCGGTGCGGGACTTCCGTGCATGGCGCTCAATTCAGGACGACAAGGAAACTCTGAACCTTGATGTCACCCAGAACCGGGAAGTGGATGCCAACCTCCACCGCAGCAACGATACCGTGGAAGCCCGCATCCGGGAAACCTACTGCTGGCTGCTCACCCCGGAGATCGACCGCTTTGTAGATATGAAAACCATCCTGTGGGATGCTACCCGCATTTCCGGAGGAACGGACAGCATCGTGTCCCGTGCCTCCCGCAAGATGCAGCAGAGCGAAACGCTCATCACCAAGTGGGCACCTGCCCTGCTGCAAATGGAACTGAACGAAGTGCTGTGGAAGGATGCTGACCATATCCAGATCAAGAAGCTGTGGGAGTACCTCTGCACTTATTGCTACCTGCCGCGCCTTGCAAAGTTCAGCGTGCTGGAAGATGCCATCCGTACCGGCCTGAACTCGCAGGAATATTTTGCCCTTGCGGCCGGTTACACGGGCGACCGCTATGTTGAACTGCGGTATAACCAGTTTGTGGACTGCATCAACACCTCCGACCTTTTGGTCAAGCTGGACCCTGCCCGCAAGCAGCTTTTGGCTGAAAAAAGTGCTCCCGCAGTAGTTGTGCAGCCTACGCAAACTGCTCAGGGCGGCGAACAGCCCACCCTTTTCAACCTTCCCCCGGATGCTCCCATTGACCCCACTGTAACCTTGCATCAGCCGCCGACAGCGCAACCTGCCGCTGTTCCCGCTCCGCCCAAAAACACCCGGTTCTACATGACTGCCGAGTTGGACACCACCCGCATCAACCGTGATGTGCAGCGGCTGGTGGAGGAAGTCATTACACACCTGCTCAGCGCAGATGGCTGCAAAGTTTCGGTAACGCTGGATGTTACCGCCGATGCACCGGACGGTCTGTCCACCCCCATTGTGCGCACCGTGATGGAGAACTGTAAAACGCTGAAGGTAAAAGATTTTGGCGTAGATGAATAACGACAGCGGCGTTATTGACAAGGTGCCCCTATCCTGTATAGCGACGCTACTATTCAGCGATGCAATCGCACAGCCTGCATCCACGGGATGTAGTTCAAGGGTTTGGGTGCTCCCAACAAGTATTTTGCAACGCAAAATAAGCAGATGTATATACGTCTGCATTGCTTGCTACAATTGTGTTGGTTCTCAGGACGCTTCTAAAACATGAAAAGCATTTTGTAAATCAAACCGTCCGTTTTCAAGTTCAACTTGAAGCGGACGGTTATTTTTCTGCTCGGAAAGTTTTTGCATTTGCAGTCGCAGCAAGCAGGGCGAGTTGGTTCCAACTTGTAATTTTTTGAATCTGATTTTTTACAAATCTGACTTCAAAAACGATTGTTGGGCTTCGCCCAAACCCGATATTCAGCACATAAACTGTGCCGACTGCGTATCTTAGCAGACGCTGAACAAGCAAATTTTCTCTCAAAAAAATCGTTTTAGAAAAATCAGCGTTGATTCATTCAATATTGCACAAAACCGGAACTATTACTTCCGGTTT
>ERZ809296.2937-NODE-2937-length-15298-cov-32.141704_pt1 | contig 15298 bp, 6 predicted proteins | sample MGYA00520511_ERZ809296 | MGnify/ENA primary metagenome ERZ809296 (study PRJEB31576, sample SAMEA3212662) | Homo sapiens | biome: human-gut; feature: human gut; material: fecal | place: Sweden | collected 2012 ... | reverse complement strand
AGCATGAGGTTGGCGGGGACATTGAGGCGGTCTATCCCTTTGAAGAGCCGGTTGCTATTGTCTGCAACGGAGAAGGCAAGATGAACGGTTTGCCTCTCAACCGCGCTCTGCGGGATGACAACGGTGAAATCTATGATATTGTTGCCGGTACCTTCCTTGTCACAGGGCTGACGGATGACAGCTTCGGCTCGCTTTCGTCGGATCTGTTGCGACAGTTTGTGACGGAGTTCAAAATGCCGGAGCAGTTTGCCAAAATCGGAGACAGGATTGTTGCTATCCCGATGATTTCCGAAGAACAGCAGAAACAGACGGTTCTTGAAGAGAAAAGCTCCATTGTCAATGAAAACACCTCCGGCATGGCGGTGGATGGTCATATCGGCACATGGCACACGATTGACCATAAAGAGATCGACGGTCACACCTTCTGGCTGATGGAGCACGACACCTTTGGGGACGATGCCTCCTGCATCATTGTCGATGAGCGCGGCGAGCTGGTGCTGTCCCATATCTATGACGGTTTCGATGAGACGGCAGTTAATCTGCTCCGGCAGGAGGTCATGCCCGTCGAGAAGATGCCGGATGACAGCATTAGCATCGAGGAAATGAAGCAGTATGGCTACAAATGGGGCGGGATGCTGCCCATGCGGGAAGAGGCTGCGGCTGAGGTCATGAAGTCGTGCCAGATTTACCGGCTGTACGGCGACGATACCGAGGGGCTGGTTCTGGACGCTAAGGAGATCAAGGAACACGCCGCCAAAGGCGGTATCTTCGGTGTGGAGAAAGCGGATTGGGTGGCTGAGCTGGAAAAGCAAAATCCACTCAAAGCCGCTGAAATGTCACTTGAGGATGACTATGGCATGATTGATGGGATTATCAACAACGGTCCGAAGGAAGACAAAGCGAGCGAGAAGGGCGGGAAAGCCTCGATCATGGATCGGCTGAAATCCGCCAAAACCGCCCAGCAGACGGATAAGCCTTCTCCCCACAAGGAGAAGAAGAGCGAGCGTGAGTTATGAGCCGGAGTAAGAAATGGAAGCTCGAATGGAGCTTCTTTTTAGGCAGCGACGGTCGCCGCAAATACAATGACCTGTGCCGCCGCTGTGTTCATCCTTGCAAGCAGAGCTTCCGCGCCGTTATCATCGCCTGTCCGCATTACTTTTCCAAGCGCTCAGGACAAAGCCAAAATCTGTCGGATTAAAGGTTGAAAATCGCTGATTTCCAGCCCTCTGAGCAGAGATGAAGCATTGCCCCGTATGTTTTCCCGTCGAAGTCCGTAATGCCCAAAATGTCAGAATAAAGGTCGATTTTCTATCAAAAGCGAAGAGCCTCGGTCGATGCCCTTGCGGGTGTCGGCTGAGGCTCTTTTTTTGTCTTTTATTCTACGCCCAGTGCTTTGAATACCGCATCCTCTGCACTCTGATAAAAGATGAGGTTAAAGCACCCGATCAGTTCTGAGGGTACAGTACCAAGGTCTGCGGCTGATGTAATAGGCAGTAATACTTTCTTCGCCCCACTGTCAAGGCACACTTGCAGGGAGTTTGCCAGCTCATCCACTTTGATCATCGTACCAGCGATGCTGATTTCTCCCAGCACTGCTAAGCTGCTGACAGTAGGCTTGTTCAGAGCAATAGAAGCCAGTGCGATCAGCGTCGGAAGAGCAAGCTTACTGGTCATACCGATGCCCTGCAAATCCTGATAGTTGACGATATAGTCCTTTGTTGTGGTGCTGATCGTTCCGCTTATGTGTCCTGCATTTGCTTTGAGAAAGTTGAAAGCGGTATTTGTAGCTTCTCTTGCTTCACGGTCAGAACCGATACCGGTGCGTTCAAACTTGCCGTTTCCGGGAAGTATCTGAGATTCCAGACGGAACACACCGATCATGCCGGATTTCCCCTGCGAAACAGTATAGACCTGACCGGGGTTGCACATCCCTTCGGGGATAAGTTTTCCGCCGCCCTGTTCCGGCACAGAGACATAACATTCCTTAAAACTGTCTTTGTCGATGTAGGAGAAGTTGACATCATAAAATTCCATGCCGCCCAGCTTTTTCAGTTGTTCTTTCACTCGACGGCGCATCTCAAGGGCAAGCTTCAAAACCTCTCCCAGTTGTTCTTTCGTGAACTCACCGTCAGGATAGATGAGCTTCAAAAGCCCATCGACCATCTTCCGAACGGCTATGGTATCACGCTGATTGAGGTTGGAACCTAAGCGGAAATACTTATCCAGCGCGTCGCCGTACTGTTCCTTGCGCAGTTCCCGGATGAACTCTGCCAAGTAATCTGTGATAAAGCCGTAGTCATCCGTGAAATGTTCCGGGCGGAACTTCGGAATTTCCCAGCCGGGCAGATAGCAGTGAATCCGGTCGAGAAAGGCCGTATCGGTACCCATCTCAGGGGGAAATGGGTCAAAGAGGCTGGATGTTTTCAGAAGCACATCTACGCTCTGATTGATGTTGCCTACAAAGACCATTGACGCGCTCGCTGCCTTTTCTTCTTTCCCACGGGCGAAAGAACCGGAAGCCATGTAGTCCTTCATGATCTGAATACCGTCTTTGTCCTTGAAATGGATTCCGGCAACCTCGTCAAAGGCAACGCAGTCCCATAAGCCCACAAGGCCGACCGTTTTACGCCCCATGTTATAAAACAGATTGGCTACCGTTGTCTGCCCGCCGGAAACGAGAATGCTATTCGGGGAAATCTCTTTGTAGAGATGGGATTTTCCCGTGCTTCTCGGACCCAGCTCGCAGAGGTTGAAGTTATTCTCCACGAGAGGGATCATGCGGATCAGGAGCAGCCACTTTTCACGGTAAGTCAGTGTGTCCGGCTCCATGCCGATGGAGCGCAGCAGCACATCCATCCATTCATCCTGCGTAAATGCTTTGCGCCCCTGTTTCAGTTCTTCAATGTCCACATGAGGCATTTGGATCGGCGTGAGCTTTCGGATGCTGATCGGCGTTCCGTTCCGATCTTCTTCCATGTACTCATAGTCCAGTTGTACGATGCACCAGATACCGCCGCAGAGCAGACGGTCAAATTTGGCGGGGTATTCCTCATCTATGGGAAGGTTTTTGAGTCCGAGGTTAGAAAACTCCGCTTCATAGAAATCCCGCTTGATGTTCAAGTTCACTGTGATTTTATCAATCACGGTGTAGCTGCCACGCTGACGAAGCACAGAGAGAATCTTCTGCGCCTCATCGGGGCGGACGAAATTATCCGCAAGAATGCGTTTTACATTCTCTACGCCCTCTTCAATAATATCAGGGTCATCCGAGCTGCAATACTGTCCCAGCAGGAACTCAAGGACATAGACAGGCACATTTGCGCCTTCCTTGATTTTCTTGGTCAAATCCTTGCGCACAATCTTCCCATCGAAATTTTGCCGCAATTTCGATTTGATGACAGCTCTTCTATCCTCATTTTCTGTCATATCAACCATTTGAATCGCCTCCTGTCACTTAGGGTCCCCTTAAAAGCCGAAGCCATAGTCATCGGCAAATGCCATGTCCATGATGACAGGATGCCGGAACACCTCAAGCCCTGTTGCATCATCGTATATTACAAAGAAATACTGTTTGTCTTTGTCGTACTTCTTGTCTTTGAACTGGAATTTCATACGGAAGATGCGTTTGGCAGCATCTTGTTCCCGGCTGTCCGCGATGCAGCTATTCTCATTGGAAATCCGCTCGTTATCATCGGAGATAAAGAACAACCGATAAGAAGCAGCCTTGACCACATCGCTGACCGGCTGAGACTGAATGAAATCCAGTATGGTGATCTTATTGGTGATTTTTCGCACCATGCTTACCAGCGCAATTCCCGCGCTCCGCGTCTCCATGTGACCTCGTTCCATCTTGAGGTCGAGGACAGGCACAAGCATTTCCTGTGGGGATGAGCCGCCATGTACATAGTTCTGCCCGCCGCCAGCCACCTTGAATACATCGTCGCTGATGGGATAGGACACCCATTTGGTGTCATCATTGCGAAGGACTTTGTTCATCTCCATGCTGGCGATGCCATCTTTTGAAACGGGTTCCTGTGCGACCACAAAACGCCGGTTGATAAAGGAAGTTTTTCCCTTGATTCCCTCAATCTTGTCGCTCTCCGCGATTTTATCCCGTTTGTAGATAAATCCGTGATCAGCAGTGACGATAAACCGGTATGTATTCGCACTGGTAGAGATGCGGCGGATCAGGTCGATTATTTCCGCAATCGCCTCCTGACAGGCGACAAAGACTTCATCCTCGGTATTCGGCTTGTCACCACGAGCATCGATCTGATTGTGGTACACATACACGACCTGTTTGCCGGTGAAGATGCTACGCAGCTCGGCGACCTTGAGCGACTTGATGTTGTCAAACTGGACACAAGTGCTGTCCTTGCTGTACTTATGCAAAACTGCTTCACGCTCGGCAAGATTGTCGCAAGGCATACCATCAATCAGCACCTTGAAATCGTCCATCATCGTCAGCTCTGCGTGTGGAAGCAGCGCCGCCATGCCGAGACGGGTATAGGACGGCAAAACACTGAGTTGGACTTCCAGCTTCGCTGTACACTTTGGATCATCCTGCATCCGGCGGAACAGCTCCTTGCCCACCTCATAGCGCATGGCATCCGAGATGATGACCACCGTGCGCTCCTTGGCATTCTTCAAATTGCGGGCATAGAAGTCCCTCTGCAAGGGCAGCGCCATAAACGAGTCCGGCTCTTGAATGGCGGCATTCCATTTGGGAAGCAGCGTTTCCAGATACTCGTTGGTGTAGATGTTTTCCACCAAATCGCGCAGCGGCTCGAAAGCTGCCGTTTCTTCGAGCTGATCGTAAGCGGAATAGAACCGGCGATATTCATAGTCCAGCCGGAAGTCTTCCTCCTGATACTGGCGCAGAATCTCTTTGAAACTGTCCGGGCAGCGGTAATTCCCAGCCTGAATGATCTGATAGGCGCTGTCAAGCATCTGATAGCAGCCTCCGGTCTTTTCCCCAAAGTGCATTTTGCTCCGCTTCTCGCAGATTTGCGGGATGGTCAGACTATCCAGTGCTGCGCCCACATCTTCGGTTAAAAGGCGCTCCACAATCCACTTGATGAGGATCTGGTCAATGGCAAGGAAGGTATCGCAGTTCACTAAATCATCAGGCGAATAATCCGAGAAAGCCTTCTGGACATTCAAGCCGGAGGCCACATGAGCGGAAAGCTCATCATAGCGCCCACGGTAAAGGATATTGTTCATCAGGTTATCCATAAAGGCAATGATATTCCCGGCCTTATAGGAGAGGAACACCTTCCACGGCTTCGGAAGCTCGCCTCCTATATATTTAGCTGTGTAGGTGACAAACATGGTCACCACCAGTTTTTCCAGTGTCGGCTTGACATCGGTATAGCCGAAATGCTGCTCGCAGAGCTTCCAGAAATCATCCAGTAGGCCGTATTTCTCAACCTCGGACAGAAACTTGTTATCTGTAAGCTCGCTGTCTGTCAGCATGACCCGGATCACTTCTTCAAAGGAACAAGTACGGGTGCGGCAAATGGCAGAGAGAAGCCCCGTGATGATGTTCTCTTCGTTGAAGTTCTCTATCTCAAGGTCATAGAATCGCTGCGTCCGTTCTTTGTTGGCAAAGAACTTGATGTGCTTTTCGATGATGGGCTTGTATTTTTCGTCAATCCCCAAATCCACCGAGAGCAGCGAGGCGCGGTCGGCATAGAAGCGCTTGGAGTAGAGCAGCGTGTCTTCCAGATGGTTGTCCCGCACATCCGGCTTGGGGAAGGGGGCGTAGATGAGATAGTTTGTGGTGGTGTCCTGCCGTTCCAGAAAGAGTTTGGTGGCAAACTGATTGTCCGGCTGCAAAAAGTAGACCTTGGCATTATCCAGCTTCACATTCTGCATATCCTCCACAAACTCGCCGTTATCGTCGTACCAAAAGACGAGTTTACGGGTATCGCCGGTAAACTCAGCATTCAGCCTGTCTATGATTTGTTTGATGTTCATTTCTGCCATGCCGCTTTACTCCTTCTGGTCTATGGCTACCCAAGACCCGCTCCGGTTGGAGCCTTTGCGTTTGATTTTGCCAGCTTTTTGAAGGCTATTCATGAGCCTCTTCACAGTGGCGAGGGAAACCCCCAGTATCTCTGCAACATCTTTCTGCTTTGCTTTCGGATCGGTTCGGAGGATGCGCAGGATCGCCTCTTCATTGGTATCATTGGGTTCAGCTTTGGTGTCATTGGTGTCATTGGTGTCACGCTCTTTGGGATCAATGACACCGTTCTGATCGGTAGCCGCGTCTTTCCGATACAGGTTGATGCGGAAATCGCTGCCCATGTCAATCAGCTCCGGCTCACGAAGACCGTATTCCTTTGCTTCCCGGAACATTTTCGGGATGCCGCTGCCCCATGCCTCCACGATGTTCATGTAGGAAAAGGCGGCTGCAATGCCACGGTTGCGGATCTTCGAGAGGCCGGATTTCATCTTTTCAATGGTGATTTCGCTGTCCAGCATACCGGGGGAGGTGACCTCCAGCCGGTCATCGAAAAGTGCCACTTGGATTTTGCCCGGTGTCAGGTAGCTCCTGTGGCAGACGGCATTGGAGATCATCTCCCGGATGGTCTTGACCGGCAGCTCGTAATAGTCCTGACGAGCGATGCCCTCGATGCGTGAGCCGAGGTCAATGTGCTGCAACACGAAGTTGTAGGCATCCTCGATCTGCTCGTAGATTGCTCCGGTAAATTCTTTACGGGTAATGAAAATATCCCGGACAGTCCCCTTGAATACCGCGCATTGAATGGCGGCATCCGGGAACTCAGCCGTGTCTCCACTCAGAAGCAGATACCCGTTGGTAGAGTGGTAAGCTCCGTCGCGCTCTACCAGCAGCTTCCATGAGAGCAACTGATTTTTTCCTACTTTCTGGATCTGCTCCCGTGCCGTATCTGTCTCGGCCAGCTTGAGGGCGTGTTGGTACATTTTTTCACAGAAGGCCGCGATCTCTTCCTCAGATACCGTTTGCTCCCGCTCCATCTGGTCAAAGGAGCGGTTTGTACCTTCCATGATAAGCTCCTGCACACGGTAGCGCTCCGCATGGCGGGTCGTTCCCGCTACGCGGATGTAGGTGCCTTCCATGATGCCTTGGCTCTTGATGTAGTAGGGACGCTGCATACCGGGGATGATCTCTACAACGATAATTGCCTTCCCGTCGATTTCCTGCACCGCGATGTTCGGGGTGATCTTGGGTTCGCAGCTATCGAAAATGGCATTTGTGATTGCATCCATCTTCTGAAAGACTTCCTCTTTGGAAAAGCCAGTGACAGCCCATGTGCCGTTCTCCACACCGAAGACCAGCTTGCCGCCCTTTCCGTTGGCAAAGGCCACCACGGTCTTCATGTATTTCTCGCTCTTAGCAGGAATCTCGCTCTTGAACTCTATATTTTCGGATTCACCGGCGAAAATCTCTTCTGCGGTCATCTCGACCACCTCCTTCACAGTTTCGTGGTATTTACCATTATATCTTTGCCAGAACGGCGTATTTCTTTCCGTCGCTGGCGGTCTGGATTTTCTCGTAGTTGACCTTCACGCCATCGTCCAAGTCCAGCTCGGTGCGGCTCAGGGCGAGGTGGGCGATCATCTCATCGTAATCGCGGCACTCTTTAAGCTGCTTTTGGAGCTTTTCTTTCCGCTTGGTGGAAGCGGCCACCTCGCGGGCGTTGGTGCTATGGTCGATCATATCCTGCATCCGGTTGATTTCGGACTCATAGACGCGCTGCATCTTGTGGAGGTAGTCCACGCGGAGATTGCCGATGGTGTCCGGCGTGTAGCGGTGGAGATAGATCAGCGCCTTGAAGCCGTTCTGCTTGCCGCTGTCAAACAGCCAATAAATCGGGCGCTTCTGGTAGGTCTTGCAGTGATCCTTAAAGAAGTCCTTGAGGAAGTAGCTGCGGATAATCTCCCGGCTGCTGTTGCCCTTGCCGCCCAGCGCCCCAGCGATGAAGTCCAGATTTTCTTCCAGCGTGTCCGCGCCGTAGACTGCTTTCAGCCAATCGCACAGGCGGGAGACAATATCGTCTTCCAGATACTCTTCGTCGGTGATGGGCAGGATGCCGTCCCGATCCGGCAGGAAGGTCTTGTACTTATCTGCATCCCAATCACCACCAGCATAGGCCAGCCCGTCCACATCCAGTGAGTAGCGGCCAAACATACAGCCCACGGCGTAGGAGAGCAGCGAAACAATCTCATCCCGCTTGGTGCGGACATAGCTGCTGCCCTGCATACTCTCTGGCACCTCGTCTTTGGTGTCGAAGATGCGGTGGACGGTCACATCCTTGTCCGCCACCTCCGGGGTCAGCTCATCCTTCAAGCCGTAGATGTCGATGAAGATGCGGTTGAGTTCTTCCTCGTTGGCTTTGATCCGTAAAAAGCGCTGTTCGCATTCGTTTTTCCATGCGGCATAGGCATCTGTCAGATGAGAAACGGGGCGAAGAAGCGGGTGGCGTTGGAAATCCCAGCTCATTTCGTGGGAATCCCAATCTATTTTTGCAACCCCTACACTGTCCAAAACATATTTTTTTACACTGCTCTCACTGTCTGTTATTATAGGGATAGAACCAACTGTTGATGCTACAAAATTCAAGGTCGGATTCAGAAGTTCAACAACAAGCGGCGCTATTTTTGAGTTCAAACAACCCAAAACATACTCCCAATTTTCGGGGAACACATAAACACTTGAGTCAGACAGAATCATATTTTCAGGAAAGTATCTAAGTGCAAATGTAGAAGTTATTTTAGTCCATGTTAATCCCGAATGGAAATAATACTTTGGATTTCTTATAACTGCGCTTGGCTCACTTCTTATTCCAGACCCATCATTTTCCCAATCAATGATAGATATGTTATTTCCGAACCATTTTCGTGCCTCGCCACCTTTTACGCATGGAAACCATTTATAACTTTTATCTGCATGAAATGATATTTTCTCGAACGGAACTTCCTGCCATAACCGGAAGTACTTCTCGCTATTTCCGCTTTGTAGTCCTACTTTTGGTTCGCTTAATTTTGACAAAATAGGTGATGAGTCAAAGGCAGACAGTAATTGTTCAGAAATCCAATAAGCCACCGGTGAGCCGGGGATTTTGGAGAAGTTGGATTGCTGGGCGGTATAGCGGTTTTCGCCTGCGAGGTACATTTCCTCCTTGCCCTGCTGGGTGGTCGGTTCAATCAGGCGGCAGTATGTGCCTTTATAGTCCGTAATATGGCTGATGCGCAGCACGAAGCTGGTGGTTTGTACCACCTCGCCGCCGATTTCCTCAAAAGCACGCGGACCGAGGTGCGCCATATTGACAGTATCTTTCAGCAGCAGTTTTGCCCGCAGCTTCTCGAAGCTGGAAAGGAACATCCAAGCGTGCTGGGTAATCATTGCCTGATAGCAGTTTTTACCGGTCATCTGCCCACAGCGCTCGATGAACACGGCAAACAGGTCGCTCTTGCTATCCGGGTAATGTTTCTTCACGAACTCACTGAGCCGTGCGTCCATGTTGCCGCCGCCCATATACGGCGGATTCGTCACCACCACATCGTACTTCTGCGCCATGACCTCCGCCACGCGAATCAGCGGCAGGATGCTATTCAGAGCGGATTCCCGATATAGGCTGATGTCATTCTGTACCTCGTCCATGCGAGCATACAGGGCGGCAAAGTCCACCGGCGCAACCGTCAGAATGGAGCCGTACTCCTTTGCGTCGCGCAAGTCGTTCGTGATGCTGTCCAGCGCGGCTTTCAGCTTCGGGTCGTTGTTCACAAAGTAGTCCCGTGTGAAAGTGTCGATGTCGTTGCTCTCTGCAATCGCATAGACATGGGGCTGGATGCCGCGAGAGAAGATGCGCCGGTCATACTGGCGGGCCTTCATCATCACAGCAAAATAGGCAAGTTGCGCCGCCCGTTCGTCAATGTCCAGCCCGTAGAGGTTATTTTCGAGGATGCTCTGTGCCGCGTCGCGCTGGCTGTACCCATCGTTCTCGTACATCTGCATCAGCACATCAAAGGCATACACCAAGATATGGCCGCTGCCTATGCAGGGGTCGATGACCTTGATGTCTCGGACATCCTTGTATTCGCTCTGCTTCTGGATTTCATCGAGCTGCTGGCGAACATCCCGCGTCTGAGCGGCTTCCGGCAGATAATACTTCCAGCCCATCTGCCCGGCGATTTCTTCTTCGTTGGCGATGCGCTTTGCCTCAACCTCATCCCAGCTCATTTCGTCGAGGCCGCGACCGTCAGCATAAACGCCCTGTTCTTTCCGCTTGTCGATGAAAATACGGCCAAGGCTGTTTTCGACCATATAGCGGACGATCCAGTCCGGCGTAAAAAGCTGGGTGACGGCGGGGATTTCCTCTTTGGTGATCTTTCCGTTCTTGGCAAAGGCAGCGTTCTTCGGCTCGGTGTTGTAATACTGGTACAGCCAGCCGATGATCTCCACCTGACCAGTCGGATTTCCGTCCTCATCGAGGTGGGTGATGTCAAAGTCCTGCTCCGGGATGTCGTGGGTCAGATGGTACACGACACCTTCCCGATCTACAACGGAGAGGTTCAGCAGCAGCTCGGTATAGTCGCTGGTCTTCTCAAACAGGGCTGGCAGGATCTCGTTCAGAGCGTTGCATTGCTTGATAAACAGTAGCCTGAACAGCTCGTCCAGCTTGTTCTCGGTTTTCAGGCGCAGGACAGTCTCTTCCTCGGCAGAGGTGAACGCCAGTTCCGCGTCGAAGGGCGTTGTCACCAAATCCGGCTCGATCTTGCCGCTCTCGGAGGACAGAACGCGGATGTGGGAGGGAAGATAGTCGTTGACCTCCATAAAGCGGATGGCGATCAGCCGGTTGAACCATGTATAGGCGACCTCTTCCAGAATGTACTTATAAGCTGTGGCGTAGTTGCTGTCGTTCTCTTTCTTGCGGATCACCTCCACCAGCTTCTTGCGCTGCGGGATCGCATCGCCGCTGATGGCATACGGCTCAGATGTCCCGATGTCGTAGAACTCCATCGTTCCGGTAGACTGCGGCAGTGGGTCTTTGATACCGTCCGCTGTGATCCCCATCAATCCGCCGCGGTACTGAATATCCGCAATCAGCTTATTCCGCGCCCAGATTGCAAAGTTTTTTATGGCTGTTTTGTTCATGGCGATTCTCCCTATTGCATTAAGCCGTCGATGAACATTTCGGCTTGCTGAATCAATGTTGTCCAGTCTGCTCCGGTGATGGCACTTGTTGCTATTGAAACAGATGCTTTAGATAAAACCTCACTGGAAAATTTCTTTATTCCTGCCAAAGCCTTTTGCATCCGGCTCTTTTTCGGGGCAGGAGAATAGATTTGTTCTTGCAAGGATTCCAAGTCATCCTTAACGCTTTCAATCTCTTCGGCGGCAGTATCAGTAATAGCGGGAAGTGACGAAATCAGCTTTTCGATGAGCGAGTTTAAGTCCGTTGCTGATACGCCGTTTTTCGTGTTGAGTGTAATAGAACCGCTGCCTTGCTGGATAACCGGACCATTGACCGTCCCGATGTTTTGAGTCATTGGTGCAGTCTTCTTCTCATCTTCCAGAAGGATCATCTCCTTGGAAATTTCATCGTTGATGAAATTTATCAAGGGTTTTACTGTGTTTTCCAAAAAACGCTGAATAATATCCGTGTAAGTTGCGCCCTTTTTCCATAGGTATTGCATGGCTTGTCCTAAAACATTCGTGTTTGGGGTCTCCACGATGTACCTCATGTAGTCATAAATTGCTTTGATGTGACAATTTTCATCTACTGGAATGCTCGTGCTTGCCCATTCAGAGGAATGAGTCGGAAAACAAGCCTGAAAATCATATTCGACTTGATCCACAACGCTATGAACACGGTCATGGATAAATGGCGTCTTCTCAATATAATCCATCAGCCGATGGAGATTCACATCTGCATCTCCATCGTCACTTGAAAGAAGATTGCTGGATATTCTTCGAAAATCGAGGCTGATAGTTCTTAATTCTCTGTATTCACTCATAAGTCTACCCCGCAGTAAGGACAAAATATCTTTGAAGCTCCGGCGCAGTACAACGCTTTAACCCTTCGATTGCAACAAGTGCATTGAAACTCCGTTTCCGCTGTGTCCGCATTTTTTAACTCTTTGACATACACTTTTTTCAACGGTTTATATGTCATTTTTATTATGCTCTTTTGACGATTGATCGAACGAGCCATTTTCCCAAAGGCTTTATTCAACTCTTCAATCATATAGTTCTCGGCCAACGCTCGAGCTTTGTCACGAACATCTTTTGACCAGAATGCGGATTTCTCTTTTGCAAGTCCGCAGTAGGGGCAGAACAGTTCCAAAACAGGTTCTTCATCACTTTGGACTTCTCCTGCTTGCAGCTTAAATTCTGATCCACAATACGGGCATTCAAAGGTGACATATCCTTCGCTATCACCTTGAACAGTAAAACTCAGCGTGATATTTCCCATACGCACCTCCAATACTGCCTATTAAAACTCTACATTGACAATCGTATCTTCGTCCAGTTGCGCTTCCAGCGACTTGCGAAGGCTGTCCATGTAGCGATCAATGTCCTCTTTGCTTTCCAGACGCCAAGAAGCCGTTCCCGTCATCATCTTGATGGAGACATTTTTCGTCTTGCGGATTTTCACCGGCGCAGGGGAAACGGTTGCTTCGGAGGCAGGATTTCCGCTCTGTTTGGCTTCCTCTGCCTGACGGCGAGCCGCCTCTTCCGCTTTCTGCTTCGCCAGCTTGTTATCGAGCTCAACCATTTCATTGAGCAGCCGGAGCTTCAAAGCGTCTGCCTTGTCCGCATAGCTTCTCAGCGTAGAGACATTGTTGCAGTGGGTAGCTCCATCCCGGATTTCTTGGAACTTCTCAAAGTAAGCCGTCCGCTTCTGGTCGTTGTACTCTTTGGTGGAAAGCACCTCCAAAACACGCTTCCACGCCTGATCGATCGAATCGAGAACAGGGGCGGATTCCTGCTGCAATATCTTGACATAGCAGGACATGAAGCGTTCACGCAGCTCAGGCAGCTTCGGGATGTTGGCGTAGGGCTTTTCCTGCCGGGTAATGGAGCGCATCTGTGCGACGATATTTTCCAGCTCGTCATTGACAATATAGGTCTTACTGTCATCGAAGATTGCAAGCATATCCAGCGCACGGGCAAAGATGGTGGATTGCTCACCCTCAAAGAAGGTTTTGACTGGCTCGTAGTCCTCCGCAAAGTCGAAGAAATCATCCCGCTTTTTTGAAACGGTCGTAAAGAAGTCCAATGCAGACTGAATCTGAACGACAGACTGCATCAGCGCCTTTCCGCTGGACAAAACCTTCTTGCCCGGATAAGGGTACTGTTTATAATTTACTTCCAACCGTTCGATTTCATAAACCGTGTTTTGCGCGTAGCGCTGGAAGTTCTTCATGATGGTATCTTCATCTTCCGCCAAAGTGGTTGCGCGGAAGGTTTCCTTCATCACATCCCGGACAGCCTTTTTGTCCTTATCGCTGACACGGACACGCTCTTCCATCAGGAGCTTTTCCGCAAATGCCTTCTTGGTGATGAAGCCGATGATCTCTTCCTCAGTCTTGTTATTCAGATTGACCGCAGCTCCGTTGACCGTGAAAGACAGGTCGCCGCGCTTGAACAGACGCGCCACCAGCCAATGCACATCGTCTTCCACAAAACCGTAAGGAGCCTTCATGAAGCGATCCTTCACGGTTTTCATGGAAGTTTTCATGTGATTGCGCGTGTTCATGGCGATAAAGCCCTGCACATCATCCAGCGCATGGGCGTTGCTCTCTGTACCGCCTTCCAGCGAAAGGGCAAGCTGGTTGCTCTGATGGAGCATCTTGCGGATCTCCGCCTCGCCCATCGGCGCGTCGATGTAGGACAGCTTGTGATAGACCGTCTGCACCAAACGGCCAATGGCTTCATTGATCCGGCTGATGACTTCCTTGCCGTTCACGCGGACAACATCGCCGTTTACATAGATCGTTGCTTCTTTCAGCGCTTCGGTCAAGTAGAGCTTTGCGTTTTGATTGCGCTCCCGCATTTCCACACGCTTTGCCTCTTTGATCGTCTCATACTTGGCAAGCTGCGTGGAGGTGTTTTTCCGAAGGAACCCCTCAATTTTCAAATAGGATTGAATTTCCGTCAGGAACTCTGCATCATTCGGAAGTACAACAAGGACTTCTCTGCTTTGACCGGACATCATCCGAAGGGTTCCATCTTCTGTGCTGCCGTCGTACCACGGTGTCAGGACACGAAGGCCGATGTCATAGTTTTGATTTGCTTTGTATGGACGATCATCTACAAACTGATTGAAGCCAAAGGCATAGCGGCCATTGAAGACAGGATAGGTGTAGCGTTTGCCGGGGAAAATGTCCTCAAAAATCATTTCCGCGACCTTGGTGATGATCTCCGGCGTTTCTACATTTTCCTTCTCAATTTCATTGTTGACTTCCTGTTCCTCATCGGTCAGGAAGACATAGATGCTGCCGTTTTTCTGCACGAGCATCTGCCGCATCAGGACCTTCAGCGCTTCCTCCACACGGCCTTTCAGCTCAATTCGGTCATCGTCGATATTTTCAATCATCAGGCTGGTGATGTTGTCGATGTTTGCCTCAATTTCCAGCACATATTTGATCATAAAGAGTGTCTTGAGGACATTGATGGCGAAGACATCCTTGTCCTTCTTCTCCGGGTTGATATAGCTGTTGTCATAAGCCCGGATAATCACCCCGCTGTGGCTGTGATCCAGAAAGTTTTCCAGCGCATCATAAAAGAGATGGAAGGGTACAATGACTCCTACCTCTTCATTCATGACATTGACGGCAGATTCCTTAAAAAGCGCCAGCATGGAGCGCTCACCGCCGGAAAGGTGTTTACCGGAAGCCCCGTGGGTACGGATAGAAGTCAATACGCTGGACAGCAAATTGAACTGGTACGGCACAAAGGGGTAGACCTCGGCAAAGTCTTCCGCACTCGCGTACAGCTTCTTTTCTGCCGTATCATTGAACACAATTAGGTTTTTGATAATTGTCGCTTTCTGCTCATAGAGCAGCCGAAGCGTCTGTGCAGCCGGTTCCGTTTTCTCAAGGATTCTCTTCTTGATAACGGCATCCACATTGGCAGAAGAGAGGGAGAGGCGGGTGTCAAACCGGCCTTGAATTTTGGAAAAGTCATTGCCCTTGACCTTGGTGATGGAGTCAATATCCTGCTGGCTAGTCACGATGACCCATGCCTTACCCATGCACTCCTTGCCCAGTTCCTCAGTCACAGTTTGGAGATTGAGCATCAACT
>ERZ809296.2926-NODE-2926-length-15316-cov-38.710373_pt1 | contig 15316 bp, 14 predicted proteins | sample MGYA00520511_ERZ809296 | MGnify/ENA primary metagenome ERZ809296 (study PRJEB31576, sample SAMEA3212662) | Homo sapiens | biome: human-gut; feature: human gut; material: fecal | place: Sweden | collected 2012 ... | reverse complement strand
GTTCTCACCCAGGAAGAACGCCCATTCCAGCCGCCATTTCTTGCTTCGGCTCATAAGCAGTCATGGCCCGGCACATCACGACCGGGCTTCTTGCCCTCCGGGGGCTTATGCTCGGCACACTCCCGCTTTGCATCTGCCAGCCGCTCACGGATAGAAGGCTTCTCCGGCGTTGCCCGTTCTGCGTACTCCTGGGCCTTTTCCAATTCCTCGCCGCGTCTGCCGTTATTGATAACGCCGTCGATCATACCGTAGTCATCCTCCAGCGTCATTTCAGCGGTGCGGAGGGGATTGTCCTTTTCCGGCTGCTCCGCTGCCACGGCAAAGGCCCGTGTGCCGTTTCCCATGATAAGATATTTTCCATCATCGGAAATATGGTGGATGCCGTAACCGGCTGCCTCCATCTGCTCCCGGCTCATGGCGGTCACATAAAAGCTGCCCCTGGGCGTCCGGATGCGCTCGCCGGTTTCCAGATCGTCCGGGGTAAGCTCCGGCTGCCGTTCCTGCAAAAACTCCGGCACTTCGGTAAAGCCCACCCTATCGCAATAATGGGCGGTATCCTTCCCGTCCTGATGCAGCACCACGATATCCGATACGGACAGGGAGTGCCCGGTGAAGTCTGCCGGACGATCCACATTGAACCGGGTATAAATGCTTTCCAGGTCATCCTTTGCCGTCAGCGGCGCCGTATAGACCAGCTCATAATTTTCCGGCTTCACGGAAAGACCGTTGCGGTGGATACTGTCCAGCGGCTCGAAACGATAGTCCAGCGTTTCGTTACCGCCTTTGAGCTGATAAATGGAAAAGCTGTTTTCCGCAGCCTGATCCTGAACAGCCCGTGCCTGTGCAATGATATCCGCAGGAGTCTGCACATAGGCGGCTGCTGCCGCCGCATACTCCCGTTCCGCTCTTTCCGCAGCGGCCAGCATTTCATCCACACGGGATTTAGTTGGGTCCTCCAAAGCTGCCTTGATCTCCGCCGGGTCAAAATCAAGAAATTCCTCATAGCCCGTGGCGTCCTTGAATTTTTCGATCTCCGAAGGAAGATAGTCCTCCTGCGTCTGCCCCAGCGCCGCCAGCTTTTCATCCAGCGCAGAAATGCGTCCCGCCATCAGGTTTTCGTAAAGTTCTTCCTTTGCGGCGTGCGCCTCCGGGTGCTCCGCCGCATACTGCGGATCGTTCTGACGGAAAAACTCGTCCATGTCAAAGGCAATATCCATAGCCCACTCGGATTTTTCTTCTTCGGGAAGATCGTCCTGGAAGGTCATCACCCGGTACTCGTCGGGGATACTGCCGCGCTCACCGTCGTAATACTCATGGAAACTGTCACCCGTATCACGCACATAGCCCTGATCCGTGAAGGTGCCGTTTTCCTCCAACGCAACGTCCCGGCCGTAGGCCTCATAGTCGATGTAATTCTGCAAATGCTCTGGCACCTGCATAACGTCCAGTTCTTCGATGTAATAGCGGCCCAGATCGTCATAGTCATGGATATCGGGGTAAACCTCATAGCAATCCAGATTCTCGGTGAGGTTGATGATCTCCTGCAGGCTGCCGCAATGGTCGCCCATTTCCATACCGGCCTGAAACTGTGCGTATTCGCTTTCGCTCATTTCATCCAGCTTCGATGCCAGATAATTCAGCTCGTCCAGATTTTCATATTCACCCAGCTTACTGTAAAGACCGTCCACATAGCAGTCATAGTCCGTGATGAACCATTCCTCATAGGGCTGGCCGAAGTCATCCTTCTGGCCGATCCCGATCCGCTTAAACACTTCCTTCAATTCCTCGGCGGTGGTGGGAAACTTCACCCACTCGCCCACAAGCTCGCCCTCATTGTACTTTCCAAGATTGGTGATAAAGGCGGCAAAGGGATAATCCTTGTTGTGATCGTAATATGGCATATCAGCACCTCCTTACAGTTCCGGCGCAGACTTTTCCTTGTGGGGCTGCGCCTTGTTTTTCTCCGCACATTCCTTCTTGCCCTGTTCCAGCCGTTCCCGGATGGAAGGCTTTTTCTCCGGCTCCGCAGGGCGTTCATGCACCCACTCGTCGCCGGAAAGAGAAATATATCCGTGTTCCGTAAAATGGCCCTGTTCCTCCTGCATGGCGTACTTGCCAAAAGGAACGGGATCGATCGCGCTCAGAAGCTCCGGGGGCAGCAGCATATCCATGTGCTGCGCCAGATACCGCCACCCCAGATCGTTCAGATCATGGATGTTGGGCTCAAATACGAAATAGTCGATGTTGGCCGCAAACTCCTTGAACTGCTCCGGCGCTGTCAGCTTGAAGGGCGAGGCCTGCACCGCCTCCAACAGTTCCCGGTCCTCCGGGGAGAGGGCAGCCACCGCCGCCCTCACTTCGGGTAAATGTTCCAAAGTCTTATTTTCTGCCATCAGCACCAACCTTTCTTTTCGGAAATTCCAGCTTGAAATTGATGTACTTGCCGCCCGTGTCATCCAGGATCACCGCAGCGTCATAAGCAGCCTGTTTCTTTTCAGACCACATTCCCTTGACATTGGTACGTCCCTTTTTCAGAAGGTCCGTTGCCATCTTCTTTGTCAGCTCCTTCTTGCGGCTCGTCCAGAAGCGGTCATTTTTCCAGAGGACGAAACCGCAGGACCGATCCGAACACGCAAAGTTCTTCTTGCCCTCATAAACCGGCTGGCCGCAGCGAGGGCAGGTACCGATCACTTCCTTCTCCGGGGCAAACAGCTTTTTGCCATCCTCGGAAATGCAGGAATAGGTGGACACAATCTCCTGGATCATCGTGCGGATACCGTCCATGAAGGTATCCGGGTCAGCACTGCCCTTTGCGATCTCCGTCAATTTCTGTTCCCATTCTGCGGTAAGCATGGGAGAGGTCAGCGGCTCCGGCAGGACTGTGACAAGGTTGATACCGGCTTTTGTGGGGATCAGGCTCTTGCCCTTGCGCTCCACAAATCCGGCTGCCACCAGCTTTTCGATGATAGCCGCCCTGGTCGCAGGCGTGCCAAGACCTTTTCGCTCTGCCTCGTCGGGGATATCGTCCTTGCCCGCGTTCTCCATAGCGGACAGAAGGGTATCTTCGGTGTAGGGCTTCGGCGGCTGGGTGAAATGCTCGGTAACGGAAACCTCCGCACCGTCAAAAGTCTGCCCTTCGGTGAAGTCCGGGAGCGTATCGCCGTCCCAATCCGCAGGCTTTTCCTTCAAGGAAGCACGGAAAATGCGGTCGATTTCCCGCCAGCCTTCGGAGATGACGCACTTGCCCTTTGCGGTGAAGGAATGACCGCAGCAGTCAAAGGTGGCCGCGACCGTCTCATACACATACGGCTCCGCCGATGCACACAGCAGCTTGCAGCAGACCAGCAGGAACAAATTGCGCTCGCCCAGGGGCAGAGCCTTGATATCCGCTTTTTCAATCTCCATTGTGGGGATAATGGCGTGGTGGTCGGATACATCCTTGTCGGAGATCATGGACTCTACCAGCGGGAAGAAGTTACTGCAGCTATCAAAGGGCGGCAGCTTTGCCGCCAGATGGATCACGCAGGAGGCCGTTTCTGCCATGTCGGAGGTCAGATACCGACTGTCTGTGCGGGGATAGGTCAGCAGCTTCTTTTCGTAAAGGCTCTGGGCGTAGTCAAGGGTCTGCTTCGCCGTGTATCCGAACAGGCGGTTTGCCTCACGCTGCAAGGTGGTGAGATCATAGAGCTTCGGCGGCTGTTCCTTCTTCTGCTCCTTCGTGACAGAAGTACAGGTGACGTCTGAACCCTTGCACATGGCCGCTGCCTGTTCCGCCTCCGCCGGATCGGTGAACTTCTCCGACACCGCCTCGGCTCCATTCAGCGTCATACGCAACAGATGATATTTTTCCTTTTGGAACAGCGTAATCTTTGCGTCACGCTCCGCCAGCATTGCCAGTGTGGGCGTCTGAACACGGCCCACATTCAGGGTACGGTGATAGAGAACGGAGAAAAGTCGCGTAGCATTGATCCCCACCAGCCAGTCCGCTTTCTGGCGGCAGATGGCGGATTGATACAGGGCTTCATAATCGGTGCCGGGGCGCAGATCAGAAAAGCCCTCCCGGATAGCGCTGTCCTCCATCGAGGAAATCCAGAGACGGAGGACCGGCTTGCGGCAGCCGGTCATTTCATACACCAGACGGAAGATCAGCTCACCTTCACGCCCGGCGTCACAGGCATTGACAATGGTATCCACATCGGGGCGGTCCATCAGGGCACGGAGGTTTTCAAAAGCATCCTCCTTGCCCGGTGCCAGCACATAGCAGAACGGCTCCGGCAGAATGGGAAGATCATCATAGCGCCATTTTTTGAAACGCTCGTCATAGCCGCCCGCATCCATCGGGGATACCAGGTGCCCCACACACCAGGATACGAGAAGGCCGCTGCCCTCATAAAAGCCATCGGCTCTGGATGAAGCACCCAGGGCCGACGCGATAGATTTTGCTACGCTCGGTTTTTCTGCGATAATCAGTTTCATATGTCACTTTCCTTTTAGTTGCCGCATTCGGCATTTTGTGTTATAATAATATTAAATCAAACGAAAGGTGGGGGTTACATGCAATTTCTTAAACAATGTAAAACGTGTGAGTTTAATTTCTCCGGAATATGTGCAGGTCACGGCAACACTTATAAATACGGCGATACAATAACAGACGATTCCCTCTCTTGCGATGATTGGGGCGCTAATTTGAACTACTTCACAGAGATAACCACTTGCGCTCCTTGGTATATTAGAGAACAGTATCAGGATCACAGAATCGACTATCCTTCATTTGTAGAATTACTTGACGCTGATAGTGCTGGAAAAGCTATTAAGGTTAACATTTTTGATGCGATTAAAAGAATATATGGATTAAGCCTCGTGGATTTGGCTGTAATACTAAATGTCTCTTTTGGAGTAATGTACCGTGCTCGAAGTGTAGGGACGCCTGCGAAACGACTAAAGAACTTTTCACAAACACTTTGTATTCCTGCCGAATTTTTTTCTGAGACTACCACGCATGATTTTCCCAAAATTGAGCAGTGCAAAATTGAATTTGAAAAGCAGACCGATGTTAATACGGCCTTAAAAGTTTGCCCGGAATGGAAAACTGAACTTGCTCGTCAAGTAGCGAACACTATTCGTTGCCCAATACATATTGCGAAGGAAATTGCTCGTGTAGACAAATTGAATTGGCAAAAAGGCATGGATGATGAATTAAGCCCCAGCGAAAAGATGTTGATAGATTGTGTCTCCAAAGCTGCTTCTAAAGCAAAGCAAACTTTGATGGCTGTTGAATATTCTATAGACATCGCCTCTATGCCACATTTTTACGCAAGATATCTCGACAACAAATGAACCGAGCAACCTGCCGTTCAAGAAGTGTACGGCAGGTTGCTTTTTTGTCGTATATCTTTTATCCAATCATTTTACTTCTGCCTCAAAGTCAGCCACATCTTCGGTCAGATATTCTTCATCCTCAAAATCGTAATCGTCGGGATCGGCGCTGACCTTCACACCCTGCTTCGGCTCGATGAATTTCACATAGGCGAAGGCTCCGCCGCCTGCCAGCGCCAGCAGCAGGACAATGACCAGCAAACCGCCGCTGCTCTTTTTCTCCGGCTGCTCCGGTTCAGGCTCCGGCTCTGCCACCACCTCCTTGCCGATGCACTCAGAGAGGTTATTCTTGCAGACGGGGCAATTCGTATTCACCGCGCCAGCCGCACACTTTTCCTTGCAGTTGCAGACGGCGGGTACCTCCGCCGCAGGCGCATCGTCGCCCATGAGCGTCAGAAGGTCGGCTTCATCCACCTGGTTCAGAAAATGCACGGTTTCCTCGCCCTCGTCGTCACGGTCAATAATGAGATAGAACACGTTGCCGTTTCTCGTTTCCACAGTGATAAACTGCTTGCCGCTCCGGGTGCTGCTGCCGATATCGTCGATCAGCGAAAGGTTTCCGTCCGGCGTCAGGGCGGCGCCGCCGCTGCCGCCCATAAGCTGCTCAAACAGCTCGCTCAATTTATCGGGATCAATGGAGAAGGAAAAGCTGCTGTCATTTTCGCCGCCCGTATCGCTGAGCGTCATATAGCCGGAATAAACATAGCCGATCTTCTCCGGCAGCCGGACCATATACCAGTCGCCGTCCGTGCCGACGACCTCTACCATCGTCCCGTTCGGGAGCTGCGTAAAGGCGTAGTTATCCAGCCCGGCGCCCGTGCGGACATTCAGCTTGCCTCCATTCGTGGTGACGGTGCCGGTCTTGCCGGATTTCTCCGTGCCGATAGAGCTAAACAGCGCGGAGATCAGTTCGGAGAGATTGTCCCCGGTGATATCCGCACTGTCAGTCGGTTCCGTCTGAGGATCGGAAGCGGGGACTGCATCCCCGCTGCTTGCAAAAGCGACCGTAGAAAAGGCCGTCATGCAGAGCATAACGGCCAGCAGCACCGCAAACGTGCGAATCAGGTGATTATTCTTCATCGTCGGCGCCCTCCATCATGTCGGGATCAGCGGTGGCCTCCTTTTCCATCATCCCTTCCGGCAGGGAGATCATGCCGCTGGCGTAGGCACGCAGGAAGGCGGTCAGCTCCTTGTTGTCCATGTGGACAGCCTTTACCATGCGGACAATTTCCAGATTTTCTTCCTCCGCAAGCTGCGCCTCCAGCGCACGAAGGCGCTTCTGCTGCTCCGTGATCTTCTCCCGGACCTTTTCAATGTCACGACGGATCTTCTCAGTAGTTGCCATAGATCAATTTACCTCCATATCATTTGTTAGTTGTACGGCGGTCTGCCGTAGGCGTAAAAGTGCTGCTGCCAGTAACTCGTATTGAGCCTTGCGTACTGGATCGGGTCGCCGCAGTGCAGAAACATGGGGTTGCCTGCTTCGTCCAGCCCCACATAAAAGCCAACATGGGAGATGCCTGCGGTATCATAGGTCCCAACGAAAAACACCAGGTCGCCCGGCTGCGGATCGGATACCCGCGTGGAAATGTTGTAAAGGCCCTGGGCTCCCAGCCGCCCGGTATTGCAAAGGCCGCTGTTGGTCAGAACATAGCTGACAAAGCCGCTACAATCAAACGAGGTGGAAGGACTGCTGCCGCCCCAGACGTAAGGATATCCCAGGTATTTTTCCGCCTCCGTAATAAGCGCCGCAAAGCGTTCATCAGACAGGTATTCCGCAGGGATTTCATATTCCGCTGGCGGGTTCGTGATGTACTTGTCCACATACCCGGAGGACGGAAACAAATCGGAGCGGTTTCCCAGCGTGGACATATACACGGCATACATGGAAAGCGTTTCGGTATCCATGATGTAAACGGGAACATGGCTCAAATCGAAGTTTTCAAGCTCCACGGTGCAGATGTAATACGTGTACGGAACGTCCACTTCATACTCGTTGCCCTCGCTGTCCGTTCTCGTCTCCGTGCGGTAGCGTGTCTCCGTGGTGACCGTCTCGGTAAAGATATATTGTTTGTCGAACAGCATTTGAAGCTCGTCCTGTACCTGGTCAATGGTAAACTGCCCCTCATGGAGCGCCGACAGGATGGACAGCAGCACATAGGGATCGTGCTTGATCTCGTCCAAATCGAAATGATACTCGTCATAATCATGGGTCTGCTCATAGGTGTCCAGATACTCCCGCAATTCATCCTCCATCGCGCAGTAGGCGGCCTCCGCCGCCAGCAGGTCAGCATCCTCAGAGAGATAAGAGGACGCAACAATGTTGGACACGCCTCCGCCAAAGATGGAGGAACAGGATTGCAGCAGCCCCAGCAACATGACCAGCAGCAGGCCGATCCCGCCCACAAGCAGAAATGCTCTTTTGTGTTTGGAAACAAACTCTCCGACCTTCTTCGCCGCATCCGCGCTTTTCTTCGCGCCCTTCGATGCTGCCTGCGCCGCTGCCGTCGCGTCCCCGGCACTATGCGCCGCCCGGTACGCGGCGGCATACTGCTTTTGCAGCTTCTTTTTCTGCCACATCCGGGAGATGGGATTACTGGTCGCAAGCTGTGGATTCTCCCGCAGTGCCTTTTGATACAGAGCCTCCGCGTTGGCCTGAACCGCCGCCTGCTCCGCGTGGGATACCTCCCGCCAGGGTTTCAGCTTGCGGTCCGCCTGCCAGTTTTGGAGTTTGCGGTTTCCGTAGCGGACAGCCTTTTCCATGCCGCGCTCCGTCAGGTGGCCCGCCTCCACGCCGACATTTTCCTGCTCTACCTCATGCACCTTCGCATGGGCGGCGTGACCGATCTCCTGTAACGGCAGCGCCAGCGGATTCACCGGCTGATGGAAAGAGGGCTGCTTTTCGGGAACAGCGGCTCGCGCCGCATCCAGCTTATCCGCCGCCTTGTCGGATTTGCGGATTGCCTTTTGCAGCTCCGGCGCAGCGCGTTCCTCGTCTGTAAATTGCAAACGGGAGGATGGACGGTCGTTGGCCGCCGTACCCTCCCGGTAGGACCTGCGCCGTTTCCGGCGCTTTTTCTTTTCGCTTTTGTGGATACGCCGGTCGTCCAGCCGCTCCGCCGCGCAGTGAACGAACGCCGTGGAATCACCGGAGGGAGAATAGTCCTGCTCCGGCGCACGGTCGGATACCCGGCTTGCCTCGCCTGTGACCATGTTGACGGAAATGGCCCCGTCACGGGTCATCTTCTGCGTTTCCTTTTCAGCGGCTTTCCACTCCTTCATGCTTCACCACCTGCCTTTCCGTAGGGGCAAATGCTCACGCACTCGCCCTTCTCAATCATGGAGATATATTTGAAAATGGGGTATGCCTGCGGCGGGCAGACCGCGTTGCCCAGGGTTTTCAGCCGAAGGGCGCGGTCTGCGGTGTTTTCGGTGATACGGGGGACTCCTTCCGGCTCGGCGGCCCAGAGGATACGTCCGTCCATTTCCGGGGGAAGCCCATGAGCCATTCCACCCAATCCGGATTCAGCGCCGCCGTCTCGGATAGTGGACGCTCCTGCCGGATCACCTGCGCCGACAGGTTGGCAGACGGGGCGCTGTTCCGAAAAGCCGCCGGTTTCAGCGTGGAGCGGTAGCCCTCCGACGCTGCCGGGGTCAGATAGAACACCGCCGCCGACAGGCTCAGGCTCCAGATCGCGCCGCTCTTGTTCACCTTGCGGAATATTCCGTTGTCGGAGAGGTACACATCCAGGTTGGCCGCGTCCCTGCAGGTGTTCTTGTCGGAGGCAAGGGGTGTGGGAAACATCAGCCGCGACGATAAAAGTTCGCTGGCGCTCATGCCATGCGCCGACACCGCAAGCCGGAAATACGAATGGGAGAACAGCGTATCCCGCTTTTGCCAGGTCAAAGATCGTTTTGTCGAGCCCCATATTGATGAAGCCAGCAACATTTTCCCCAAGCACCCAACGGGGCCGCAGCTCGGTAATAACGCGGCACATTTCCGGCCACAGGTAGCGTTCATCCGCAAAACCTCTCCGCTGTCCTGCGGTGGAGAAGGGCTGGCAGGGAAAGCCGCCGGAGAGGACGGTAACGGTTTCAAGTCCTGTTTTTTCAAAAAACGCCTCCTTCGTAAAAGTAGTGATATCCCGGAATCTGGGAACATCCGGCCAATGCTTTTCCAGAACGGAATAGGGATAGTCTGCCCACTCGCATTGACAGACGGTGCGGAAGCCCGCCGCCTCTGCCGCCAAATCAAGCCCGCCAATGCCGGAAAACAGGCTCACATGGGTCAGTTGATTCGCTATTTTGTATTCACCTCCTGATTTTGGGCATAGAAAAACCTCGCTTCGGTTGAAGCGAGGTCCCCACTATATTCCTTCTGGTAACATGGATAATTGCTTAATTCTGCTAAGATCGTTCTCTGTCTGATGTCTAAACACATACTGAGATATCCTTATTAAGATTTGCTTGTATTCCTCAAGCCCGTCATCGTCAAATTCGAGCAGCCCATCATGTAGCTGATTTATAATAGCCATATTTTTTTGCAAAAAGATTGTCGGAATCAGCAAGTCGTTAATATCATTCCAGCCGGTATATTGCCTTCGCGCAGCATAGTAAGCCTCCATCTTTTCGTCGCAGTTGCCTCGACAAGCTGTATAACAATGAACACATTTGTGCGTTGCGGGGTCTGTAACAAATCCCACTATTCCGTGATCATCGTTTTCTGGGTTTAGTAAATCAATGCCGCATACTGCGCATTTTAGTGGCTCATATGATGCCAGAATTTTTGACGGAAGCCTTTTGCGTTCGTCCTCAATCCATTTCGCATAGGATTCAGGGAAATACCGCCGGAATAAGTCATAGCGTTTATGCTCTAAAATGCTGCTTTCTATTTTTTCTCGGTCAAATACCTGAATCTTATATTTACCTTTGTACGAATCAAGACGTGTATTTAATCCTCCGCTCGGTAGGGTGGAATAGAACCCTATGAAACCATCAGCCTCAAATTGCTCAATCCTATCCGATATGTTCGCTTCGTCATCAGGTGTAACAGATTTTCCAGAATGAGCCTTGTGCTTGCAGCTAATAAGCCAAATAGTATGATTAGTGCTGAGAGTTCCAAATTGTATCTCCTCGGCTAAAATATCTTTTCCTCCATCAGCACCGCGACTTGGCTCAGACAGAATTTTGAAGTTTAGGATTTCCGTCAGGAAGTCTCTGGCAAACAATTCAAATGAGTCTTGATTACCGGATGCAACATGAGCTTCAGGTATCTCGCGAAAATCAATACACGGCATATTACTCCTCCAATCAATATATTTTCACTAAGTATATCACATCCTTTTTTATGTGGATAGTAATTTTGCTACTGAGTTTCATACTATCCATTTTTACAACAAAAAGCACTGATGAATTACCTTCTGGAATGCTATTTCAAGAACAGGCACCCACATAAATCCGTTCAGTCATCGTCATCCTCGCTGCCGTCCGGATTATAGGGCGTCAGGTGCGTCCGGCGAATAGCGCTTTCCAGCATATCGAAGCCTGTAACACCCGTACTATCCGGGATGCCCCACCTGCGGTACATCCTGTGGATCGCCGGATGCTCGCCGGAGAGATTCTTTTGCATCCGCGCAAGCTGCCGCTCCGTTTTCACTTCCAGAACGCGATTGCGGATGAAACCGTACTGCGCCAGCAGGTCAAAGAGATCGCCCACCAGCATACGGAAGGCGCTGCCGGAAATGATGTAGGCGGGATCATTGCTGGCAGCGGCACGCTGCTTTTCCCTGACTTTTGCTTCATGCTCTTTCAGCACGGCGGTCAGCGGCGTAAGCTCCGCCTCCTTCAGCTCGGCAAGATCAGCCCGGTCCCCAAACACCAGATAGCGGCCGGGAATGAGCCAGTCGTCAAACTTTTCCTCCACGATCTCGCCATAATGCTTTGCCGTCTCGACCAGATTTGCCATATCCTCCGCGTCCTTCACCTTCCCGGCGAGGAATGCGAGCTGATGCAGCAGGCCGTAAAGATGTACCTCGTCACGGATATGATTTTCGTAGGTTTCACTGTCGATCACATATTTCATATCTTGTCCCATCCTTTCCTTATCCGGTTTACCCGTCGTGAGCGACCTCGCTGGGCTTGGTCGTGAGAAGTTTATACAGCTCCGTATCCTTCGGGAACTCGTCCCGGAACGGAAGGATCACGTTCTGGAAGAACAGAAGGCCGCTGCCAGGGTCCGCGTTGGTCACATAGGCAAGCTGTTCGGCGGAGATGTTCAGCCGCTCCGTCATCAGCTTGCGGTCGCCTGCGGAGAGGTTCAGCAGATAGATAAAATCGCTGTTTTCCAGAATGTTTTCGATCTCCGGCGAGGAAAGCAGGTCTTTGGGGTTCTGCGTCGCCCCAGTCGGGACGCCGCCCCATTTTCTGAAACGCTTCCAGACCTCCGCGCTGTATGCCGCCGTCTGTTCCTCCTTCAAGAGCAAGTGGAATTCGTCCACGAAATACCAGGTGGCCCGTCCAATGGAGCGGTTCACCGTGACGGTGTTCCACACCGCGTCCTGGACAATGAGCATCCCCGGCTTTTTCAGATTCTTGCCGAGGCCCTTGATATCGAAGCAGACAAGGCGGTTGCGGATATCCACGGTGGTACGGTGGTTGAAGAAGTTGAGTGAGCCGTTTACATACAGGTCCAGCGCTTGGGCCACGCGCTCCGCCTCCGGGATGCCCTGCGCCATGAGCGCATCCAGCAGATCGCCCAGCACGGGCATATTCTCCGGCCGCGGGTCCGCGAAGTACAGCTGATAGATCATCTGCACGGCACGGTCAATGACGGTTTTCTCGATAGCCTCCAGCCCTGTCTTGCTGCCCATGATAAGCTCGCAGAAGGACAGCACGAAATCACTTTTCAGCGCCAGCGGGTTTTCTTCCTCGCTGTAATTGAGGTTGATATCCAGGGGATTCACATAGTCGCGGCTGTTGGGAGAGAGCCGGATCACCTGGCCGCCCAGCCGGTTCACCAGCGGGGAATATTCGTCCTCCGGGTCGCAGATGATGACATTATCCTTTGTTGTCAGCATGACATAGGTGATCTCCCGCTTGCAGCTCATGGACTTGCCGCTGCCCGGCGTGCCGAATACAAGACCGTTGGGACAACGGGACTGCTTGCGGTCCAGCAGGATCATGTTGTTGGAGAGGGCGTTTAGACCGTAGTACATGGCGTCGCCGCCCATGAAAAGTTCCTGGGTGACGAAGGGGACAAATACCGCCAGCGCCGAAGTGGTGAGGCTGCGTTCGATCTTGATACGGTTGAGGCCCAGCGGCAGCGAGGACATAAGCCCGTCCTCCTGCTGGAAGTCCAGCCGGGTCAGAATGCAGTTGTGGGTCTGGGCGACGCTGGCCGACTGCGAAACGGCGATCTCCAGCTTTTGCTTCGTGGGCGCCAGATGCAGCATGAGAAAGGTCATGTTGAACATTCTCTCGTTGCGACTCTGTAAATCCTGCAAGAGATTTTTCGCCGCGCCGCCGTAGGTAGAGAGGTCGGACGGAAGGATATCCAGATCGTAGCCGCTGCGGGCGGCCTTTTTCTGCTCCTGAATTTTCATGGCGTCCAGATCTGTGATCTTGCGCTTGACCATCTTGATCGCCTCGTTCTGGTTGATGCCGCGGACGTGCATGGTGACGAGAAGGTTTCCCTCCACATCCATGAAATCCGTGAGGATGCGGTCCTGAATTTCCGGGGCCAATATCTGCAAGAAGGACACCGCACCGTACATTTCTCCTATGCGGAAACGCCGCGTCTCGCCAAACTCGAAGGAAGAAGGCGCGATAAAGTCCTTGACGGACAGGCCGCTTGCCGGGAGCCAGTCCCATTCAAAGGCGAACCTTCCGCCCTCCGGATGGAGAAGGCCATGCAGCAGCGCCAGCCGTTCTTTGCCGTCCAGCACCCTTGCGCCCGCGCCCATGACCTTGAAGCGGTTCAGGGTGTCCGCCTCGATCCGGGAAAACCTTGCCCGCGCTGCCGGAAGATTTTCCGCCTCAATGGTCAGCGTAACATATTTGCGTTTCACAAAGCCGTTGTTGCCGCGCTCATACTGCATTTGCAGGATGCCAGAGGCCTCCACGCGCATATCGTCCAGCGCGTCGCCCTGGGCGTCCATGCCGAACAGGTTTCCGTTCTTGTCCTCATGGCGGCTGCTCAGGGTCATTTGCACACCGATGGAGGGATCATAGCCGTTATAGAAATCGCAGAGGCGTTCAAAGATATCCCGCTGATCGTCCGGCCCCGCAAGGCGGTAGTTGACGTCCTCATAGGCTATGGTCTTGGAGAAAAGCCGGTCATCCAGCCTGCACAGACCGTCCGGGTACAGATTCCGAAATGGGATGCTGTCCTGCACGGTATGGGGCTTGCCGTCGCCCTTTGCCTGCCGGATGATGGCTTCAATTTGCTTTCGCTCCGCCCGCGTGAGCTTACGCTTTGCGGCGGGCTGCGTGTTTTCCGGTTTTGCCGCTCTTTTCAGCAATCGCCCGTACCTCCTTTTCCAGTTTTGCCTGCCGCACCAGGGCGGAATAGGCGTTGTTGGTCTGATAGATGCGCCGCTTGGGACGGATAAACTTGCATTGGATCAGGTGCCCCAGGATCACTTCCAGCGTTTGCCCGTTTTTCTCATAGAGGGCGAACAGGAAGAACGGGAGCATGACAAGGATCATGCACAGCGCCGCCGAGGTCATGCCCATACTGCCTTTGCTCAAAAAGAAAAGCGGCACTCCCACAAGCGCCGCCGATCCGAAACACACAAGCTGCCGCTTCGTCAGTCCGAACAGCATCTTGCTTTTGATTTTTGTCAGGTCCTTCGGGACCGTTACGTATGCCAAAATTGATACCTCCTTTAATGCGCTCCAAACAGGCTTTTTGCAAGGCTGCCGGTCTTGAACAGCGTGTAGCACAGCAGCACCGTGTAACCCATGCACTCCCAGATCGCCACGGTGATATCATCCCCCACGGCGATGTTCTGTACCAGCACCGCATAGATGCCGACGCAGACCATGATAAGAAACGCCTGAAAGCCCAGCGCCAGCAGGGATTTCAAGTAATTCTGTCCCGTATGGCCCCATTCCCGGTTGACCATCGTGGCAAACGGGATCGGCCCCACGGACACGGTCAAGTACACCTCGATCATTCTTCCGTAGATCACAAGGAAGATGGCAATGGTGAGGATATGGGAGCAGAGGCCCACAAAGACGCTTTGAAACCACAGCCCCAGCAGAGAACCAATGCTCCAGTCCGCCAGCGTTGTTTCCAGATCACCCACGACGCTGGAAATGTCGATCCCCGCGTCGGAGATGATGACGCCTGCGCTCTGATCGACCACGCTCTGCGCCACGTCGAACACCGCCATGACGATATTCCAGGTGTTCGTGACGATCAGCACCGCGCAGAAGGTCTTGAATATCCATTTCCAGAAAAGCCAGGTGTCAAAATCGTGGAGATTATTTTTCTCGACGATCAACTGGATCAGCTCATAGCACATGACGAAGGTGAGGATGATGCCTGCAATGGGGACAATGACCGTTTCGGACAGGCTGCGGATCATGTTGAAGATACCGCCGTTCCAGCCGGAGGGCGTCATGCCGACCTCGCCTGCGATCTCGGCCACCTTCGTATTCACGGTATCAAAGGTCCCGGAAAGGTTTGAGATGATGCCGTCGATCAGCACCTCCCTGAACCATTCCTGGATCGTGTCGATTATCACGGGAGATCACCTCCTTGGAGGCGACTCCCGCCGTGAAACGGGAGCCGCCCCTGAGATTTTGATAGGACTCAGCCCAGCAGACCGGACAGCAGGGGGATCAGGGTCACGCCGATCAGCGCCACGCCGCCGCCCGCGACGAGCTGTTTTATCCCCAATTAGGTGTAAAACTCTGCTCGATGGCGGGCGGCGGC
>ERZ809296.2923-NODE-2923-length-15327-cov-5.033067_pt1 | contig 15327 bp, 10 predicted proteins | sample MGYA00520511_ERZ809296 | MGnify/ENA primary metagenome ERZ809296 (study PRJEB31576, sample SAMEA3212662) | Homo sapiens | biome: human-gut; feature: human gut; material: fecal | place: Sweden | collected 2012 ... | reverse complement strand
TTCAGCAGGGTCAGCTCCCAGTTGCGGTGCAGCGCGGCGGCGGGGTAGGCATAGCCGGTGCGCAGGCTTTCGGCCAGGGCGGCGGCGGTCTCGGCGGTCAGGTTGGCAAACTCGGCGGCGCGGTTGGCCCGCTTGTTGCGGCCCTGGCTGGTGAACACGCCGCGGTGGTACTCAAAGTACATCTCGCCGTGCCAGCAGGGCAGGTCGGCCTGCGTCTCGTCAAGGTGCTGCTTCAATTTGTCAAAGTAGGGGGCCGCATGGGTCAGGCGGGTCTGGGGCGCACCGGGGATGCCCTTCTCCATGCGGCGGTTGATCTCCAGCATTTCAGCGGTCACACCGCCGCCGCCGTCGCCGTAGCCATAGCATTGCAACACATTCTGGGTCAGCTCCTTGTCCTGAAAGCGCTGCCAGCAGCCCATGACCTGCCTGGGGTTCAGCAGGCCGTTGTAGGTCGTGTTGAAGCTCGGTTTCGGGTTGCGGTCAGGGCGCTTGTCGTAGTCCTTGGTGGAGATAAAGTAGGCCAGTACCTCGGTGCCGTCGATGCCGCGCCAGCGGGTCAGATCGTGGGGCATACAGTTGGTATCGTTCCAGGCCATCTTGGTGGTCATGAACCAGTCCATGCCGCACTGGGCCATAATTTGGGGCAGCGCGCCGCTGAAACCGAAGGCATCCGGCAGCCACAGGATGTGCCCCTGTTTGCCGAATTCCCGGCCGAAAAATTCCTGCCCGTGCAGGAATTGGCGGATCAGGCTCTCGCCGCTGGCCATGTTGCAGTCGGATTCCAGCCACATACCGCCCTCCGGTTCCCAGTGGCCGTCGGCAACGCGGGCGCGGATCTTCTCAAACAGCGCGGGGCAGTCTTTGCGCACAAAATCGTAGAGCTGCGGCTGGCTGGACAGGAACTTGTACTCGGGGTAGCGGTCCATCAGATAGTTGACGGTGGCAAAGCTGCGAATGGCCTTTTCCCGCGTCTGGGCCAGCGTCCAGAGCCAGGCTACGTCGATGTGGGTGTGGCCGACACAGTCCACCGTGACCGGCTGCCGCTGGCAGAAGCTCTCGTAAAATTCCTCTTTCATATAGCGGCGGGCGGCGGCGACGCTGGCGTAGAACGCAGCGCTGTACGGGTCGCGCAGGTCGAGCATATCCAGCGCTTTTTCCAGATACCGCCCGATGCCAATGGCGTTGGTGTCGCCCTCGTCCAGCTGGACAAGCACCTCGTAAGGGGCTTTCAGGTCGTAGTACAGGCCGGTGATCTCATCGTCCCGCACGGCAGTCTCGACTTTTAAAAAGACGTCCTGAGCCGGGGTGTTGCAGTAGGTGTACAGTCCCAGCTGCCAGGTCTGGCCCTCGGCAGCGGCGGGGGACAGGTCAAACTCGGTGTGGTTGACATCTAGCCCGCAGACCAGCGCCCCATTTAAGTAGGCGAGGAACTGGGGGTTGTTGTTGTTCCAGATATCGGTTGCGCCGGTGGAGACCAGGCAGACAAGGTGACGCCCGGCGCTGCCCGCCGGTGCGGTGATGCCGCCCCGGAAGCAGTAGTGGGCCTCCACGCCGCCGATAGCATCACCGGGGGCAAAGGGTGTCCAGCCGGGGGCTGTGGCCGGGTCCTCCTGCACGGTGTCCCAGCTATGGTAGAGGCAGGATTTTTTGCGCAGCCCCAGAACCGGGGTGCGCCCCTGCAGCGCCAAAGTGCGCAGGGCGTCAAGCACCGGGCGCGCCCGGCGGCGGAGTTCAGTGTTTTGCATGGCGGCTCCTTCCTTTTTTATAAGGTTGAGTGTGTGGTAAGGGAAGCGGCGTTCAGGGGACTGGCCGCCCTACGAGGCAGCAAGGCGGGTAACGGTATTGTAGGGGCGAACATTGTTCACCCGCACCCAGGCAACCCCTGTTCAGGCACAGTATAACATCTCAAAACTGTGCAGACAATGCAGTTTTTGCGCGGTAGGGGGCGAATGGTGCGCATTTATTGTTTACGGGGGAAAGCGACTGCTTTTTATTAAAATTTGGTTACAGAAACATTGCATTTTTTTCACTGAAAAAATAAGCGCTGGCGCAAAATAAGCGCAACTTGGCATCATTAGAACAAACGATGTGTGAAAAGTGCACAATTTCAGCCGTTTTTCTTGATGCAATTTGCCGGATTGAAGAATCAAGGCGCAAAAAATGCAATATGCCACAATGCAAATCAGCAAGATAGGCGTAGAGAATCCACCCGCCGCAATGGTACACTATGGATACACCAAGGGAACTGAAAGCCCAGTTCCCAAGCCCCGGAACGGAGCAAACCGGATGAGGGTCCGGTTAATATACCCTATTTTTATTTCTACTTTACAGGAGGTAAAACCAACATGAAAAAAGCACTTTCTCTGGCTCTGGCAGCCGCGATGGCGGCTTCTCTGGCAGCCTGCGGCGGTTCTCCCGCTGCATCTACGGCCAGCTCCGCTGCAACAACGGACACCGCAGCTTCCGGCGCCGCTTCTGCCGGCGGCCAGACCCTGAAGGTCATGCTGTCTGAGGAGCCCGGCGAGGGCGATGCATTCGCTACCACCCTGAACAAGTGGGCCGACGAGACCGGCAACACCGTTGACATCATGGTCATCCCCTACGATGACCAGCTGACCAAGTTCCCCCTGATGGCCAAGAACAACGACCTGCCGGATCTGCTGTCCACCACCCGTCTGGCCCGTCTGTATCCCGATGAGTTCGAGGATCTGGGCAAGTGCATTGACACCTCCATCTTTGAGCCGCAGGCCCTGCAGATCATCAGCCAGAACTACCTGACGGATAAGCTGTCTGTTCTGCCCCAGCAGTTCACCATCACCAACGTATTCTACAACAAGGACGCTTTTGAGGCTGCCGGCATCGAGTGCCCGACGGTGGACGACCGCTGGACCATGGACGAGGTCTATGAGGCTGCCAAGAAGCTGCAGGACTCCGGCGCTGTCAAGTACGGCATGGCTATGGATTACTCCCGCGCCCGTTATGACAACCTGATGTACATGAACGGCGGTTCTCTGGTCGAGAAGGACGGCGACTCCTTCAAGGTCGTTGCAGACAGCCAGCAGAACATTGACGCCCTGCAGGCCTTTGTCGATGCCAACAACAGCGGCATCATGCCCAAGGCCATCTGGGCCGGTGGCTCCAGCGACAACCCGGGCGACTACTTCAAGAACGGTGATGTAGGCATCTACTTCTCCGGCTCCTGGAACTACAACCCCTTCGTGCAGGATATCACCAGCTTCAAGTTCGGCGTCATGCCCTCTCCTGTCGGTTCTGCAGGCGGTTCCGCTATCCTGGGCGGTGCCGGTCTGGCCGTTCCCACCAACGCAAAGAACAAGGATCTGGCTCTTGAGTTCCTGAAGTGGTTCTACACCGACAAGAACTTTGCCGATTATCTGGCACTTGATAAGGGCCTGTCCTCTCTGAAATCCGTCACCTATGAGCCTGCTGATCCCGATCAGGCTGCCGACTACAAGGTCCTGCAGGCTGAGGTCGGCCAGACCACCGATGCATTCGCCATCGACGAAAGCTCCGAGTGGCGCAACTACTACGACAACGAGTACCGTGACGCTCTGAAGCAGTCTGTCAACGGCGACCTGACTCCGTCTGACGCTCTGACCGAGTTTGCTACCGCACTGGCTGACAAGGCCGGCTGGGCACACTAATCAACCGAATCAACAGGGGAAGTGATTCCCCAGGGCGAACAGACGCCCCGCCCAAACCGGGCGGGGCGTCTGTTGTTTTTTTAATAAACCTTTTTTAATAAAGGAGAAGCCGAGGTATGGCAAACGAATTGCATTTTCCCTTGTTTCACGGGTATGTGGACCGCTGGCTGGTCAGCGGCGTGACCGAAACGCCGGTCATCACCAAGCCCACGGCCCTGCACGGTGCCGAAAACGAAAAGCTGAACACCGCCCCCAAGGATAAACCCGGCGAGGAACAGCTCAAGGCCGAGCGCCGCGCCAAAGCCACTGCCTGGCCCGCGCAGCTGGACACCCGCCCCGGCGGGCTGGTGGGCGGCGCGGACAACGCTACCCCCTTTACCGTCTACTGGCCGTTTGACGATATCGGCGTGACCTACGCCTGGGACTGTGAGACCCCCGCCTGCCTGAGCGCATGGGCTTACACCGAGTTGGACGCCGCCGAGGCGGGCAGTGTGCCCTTTGACCTTATCACCTGCGGCGGCGCGGCCCTCTGGCTGAACGGCGAAAAGCTGACCGAAGTGACCCCCTACCACCACAACGAGCCTGTCCCCACGCCGCTGACCCTGCCGCTGCAAAAGGGCCGCAACAAGCTTCTTGTGTTCTTTGACAACTACGCTGAGCGCGATGCTACGATCATTCTGCGCCTGCGCTGGAAGGGCGAGGGCGCCGCGCCCGAACAGGTCATCCCGGTGGGGGAGGCCGACGCGGCCCGCCTGGCCGAGGCCGAACACCTGATGCGCAGTCTGGCGTTCCACCGCAACCACTTTACCGCCGGCCCGGTGCTGCTGGACTACGACGGCGCGGATATCGCCGAGAGCTACCACCTGGCCTTTGTCGGCGGCACCGAGGAAAATGTCAAGGGCGGCGTGCTCTTCCGCCGCGAGGCTGACACCCTCCCCCACGCGAGCCAAATCAGTCTGGGCGACTGCAAGACCTTCCCGCTGGCATTTTTGCTGCTGCAGGTCACGACCGAGGTCGAGGGCATCCGGCTGACCCGACCCATCAGTGTGGAAATTCACACCGAGAGCGTGCTGCCCCGCGCCCTGCCCACCGTGGCCGAACGCAAGCGCCAGGCGCTGGAGCTGCTGGCCCGCTGGGGCGAGCAGAACACGAACCGCGCACTGGCGATCTTAGCCACCGGCGGCGACACCGCCGAGGCAGAAAAGCTGCTGGCTGTGCAGTCCGACTACATCCGCCGCCGCTTCGACTGCAGCGATTTTTACCTTGTCTACTACCCCTACATCCTGCGCACCTTCGGCAAACGCGGCAGCGGTATTTTGTCCGAAAAGACCGAGAACGAGCTGACCGACTGTCTGCTGGGTTTCCGCTATTGGATCGATGAGCCGGGCAACGACGCCATGTGGTTCTGGAGTGAGAACCACGCCCTGATGTTCCACACCTGCCAGCTGCTGGCGGGCGAGCTGTTCCCCGATGAGGTCTTTACTAACAGCGGGCTGACCGGCCGCCAGATGCAGGCCAAGGCCAAGAATATGCTTTATGACTGGTTCGTCACCTTCCGCAAAGAGGGCTTTACCGAGTGGAATTCCAGCCCCTACCTGCCCATTGACACGCTGGGCTTCGGCAGCCTGTATGCCTTTGCCCAGGACCCCGCCATGCGGGAGCTGGGCCGCGAGGGCATGGATTTTGCCTACTACCTGCTGGCCGTCCACAGCCAGCAGGGCATCTTCGCCTCGTCGTCGGGCCGCACCTACATCAAGGAGCAGTTCGGCAACTGGTCCAACTGCCCCTCCGGCCTGAGCTGGATCGGCTATGGGTACGGCGTGCCGGGCCACGCGGGCAAGGGTATCACCTCCTACTGCCTGTCTGATTACGAGCCGCCGAAGGAGTTTGCCCAGTGGTTCAGCATCCCCCGGGGCAAGGAAATGATCTGCCAGACGACCCAGGGCAATGACGGCTATGTGGATCTGTACACCTACAAGACTGCCGACTACATGATGACCAGCGCCAACGACTTCCACCCCGGCGAGCCGGGCCATCAGGAGAACCCCTTCCAGCTGACCTTCAACGCCGTGGCGCAGCTGTGGGTCACCCACCCCGGCGAGCGGGTGCTCTTCGGCGCAGCGCGGCCGTCCTACTGGGCGGGCAACGGCACCCTGCCCAAGGTCAACCAGTACAAGGCGTTCGCGGGGCTGATCTATGATATCGCCCCCGAGCACCCGGTCGATTTCACCCACCTGTACCTGCCGTCGATGGAGTTTGACCGCTGCGAGGTCGAAGGCAAGTGGGCCTTTGTGCAGCTGGGCAGTGCCTATGCGGCGGTGTATTGCAGCAATGGGATGCGGATGCAGGACTTCGGCTCCAACAAGGACCGCGAGCGCATCGCCGAGGGCCGCCGCTGTATCTGGCTGGTGCGTGCCGCGCAGGCAGACGAGTTTGCGGCGTTTGAGGATTTCAAGGCCGCCATGCGCGGGGCTGCGCTGGACGCCGATGCCGAGGGCCGCCGCTACCGCTTTGTGGACCCCGTCTACGGCGAACTGCGCTGCCAGTGGGGCGAGACGTTGTATGTAAACGACGCCCCGATGCAGTACAGTGGTTTTGACAATTACGGCAAACTGACGATGCAGGAAAAATAAAAGAGGTGCCTGCCCCGAGAAGGGGCGGCACCAGAAAATGTTACACCTTCGTGCTCCCCGGGGAGGGTTCCTTCTCGAAAGGAATGACGGTGATGGGGGTGACGACGCCGTTGATGCGGAACTGGGACGGCGAGGTATGGCAGAACTTGTTGAACACCCGGTTGAACTGGGAAAAACTCGTAAAGCCGCAGCTCGTCGTGATATCGGCAATTTTCATGTCGGTGTACAGCAACAGCTGCTGGGCGTTGCGCACCCGGGTGATCTGGATGTAGTTGATGAGTGAGAACCCTGTCACCCGGCGGAACTGGTGCGACAAATAGTACGGACTGATGAAGAATTTCTCCGCCAGATATTCCAGCGAAAGCTCGCTGGCGTAGTGTCGGTGGATGTAGCTGGTCACGGCGTAGACCTTCTGGGTGATGGAATCGCTGAGCTCCTGCGGCTCGTAGCTGCTCTCGCCCGCGTGCTGGGCCACGGTGGCCAGAAATTGCAGGAAGTGGCAGTGGATGAACTGCTGCGTCAGCGGGGTCATCGGCTGCTTGCCCAGCGTGAAGATCGCGTTCAGGTGCGAGAATGCCTGAGCCCGCGTCTCACCGGTAAAGCGGTAGATGGGCACCTCGGCCCCGAAGGGCTGTAAACAGCTTTGCAGCATTTCGTGCAGCGCGGGGGAATCATCCGGCACGCGGAAGTTGATGATCAGCCGCCGGCAGTCGCCGCCCGACGGATACTCGGTCTTGTGCAACATGGAAGGGCGCAGCAATACGATATCATAGGGCTGCAGGGTGTAATAGTCGCCCTCGATGATATGTGATGCACGGCCGCTTAACAGAATGTGTATCTCGTGAAACTGGTGGAAATGCTGGAAACTCATGTTGATCTTGAACGACCGCGAATCGTAGTCGAACAGGTAAAACAGCGGCGAATCCAGGTCGTTGATCGAAATCATGTACCCCTGATTGTACAGCAATGCGTCGTCCAGATACATAGGCAACCTCCGTCAAAAATGTTCCTGTCTCTATTATACTCGCACTCGCAAAAAGTGCGATATATTTCAGCGACAAAGACAAAATCAGAGTGGTTTTTGCCTTTGCCCCTATGCTATACTTTAGGCAAGTTCGAACGTTATGTCTACCTATTATAATAAAAAGGAGAAAACCACCATGCAGAAAGCTGATATTGAAAACAAACTGGAGCTTTGCATTGAGAGCTTCAAATCTGTCCTGTATGAAAAGGACGAGACCTTCCTGGAGAACATGGCAAAATCCAACATGGATCAGGGCAACCTGGCCCGCTATATGCTGTGGGAGTGGACCCAGGGCGTGGGCCTGTACGGCCTGTGGAAGCTGTTTGAGAAAAAGCACGACCAGCGCTGCCTGGATGTGCTGACAGAGTACTACGACGCCCGCATTGCCGAGGGCCTGCCCAGCAAGAACATCAACACGATGGCCCCCATTTTTGCCCTGAGCTACCTGTATGAGTACACCAAGAATGAAAAGTACGGCGATATCTGCAAAGAGTGGGCCGAGTGGGCCATGCACGGCCTGCCCCGCGCGGGCGAGGGCGGCTTCCAGCATGTCACATCGGATCGCGTCAACGATGGCGAGCTGTGGGACGATACGCTGTTCATGACTGTGCTGCCGCTGGCCAATATCGGCCGCATCCTTGGCCGTCAGGACTACATTGACGAGGCTGTCTACCAGTACCTTGTCCACACCAAATATCTGGCTGACAAAAAGACCGGTCTGTGGTATCATGGTTTCTGCTTTGATGGCTGCCATAACTTTGCCGAGGCTTTCTGGGGCCGCGGCAACAGCTGGGTGACGGCTGCCATCCCCCTGCTGCTGGAAATCGTCCCCGTAGGCAACCCCGACCGCCGCATCCTTGAAAACGCGCTGCTGCGCCAGATCGAGAGCCTGGCCAAGTATCAGGACGAGGGCGGCATGTGGCACACCCTGATCGATGACCCGACCTCCTATCTGGAGGCCAGCGCCACCAGCGGCTTCGGCTTCGGCATCCTGAAAGCCGTCGAGCAGGGCATTGTGCCCGAAAGCTACCGCGCCAATGCCATGCGCGCCTTGCAGCCTGTGTTGGACTGCATCGATGAAAAGGGCGTTGTGCAGCAGGTGTCCTACGGCACCCCGATGGGCCGCGAGAGCAAGGACTTCTACAAGCAGATCCCCCTGCACCCGATGCCCTACGGTCAGGCCATGGCAATTCTGTTCCTGATGGAAGCTGAGGCTCAGGTCTGATGACAAAAAAATGGAGCAGCCGCCTTACCTTCTTTGCCTTTGTGGTGCTCATGGTGGGGCTTGGCAGCAATGACAGCCTGCGCGGAATTTTTTCCACGATCTTCCAAGAGCATTTCTCCCTGACGACGACCCAGCTGGGGCTGATCGTCACGGCAAGCTACATCGGCAACCTGGTATTTTTGCTGGTGGGCGGCAACCTGAGCACCCGCTTTTCCAAAAAGCGCGTGCTGCAGGTGCTGATTCTGATTTGGATGGCCGCCTTGGCGCTGTTTGCCTTTACCAGCAATTACACGGTGCTGCTCATCGGCATGGCGCTGGCGCTGGGGTCTTCCACCTTATTGAATACCACGATGAACCTTATTACGCCGCTGCTGTTTGCCACAGCGCCGGGGTTCTTCGTCAACTTCCTGTTCTTCACTCAGGAAATCGGCACCAGCGGTAGCCAGTATATTTTGGGCAGCCACGCCGATGGCTTTGCCTTCTGGCAGCACACTAATCTGGTGCTGCTGATTCTGGGCGCGGTGGCCTTTGTGCTGCTGCTCTTCTGCAATGTGCCGGAGGAAGCCGCCGCCTCGGCGGATGCCCCGGCACAAAAGGGCGGTTATGACTGGCGTATCATCGTGCCCTATGTGCTGGTGTTCGGGTTCTACTTTATCGCCGAGCACGGCGTCATGAACTGGATGGTCGCCTACGGCGTAGACGGTCTGGGCCTGCCCCAAGCCTCGGCGGCCAAGTATCTTTCGGTGTTCTTTGGCGGTATGATGATTGGGCGGCTCTGCCTGTCCCCGCTGGTGGATAAGCTGGGGGCCCTCAAAAGCCTGGCGGCTTTCGGCGGCGTGTCCTGTGTGCTGTATCTGATCGGCTCGCTGGGCGGCGCGGTGACGATGCCCGTCTGGGCCATCAGCGGCTTGTCCTTCTCCATTTTGTACCCCACGCTGGTCATGAGCATCCGGCTCTATTTCCCGGCGCAGCAGGTCTCCGGCGCGGCGGGCACGATTTTAAGCATCGCGTCGCTGGCGGATATCCTGTTCAACGTCGGCTTCGGCAAGCTGGTGGATATGGCGGGCTATGCCGTCAGCATCCGGGTCCTGCCGCTGTCCGTGCTGGCATTTTTCATCGTGTTTATGCTGTTTACGAAATTCTGCAAGCCGACGCAGAAATTGAAATAAAGTGAAAGAAGCGAGGTAGATTATGCGTTATTGTATCGGGATCGATCTGGGCGGCACCAACATCGCAGGCGGCATTGCCGACCTGGACGGGAAACTGCTGCTGACCGACAGCATCAAGACCGGGCTGCCCTGCCCGGCGTCGGACATCGCCGACCGTATCGCGCTGCTCTGCCGCCGCATGGCGACTGCCCTGGGCCTGGCCTTGAGTGATGCCGCCTGGGTGGGCATCGGTGCGCCCGGCAGCGTCGATGTGGACACCGGCACCGTGCTGTATGCCAACAATCTGGAATTTGACAACGTCCCGCTGGGCCAGATGATCCACGAGCGCACCGGCCTGCCCGTCTATGTGGATAACGACGCCAACGTTGCCGCCTGGGGCGAGTACTGCGCGGGTGCAGGCAAAGGGAGCAGCAGCATGGTCATGGTCACGCTGGGCACCGGTGTCGGCGGCGGCGTAGTGCTGAACGGCAAGCTGCTGACCGGCTGCAATGGCGCAGCGGCCGAACTGGGCCACTTTGTGATTGATATGCACGGGAAAGAGTGCAACTGCGGTATGCGCGGCTGCTTTGAGCAGTACGGCAGCGTCACGGCGCTCATCTGCCAGGCGCGGGAGGCCATGGCCGCCCATAAGGAGAGCAAGCTCTGGGCGCTGGCTGAAAACGAGGAAGCCAATGTCAACGGCAAGGTCATTCTGGCTGCCTACGACGCGGGCGACGAGACCGCCGTGCAGGTGGTCAACACCTATGTACACTACCTCTGCGTCGGCGTGACGAGCATCATCAACATCTTCCAGCCCGAGGTGCTCTGCCTGGGCGGCGGCATCAGCCGCCGCAGCGACGTACTGGTCGAGCCGATCCGGGCGTTCAATGCCGCACACGGCTATGGCCGCAGCTGCCCCAAGCAGCCCCGCATCATGTCGGCCGAGCTGTTCGGCGATGCGGGCATCATCGGCGCGGCCCTGCTGGGCAAAGGCAAATAAGGAGAGCGGACCTATGCGCAAACACTATGAACGTATCCTGCACGACAGCGAAAGCCGCGTGCAGCGCTATCTCGATATCCAGATTTTGGACGAGAACAGCCCCTTCTGCGGCGGTTTCCCCAAGGCGGACAGCCTGGCCGAGCCGAAAACGGCCATCTACCGCGCCACGACAATGACGGCCTGCTACCTGAACCCCGAGAGCCGCTATTATCTGGACGCCGAGCTGGGCCGCCGTCTGGCGCTGGCGCTGGCTTTTGTGCGCCGCTCTCAGCGGCCCGGCGGCTACTTTGACCTCATCAACTGCAACTTCTTCTCCGGCCCGGACACGGCTTTCTGCACCAAGCGGCTGCTGCCCGCCTATGTCTACCTGTGCAAGGTCGTGGACGGCGCACTGCCCGCCGCGCCCGAAGCCAAGGCCGCTGCCGCAGAGCTGAAGCCCAAGTATGAGGCCATCATCCGCGATGCAGCCGATGCCCTGTGCCACTGCGGTTTCCACACCCCGAACCACCGCTGGGCCATCGCGTCGGTGCTGATGCTCTGCGCCAAGCTGTTTGATAAGCCCGAATGCCGCACCGCCGCCGAGGCCATCCTGAAAGAAGGCAACGACTGCAACGAGGACGGCGAGTACGCCGAGCGTTCGGCCGGCAACTACAATCGCATCAACAACGATGCCATGATTATGCTGGCCGTGGCCACCGGCGACGAGAGCTACTATGCGCCGGTGCTGCGCAACCTGGAAATGATGCTGACCTACATCGACCCCGACGACAGCATTTTTACCAACAACTCCACCCGCTGGGACATGGGCAAGAAAATTTACCCGCGGGAGTATTATCTTGAATACCTCTACATGGGCTATACCTGCCGCAAGCCCGAACTGCTGGACGCCGCCAACGCCATTATGCAGATGGTGGAGCGCCATGCCCTGCGCAGCTTTGACTGCCTCATCAACCTGATGCTGCTGCCCGAGCTGGCCGCGCTGGAGCACGAGGGCAGCGCAACCCCAACGAACTACCACAAATATTACGAAGGGTCGGGCATTGTGCGCTGCCGCCGCGGAAGCTGGTCCTACACGATCTTGAACAACAGCCCGAGCTTTTTGTTCTTCCAGCACGGCGACTTCACGCTGACCGTGCGCATCGGCGCGAGCTTCTGCGAGCACCGCAACTTTGTCCCCGCAGCGCTGGCCCCCAAGGACGGCGGCTATGCCCTGCACCAGACCATGACCGGCTGGTATTACCTGCCCTTTGCCGAGAAGCCCGCCACCAGCGATTGGTGGCAGATGGACAACGCCCACCGCGAAAAGCTCTACGGCCCCGACATGTTGTTTGACGTGCAGGTGAACGAGGTCGAAAACGGTCTGGACATCCACATCGTCAACTCCGGCATCGACCGCGCCCCGCTGCGGGTGGAGTTGGCCTTCAACGCGGGCTGCCGCGTCGAGAACGAGCATTTCATGCTCGAGGGCAATGACGGCGGCGGTGTCGTCGTCAAGGACGGCACGCTGGTCGCATCCAAGGGTGTGAACGGTATTTCGGTCGGCCCCTGCTTTGCCGAGCATAACTACACCGCCGGCAAGGAGGGCAGCATGGGCCGGATGGACGGCTGCTTTACCGCCTACCTGACCGCATACAGCACCTTTGACCGCACGATCTCCTTGCGCGCCGTGCCCAGCAAGTACGACCAGGCGTGAATCAGATGGAGTCGTAACGAGTGGTGTGACAGACAAAACAGCGTCAAATAATAAAAGGACATCCGTGGGTAATGCGGATGTCCTTTTTTTCCTGTCGGGAGAGGATCGCTCCCGTCAGAAATTTTATTTAGTTGTCCAATTTTAAGGTAAAGGAGATTCATATGAATATTCTCAAATTGACTCCCAGCTGCAAGGATTACCTGTGGGGCGGCAGCCGCCTGCGCAGTGACTTTGGCATCAAGAGCAATCTGAACCCGCTGGCGGAGGTGTGGGTGCTTTCCTGCCACCCGGACGGCCCCAGCTATCTGCCGGACGGCACCACCCTTGCAGAATACATTGCAGCGCACCCGGGCTGCCTTGGCACCGACTGCGAGAAGTTTGAGCAGTTCCCAATTCTGATAAAATTCATTGATGCCAAGAACAATCTGTCTATTCAGGTGCATCCGTCCAACGAATATGCGCTAAAAAATGAGCACCAGTACGGGAAAACGGAAATGTGGTATGTGCTGGACTGCGAGCCGGGTGCTTACCTGTATTATGGCTTTGACCGTGAGATTTCCAAAGAGGAATTTCAGGAGCGCATCAAGAACAACACCCTGACCGAAGTACTGAATGCGGTTCCGGTACATAAGGGGGATTGCTTCTTTATCCCGTCAGGCACGCTGCACGCCATCTGTAAGGGCATTGTGATTGCGGAAGTTCAGCAAAACTCCAACGTTACCTACCGTGTGTACGATTACGGCCGCGTGGGGGCGGACGGCAAGCCCCGCGCCCTGCACGTGGAGAAGGCGCTGGACGTGACCCTGCGCACTCTGCCCGTCAAGCATGACTTTGGCAGCCATCTGGCCCAGTGTGAGTATTTCACCGTGGATGCCAGGAACGGCGCGTTTGAGGGCACAGCGGACGAGAAGAGCTTTGTCTCGCTGCTCATCACAGATGGCGAGGGTGAGCTGATCTGTGGCGACGAAACCGTGGCCGTCAAGAAAGGCGACAGCTTCTTCCTGCCCGCAGGTAGCGGCAGCTATACCGTACACGGTACCTGTCAGACCTTGTCTACAAGAGTGTGAAATAAGGCTGTGGAATAGTAGGCAGGAGGATATGATCGTAAGAAAGCAAAATGTATTAATATTGCATTGCTAGAGCCAACTCCAGACGACCTTGTAAACTTTTTTGACGATTTAGCACACAATGACACGCTAGTGCCATATTCTGCACCTGAAACTACAGTATGCGCATCTATTTAGAACCCGTGAATCTCCGTCAGTGGAACCTGTTCGATAATGTAAAAGGCTCCGGCCATGTAGAGTGTTTTCTTGCCACTCGTGATATGCAGCTTGGGGACATCGTAATTCTGCATGTCGGCAAACAGGACCTCGCGCATGAGAGTGGTGTGTATGCCTACGGCACGGTCATTTATGGTCCGTATATTCTCGAAAATCGTCCCGCTGAATACTGCAACAACAAATTGACCGTGGATGTTCGTATAGACCATATCGTATATGACACACCCATCATCACCCACGAGCAATGTAAGAGATACACCGGCCAGTATAGAAATGTTCACGCCATCGCAGATTCTTTCAATGACAATTTGAAAGTCACTCTGGGTATCCAGTAATACTCCACAAAATGAAAAAGCGCTCACCGTGAAAGGTGGGCGCTTTTCTCTTTCTTAATCAGTACTTATAAAAGGTATATCACACCAGCATATCGAACAGTCCAATCATCAGAGGCATCGTCATGATGGAAAGCAGCGTACTCAGAACATACAATGCACTTGAGTGCGCCGCATCACGATTGTAGAGTTGCGCCATTGAGGTGACTGTCGCACAAGACGGCGTAATAGCCGATAGATAGACTGTCATTAAAATTGCTTTACCATCTGCAATCCAGTCAGATGCGTGGAACACGCGAAGTAGCAGCAGAACAATGATAGGAACTACAATCAGACGAAGTGCAACGGGAAGATAGTTGCGCGGTGTACAGAAGACTTTCTTTAACGGCACTTCTGCAATCGCCATACCGGCCAGCAGCATACCCATAGGTCCTATCATAGCACCTACGCTGCTGAGCGTACTCACAATAGGCGAGGGCAGCGAGATATGCAGAAGGTACAAGAGCGCACCGGCGACAATCGCAATCAGATTGACATTGGTCAGAATCTTCTTCCATTCAAGTTTTGCGCCCTCTTGCAGGCAGGCACTTGCGTGCGTCCAGAGAAGAACCAGCTGAACAATGACGAAAGCGCAGGAATACACGACATATTCCTCGCCGAGCAAAGCCTGAACTAGAGGGATGACGAGCGCAGCTGCATTGCTGTATATGATGTTGACCTGCTCCACGACATCCAATTTAAGCGGCCTTTTAAAGATAGCATTGAGGACCAGAAACACGACATGCATTCCGACCGCTATGCCCATCGAGTACAAGAGTCCTGTGCGAATCTGCGGCGTATCATCGATTTGAAATGCGTTGAGAACAACGCACGGCATGACCAGATACACGAAAACGACGGATAAAATCTTGCTGTCTGAGGCTTTCAGAAGCCCTGCCTTGACGACTACATAGCCCATCAGAAGAACGATAAACAGCTGGGCTATCTGCTGCATGAGCAATATACTGACTTCCATAATAATCCCTTCCTTCGATTCAGAATAGCGTACTCCTTTCTCTGGAAAGAGTCAATATGCAACATGACGGAAGTTTTTAGAAAAAGGCGAAAAGCAACAGTTTGTGGCGAAGGTTGGGAGATTGCCATATGTACTGGATACTATGCACAGTTACAGGATGTTGCATTTATGCAAACGGTAGAACTTGATAGAGAAGTTGTAAAATCTATAAAAATCAATGTAAACGCGATGTTTTCTTTGATATAATATAGATAAGAAACTATCCCCTAAAGGGAAGACTAACTATTAAAAGTCAAGCCCCAAAACAAAATT